>Ga0209395_1000264_pt1 | contig 79408 bp, 69 predicted proteins | sample GOMGulsemesocosm_3_FD_184635 | JGI IMG/M metagenome (GOLD analysis project Ga0209395, IMG submission 184635) | Methane-oxidizing microbial communities from mesocosms in the Gulf of Mexico - GOM9D Gulf of Mexico (SPAdes) (version 2) | ecosystem: Environmental > Aquatic > Marine > Cold seeps...
TTAAAAAAATTACTAATCAATATTTCAACTTCCTCCATCATTTCAATAGAAATATCAATACCTTCGTCAAAGATTACTTCGGCTATACAATCATTTATTATATTTATTTGAGCAAAACTTAATCGATGTTTTTCCATTTTTGGTACCTACTACAAAAGAAAATTGATGAATCAATAATTTATTGTCTATTTTTTAAGCAGTCAAGTTTAATCATTTAACTTAAAGTTGATTATCGGCACTATAAGTATAGGTGCTCATTTTTATAACTTGAAAGAAATGAGTCTTTGAAATATACATTTGACAAATATGTTGTGATAAACGTCTCCAATATTTACATGGTGGATATGTTCCTTAAATTATTTTAACTTTGAAGGATTTCAAACTTTTTAGTTAATAATCTCTACTAGTTATTATATTAATAAAAATTTTATTCAAAATAATAATAAAAAGAGATAACTATGTTCAAAGTTCTAAAAATATCGGTTTTTATTTTGGCTTGGATATTATCCAATGCCGCTATAGCAGAACAAACTAAAGCTCTAACCGGAAATAATTTAGTCGTATTGGAAAATATCACTTTGATAGACGGTACGGGTGCTGCGCCTAAAAAAAACGCAGTCGTTATTTTTCAAGACTCTAGAATAAAAGAGATTGGTATTGTTGGCGACTTTAGCTATCCAGCATCTGCTCAGATTCATCAATTAGATAATCACTTTATTATCCCTGGGCTCATTGATGTACACACGCACATTCAATCCCCCTTCCATAAGGAGGAATTAAAGATGTTGCTCGCCTATGGAATCACTTCGATCAGAATACCTGGAGGCACAGATGTTGGCGTTAAAGTAAAAAAATGGTTAAAAGTGGCGAAATTATAGGCCCAAATATAACTACCGGAGGGCGTATCATTAACGGTGAAGGCAGCGATGATTTTATTATATTCAACGAATAAGAGATACGCCAGGAAGTAAAACGTCAACATGATAGCGGTGTAGATCTCGTAAAGCTCTACTATGCGCTGACACCAGACTTAGTGGCGGCAGGCATCGATGAAGCACACAAATTAGGTATTCGAGCCGTAGGTCATTTATCTAAGACCACATGGACTAATGCTGCCGAAAACCAAATAGATGGTTTATTGCATAGCGGCCAGTACGGACCTTTATTAGAGCTCATCAGTAGTGAACAAAGGCAAAAATTCGCGAATACCATGAGCCTTAGCCTTGCAGAATTTGATGAACGTCCACACACGTTAAGTCAGTTACTTAAATTAGTAGGTGAACCTTATGAGACTGCAGGACAGAGACTCTATGACTCTATCGATCTAAATGGACCTGAAGTCGAAAAACTCATTAAGGTACTTATCAAAAATAAGGTACTGATCGATCCAACGATTGTAACAGTTCAGTCCGTTTTATTTGGTGATGAAGTTGCTAAAATATCTTCCCTGCTGGAAGTTAATAAAACGCCAAAACCCATAGCAGATTTTCTTTGGGGAGAAGGATGGGAAACAAAGCACCGGTTTTGGAGTGATGAAAATAAATCTTACTACACCTCTATAAAACCCTTATTCAAGTTAGCTAAAAAACTTACACTAAAGCTTTTTAATAATGGTATCGCAATAGGTGCAGGAACCGATGTTGGTATGCCTTGGATGACACCTGGTTCAAGCCTACACCGAGAGCTAGAACTTCTCGTAGAGGCAGGAATAACAACCAGCGATGTTATTAAAATTGCAACAAATAGTGGTAGCAAGTTCGTTTATAATGAAGAAAACGTTGGCACTATTGAAGTAGGTAAATATGCTGATATGGTTATACTTACCGCCAACCCACTCGATAATATTAGCAATACTCGCTCAATTGTTAGGGTAATCAAATCAGGAGTGATATATAACCCAGATACCATATTTAAAGAATTACAAGAAAAAGCGTCTCATATCGTAGTACCCGCCTTAGACGAACATCATTGATCGATGACTTTGAAATTATAAAATAATACATTAGATTAAAAATCTGTTCATTTCATAAAATTCAACTTAAAGGTGTAAAGGGATCAGAAATATATTTAGGACATTTCAAGTAAAGCTAACGAATTTTCCTGCGGCTAAACTAAACGCCACTTACTATACAAAAATCAGGCTTTTGCGGTCGTATCTAACTATTGGATGCTTCCATTTTGAAAGAAAAACATTATCAAAAAATTCTCGACAATAAAAAGTAAACACTGTCTCGTTCCATTTTTAACAATCATGCAACAATTTATTTAATTTAAAATAACAACTTCTTTTCATTTTACATCAATCATAAATATCAAATAAGCTACTGAATATAATAAATTTAATTTTAAAACATAAAGAATTGTTTATCTTTTACTCACATATACGAAAAACATCGTGGAATATATGCTCTATTAAAGTTGTTGCATCAGTGATCTTGCTTTGCTATAAATTGCCCCGCGCTAGAGAATAACAATAATAAATAAAGACATTAATAATAAGAAACTTGGCTTACAAGTCCAAACAGCGAGCATTTATGGCCTTACTTTTGTAAGGCCTTTTTATTTCCTAAAATAAAATTTTCTATTAAAAACTGAAAAGTATCGACATAATTTTTTGCCATTAACATCACATTTCCTATCTCAGTACTATCAATGTTAAAATCGCGTCATTAACTTATTTATTAGCCAGAGAACAACATGCAAGATATCTATATTATTCATGAAAACGAAGAGTGGTTAGTACCACTAAAAAAAGCTTTTTCAGATAGAAACGTTGATGCTAAAGAATGGTTTTTAAATGAAGGACAGGTTGATTTAAATGCGGAACCGCCTGTAGGTGTTTTTTATAACCGAATGAGTGCCTCTTCTCATACTCGTGGTAATCGTTTTGCTCCTGAATTAACACGTGCCACTATTAATTGGCTAGAACTTCATAACCGTAAAGTATTTAATGGTTCTCGTGCTATATATTATGAAGTAGATAAGTTCTCACAATATTGTGCTTTACAACAAAATGGCATACTTACACCAAAAACGGTTGCCGTTATTGGTAAGTCTCCCTTAGTTGCTGCCGCAAAAGCATTTGATCAATTACCATTTATTATTAAACCTAATCGTGGTGGCAAAGGTCTAGGGGTTCAGTTAATAAGAAGCATTACTGAGTTAGAGAGCTTTTTAAGTAGCAGCGAATATGAAGAACCACTTGACGGCACTTGGTTAATTCAAGAATACATCCAATCTGAACAGTCTTATATTACTCGCGCAGAATTTGTTGGAGGTAAATTCTTATACACCGTAAAGGTAAATACTGAGTCTGGCTTTGAGTTGTGTCCTGCCGATGTTTGCGAAATATCAGATGCTTTTTGTCCAACAACCAAACAAATAAGTAAATTTGAGATTATTCATCACTATGATACTCACCCCTTAATTACTCAACTAGAACGATTTTTGAAAAATACCAAAATTGATATTGCCGGTATTGAATTTATTGAAAATCAGCAGGGTGAACTATTGGTCTACGATATTAATACCAATACTAATTATAATAGCGCAGCTGAAAGCAAAGCAAAAAGAGCTATTACCGCAATGGAGTCGATTGCTGACCTGCTTATTTCATCTGCAACCTAAAGTACAATCGATAATATAAGCGGTGATGAGTTATTATCACCACTGCTTTATAACCGTTCTATTTAACCTGAACTCGGATAAGCAGCACTTGCTCAATATTCCTTTTTATCCCATTCTCAGCGTTAAAACGTCGATAAATAGCCAGTTATTGATAAACATTTTTCCTTGATAATGGAATAAAATGAAACACTGATAAATCATATAACGAATTTAATCTTGTCGTGACTTTCATTTAACAATATAAGTCGTTGATTTTATTCTCATATCAAGCACTCATTATCCAGAGCTCAGGTTATTTAGTTTTCTCCTTACTACCTGCCTTGTTAAAAATAACAACACTTGTCACCACAATAAAAACACCTAGCCAACCCAATGAGTTAATTTGATCAAAAATAATGTATTTAGGCCACAATAAATATGCGCCATAGGAAAGAGCAATAGTAAACAAAGGTATGGTTGATATTAAGACGCTTACTTGCGTTGTTTCAATATGCTTCATGCTTTGAGCGAAAGCTCCGTATGCGACCACTGTATTTAACGCACAAAATAATAAAATTAACCAGTCATAGCCATCTAGGTTAGCAAAAGCGTGTAAATCAGAAAGTGGTCCTAATAATATAATGGCAAGTATGTAGATATATAACAAAATATTGGTTGCTGATAAGCGCTTTAACAAGCTTTTCTGCAACAGGGCATAAAAAACCCATACAAGCGACGATACCATTGCAATCACGGCACCAATTATTAACATCTTTTGTTCAATTAGCACTGTCGTTAACGAGTCATTAAAAAAAAGCATTAATCCAATAAATAGGCAAATGAATGATCCGACTTGAATAGCATTGAGCCGCTCTTTAAAAACAATAATACCGCCAATACAAAGAAAAAAAGGAGTAACTTGTGAAAAAACAGTGGCAGCAATAGGGGAAATATAATTGAGGGTTAACGTAAAGCCAACATAATCAGCGATCAAGAAGACACCTGCTAGTGTTAGAATATACCAATCTCTAGATGTTAACTTCATGAACTCATTTAATTTTCCACGATAAAGTTGCCAAAGAAAACAAATTAGCGCAGCAACACTAAATCGAAACCACGTAATGGTGACACCATCAAGGGATAACAAAATTGTTGCTAAGGCAATGGGTAAGATACCCCACAATAATACGGTAAGTAATGCTAAAGATAAGCCAACAGTTGGCTTAGCAATAAAGTTATTTTTAGACATGATGTATACGCTATGTTGTAAATGAATACATGAACAATGCAGGGTTGTTGCTATCGTGTACAATGCATAATAACCATAACTAAAATGAATAATTTGCATAATAGGTAAATAATGTATCGAGACTTAAAAAAGATGGACCTCAATTTATTAATTGCCTTAGACGTTTTACTAGAAGAGCGTCATGTCAGCAGGTCGGCAAATAAGCTCTCTCTGAGCCAATCAGCCACCAGCCGAATATTGGCGCGACTACGAGATATGTTTGATGACCCTTTATTAGTACGAACGTCTGAAGGCATGATAATGACCGAGCGTGCAAATCAATTAAAACCGTTAGTGAAAGAAAACTTAAGTGCTCTCGAAAAATTGTTTATAGGAGAATCCTTTGATCCTCAAACGACCACAAAACATTTCTGTTTACGGGCGACTAGCTACGTTGCTCAAGCTTATCTACCAGAGGTGATCCGCAGAGTTAGTAAAGAAGCGCCTAACAGTACAATTAGCATAGGTAATTTATCTGCAAACGACTTATCTGGTGTTAATGAACAAGAAGTCGACCTTATCATCTGTGGAAATGGTTTTGGTATTCCACAGAACTATAAATCAAGATGGCTAGGTAACGATAAAATGATGTGCATTATGAGTAAAGATCACCCTCTAGCTGCGCAAATACTTACATTAGAAAATTACGTTGCATACAGCCATTGTCAAATGGCGCTTGGCGTTGGAAATATAGCGACATCAATTGATTACTTTTTGACTAAACTGGAAAAGACTCGACAGGTACACCTTAAATTGCCTCATGTTATGGCATGTTTAGAAATGGTTGGAAAGAGTGAATACTTACATACAAATGCAGCTAACTTGGCAAAAAAGTTTCTCATTACATTTAATTTAACAATGAAAGAGTTGCCATTTGAATTTCCAGAAATAAGTTATGCTATGTATTGGCATCCTCTACATCAACAAAATCCCGCACATGTTTGGTTAAGAAATTGTTGTCATGAAGAGATTAAACAATTATTTATACAAGGGTTTTAAAACTCTTTATACAGTACCCCCATAGTAATGAAGCTATTTTGTTCGATCACTGTAAAGTATCTGCCATTTGCCAATGTATAAAAATGTACATCGATATTTTCTACCTGAGAAGGGTTAGGTAATAAACTTCCTACACAGTTATTGACTGGCAAGGTGTCTGTTGAACGATAGGGAATTGAAACACGTTCATATGTATTGGTAATTTCTACCGAAGACAAATCATTAATTTCAAAAATAAGGGAATCATGACATTGACCACCAATTGGAATATCTCGACTCGCAACGTTCACCCATATGTTGTCTTCTCGTGAAGAAGCCGCTATTAACCTTGAAACGTTAATATCATTACGTATAGGTGTTTTATAGCTCCCTGAGGTAAGTTTTGAAAAATGTGGTGTCGTGATTTGCACTATACCTGTTAACGGTATTGTCGTGTTACTTATTTTTTCAGAGTTATAATCTACAGTAATCAGCCCATCTTTTAATTCTATAATGGCGTTAATACTGCTTTCTTCGTCATCAGAGCAATTAAAATTTAATGTTTGAATGGGTAGACTTTCAGAGAATTCGAGCAGCGCCTCATTGGTTAAACACATTTGTTCTTTCGGTGGAAGCGTATTCTTAGCAACTGAAAATATATACGATCTTTCGTTGGTCAAAAGCATCTGCATAACATCACCGTTAACAAGAGAAATTTCATATAATCCATAAACGATACTGGCCGGATCGACTGGTGGATCCACCAAAACAGGGGGCACATCGGGTATGGTGATAACAGGCTTATCGCTACTACTACCGCCACAACCTACCATAAAAAAAGCTAGCCATATCAATGGTAGTCGAGCAATATTCCAATGTGCATTCATCATATTTTTATCCATTAAAGATATGTCTAAGGTTACTTAAGTATAGTTAACAAACCTAACTGAGCTTTCTGTTCTATTACGACGTATTGATCTTTCGTGTTTGTTGTGACAGCAAGTTAATGAATTTTTATACAAGACAGAGCCTATCCCGTATAGCTCTTCCACATAATAGGTGATAACACCGTAGAAATAACCCTTAATTGCTGCCCAAGGGAGCAAGTCAGTCGATACTGTTCTTTGTTGCTTACAAGGATGTAAGTGCTTAGGTTTTGTTTGGAGCAAAAAACCTGCACTCGTCAATTACATAACGCACTATGCAATTTTCCTTGTATCACGATCAGAATCTACTAAGTTGAACAAAATTCATATGCGAAAGTTCAATACTCCCTACACTACTCAGCATATGCCGAATGTTAAGACCCTATATTATCGGCCGTTTCAGCTTTAGCTCTAGCCTTTATTTGTTTGATATCGACATTATCATTAAGCAGTAAGACGTCGGCCAGTAACTTCCTTAATTCTGCAGAGGGTTTGCTTGGAAATTTCTCTTTCTTCAAAACAGATTGTGATTCCCTTCGGATCACGGACTCAAGTAATCTTTTTAATGAATCAACATTCGTTAATAACAACGGCGGTAATTTTTTAACCATGAGTTCGTTAAATGAATCATAAGATACTTGTAGTTCATCTTGAGCTTTTATCAACCTTTCCATATCGTCACCTTTATTTTTGTTATTAAATTAGCATAAAGAGTTCTACACTTTTGTCTAGTAAAAGTATGCTTAAGAGAAAAGTAAATCGTTTTCATTATTTATCGTTTATAAACAGTGATGTATACATTGGTAATAACAACTTAAACATTTGAAGGAAAACTGAATAAAGATAGGCATGACAGAGAAAATGTAAATAACAGACTTCAAAAATAAAGACTACTAACTTGTTAACTAGATGCAAATTTAATACGACACTGGGAGTTTAGATCTAAGCGCAATGCAAGGCTAAAGCCTATTCCTTGATCAAATATGTCAACATTAGACTGGTTTTAACCTAACTCTTTATGGGCAAACTTACATATTAAGTCTAAATAGGGAGAGGCTTTGTTGCACTAAAATAACAATAATTAACTATAATAAAAATAATTCGTAACGAGTTGTAACAATAAGACTTACTTTAGCCCGCTGATATGGGAGAATTGAATAATGAAAATATGGATTCATTTCGTAAAAGCCCCCATTCGCGTCATTATTATTAGTCGTAAGCGTACAATGATTCGCTTTAAACGCCAAATGCTGCAGATTAAACTTGCCTTATCACAAGAAAAAACTGAAACAAAAGAGATGTTAGCCATTTATCGTCGTTATACTATGCGGCAGGCGACTCCAGAAGAAATGGTCATTGCTAATCAACAATTTTTAGATGTATTAAAAGGTCTTGGTTTAGGTGTTTTTGCTGTATTACCTTTTTCACCCATCACTATTCCAGTGATGATTAAGTTAGGGCGTTTAGTGGGAGTAGAAATTTTGCCCAGTTCTTTTTCCAAAGACAATACAACAACACAGGATAAAGAGCCTAAAGAAGCCAATAAAAATTCATTAAAAGATCCGTCATCGTAAATAATACAATTCGATTAATTTATTCAATACTATTTTAAATAGCTTATCGCTTGGTCCGTCACACAGTGCGTAAAACTCTTTTGACGTTCTGCACGTGAAAGTGAGGTAATAGCCTGTTTTACTAATTGCATTTTTTGTTGTCTTTCTTGTGTAGGTAATGTGGCTAATTGTTCATGAAAACACCCCAACAAACCAAAATTTAAAGCAACTTCAGACTTTATCAAATCATTGGCCAAGCACCTATTTAACTTTTCAGCCAAAACATCCTTATCCATCACGCTAATGAGTTCTTTTAGTTGATAATCAATAGGGTCTGTTTTTCGTTCCTTATTACATGAAAAAAACATATCAGCGACAGCAACAATAGGGATAAGTTGTTGGTGTTGTGTACTGAATTTATCTTTTAACCACTGCTCATGGGCCGTTTTCTCTTGAGTAGTGTCAGCATAACTTGTACTTGTTGTACTTATTAATATTAGCAATATACGTGTTAACACCCTAGTCATCCTTTTTATTACGTTTCACAGGCAGTTCTATTTTAACAATACAACCTTGCTGAACACTACGATTTTCAAGTGTTAAATCACCTTGATGTGCTTCAATGATTTGCCTGCATAATACCAAACCTATGCCACTGCCTTGCTTTTTTGTCGTATAAAACGGAGTAAATAAATTATCAGCATTTTGAATACCAATACCATTATCAATAATTTTCACTATGATTGAATTGTCTGTGGCAGTAGCTTTAATGAATATATCCATCGATTTATCTGCCATAGATTCATCAGCATTTTTGAGTAAATTAATAAGCACTTGTTCATATTGTACGGGATCAACATACCCCATTAACTGACTTTGACAGTCAACGATAATATTCCTTTGACTAAATAGTGGGATAATTTTATCAAATAGTGTCTGTAGGTTAATTTCAACTTTTTTAGGCTCTGCTAAATATGTTAACTGACGATAGCTATTGATAAAAATTTTAAGGCTCTGAGCACGTTCGGTAATAATATCTAAACCTTCAGAAAGGTTTTTTGAAAAACTATCAGACAATTCTTGCTTAGATGATAGTGTTTGTAACGTATCAGCTAAAGAGGCGATAGGTGCTAGAGAATTATTGATCTCATGACTTAATACGCGGATCAAATTCTGCCATGCTTGTCGCTCATGATCTCTTAACAAAATATTGACGTCTGTGACAAAAAATAACTCGTGTTGTTGACCATGTTCACGGTATTGATCACGTATCACCTGAAATTTTCTTTTGCCTTTTGCAAAATTTAATTCTACGACTTGTTCTGTTTTTGTAGTCAGTAGACGTTGAGCAATTTTATCCAGGGGCTGATGTAATACTTGTGCCGATTCAACATTAAGTAACTTTTCTGCTGCAGGATTGAGCAGAACCAAATGTTTATTTTCATCAACAGCGATGATGGCAACATCTATATGCTGGATAACTTTACTGACTAAGAGTTGACTCTCTTGAGCAGTAAAACGTTGTTCTATCAAGGTTTCAGCTAAGCCATTTATTTGCCCTACCAGCTGCCCTAGAGAATCATCAACGCCGTAACGCCGGCCTCTAAGTGAATAATCTCCATGACTCATACCTTCAAGTAAATTAGACAAGGTACGAAATTGATAAGTTATCTTTTGATATAATGTTGACGCACAATAACCAATTAAACAAAATAAAAAGAGAAATGTTAACGCCATAACGTTAATTGAGGCTTGGTAATGCCACAAGGTAAACAACAATAGCGATACTGGCACCAAAGTCGCGATGAGTAGATATTTTAGTAGTTGATGCTCAAATTTAATACGTTTTTTATTACTCAATGATGACTCTTTTACAAATTATATTTATCAATTCTACGATAAAAGGCACTGCGACTTAACCCCAACGATTTCGCTACGTCTACCATGTTACCTGCATGTCGTTGTAATCGTTGTTGGATGATCTCACTTTCGATATCATCAAGTGTGCGCTCAAGATCATCAGAATAATCATCTCTTTCCGGTTTAGCAATAACGGATTGATTATCTTTGGATGTTAACGCCAATTGCGCAAGGCAGATTTCTTTACCAACGGATAAAACAACCGCTCGTTCAATCATATGATTGAGCTCTCTAATGTTTCCTGGCCATTGATAGGCTACTAATTCTTTTTGTGCTGTTGCTGAAAAAAATAGCGGATGTCGTTGATATTTTCGAGAGTATTTCTCAAGAAAATGTTCTGCCATTGGTACAATATCATCAACACGGCGTCTTAATGGTGGTAACTCAAGCACAACCGTGTTTAATCGATAAAGAAGATCTTGTCTAAATCCCCCACTTTTAACCAGTTGCTCTATGTTGGCATTGGTGGCGGAGATAATACGTACATCTGCGTATTGCGTTTTGCTCGCACCTACTTTTTCAAACTGCTGAGACTCCAATACTCGTAACAATTTTGACTGTTGTGACAACGGAATATTACCAATTTCATCTAAAAACAGGCTCCCTTGCTCAGCCAGTTCAAATCGCCCAATACGGTTATCACGCGCATCGGTAAAGGCTCCTTTTACATGACCAAACATCTCACTCTCAAAAAGACTTTCAGTAATTGCACCCATATTCACATTGATAAGTGAGTGCTCACCACGCCCAGACATTTTATGGATATGCTCTGCAAGTAAGTTTTTACCTGTACCATTTTCACCAGTGATCAAAACATTAATATCACTTTTTGCCACTTGCCTGGCCATGGCTAATACTGTTTTCATGCCTTCAGATTCTGCAACTAACGTATCAAACCGACCACTTTCAGCTTTTAGCAATTGATTTTCTTGATCTAATTTATTTGTTTGATGACATTGCTGAGCTAGTCGAATTTGTGTTTCAACTATCGCTAATACTCGTTCATTTTCCCAAGGCTTTTGAATAAAATCAGCAGCCCCTTTTTGCATCGCATTAACGGCAAGTTCGACCGTTGCCCACCCGGTCATCACAATAATAGGCACTGAACTATCAATTTGGTTAAGCTGCTCAATTAATGCCAAGCCTTCTTCACCGGACGTAGTATCAAGATTAAAATTCAAGTCGAGAAAAACACAAGCAAAACTCTCTTCTTTAAAAAGCCTAACCACCTGTTCAGGTTGTGAAGCGAGGATGACCTCATAGTCAGCACACGATAGCAATAACTTGAGTGCGGCCAAAATGTTATGATCATCATCTGCAACTAAAATGCGTGGGGGATTAGTTTGACTCAAGGTATTTCCTAAATTATTGCCTAATGGAGGTTTAAATATACTTAACTTACTAAAACCTTAAATTCGCATAACAAGAGCCATTTATGTATTTATTATCCACAAATGGCCCAAACAATTAGTACAACTTTTATCTAATGTTATTCATATCTAAGTGCACTACAGGGTTCCATTTTGATAGCCCTTTTCGCCGGAACAAAAGTCGCAAGCGTTACCACGACACTTATAATAACAGGAATAACAACAAAAACGATGTAGTAATTATTGCTATCTGGCCCAAGCATTTGCACAATTCCTTGACTAGCTAAATACCCCATAGGCAGACCAAAAGCTAAACCGATGACTAATTGAAACCAGCCCTGCTTCATTAACATCGACAATACTTTTTCATCACTTGCGCCTATAGCTCGTCGAATACCTATTTCTTGTGTTCTTCTGCTGGTACTATTGGCGAGTACACCATAAATGCCACTAGATGCTAACAATAGGGCACAGATAGCAAAGACAGCAAATAAATCGCGAATAAAATTCATACCACCAGTACTGCGCTTCAAACGTTCTGTCAATGCAGAAATACTGTAAGCCGGCACTTCTGGATCAATACTTGCCACGGCAGAAATTAATGCCTCATGATATTGCTCAGGAGCTCCTTGCGTATCAATAAAGACACTCATAAAACGACGCGTTTCTTGTGTAAAAGGTAGATAAGCTGTCGTTCTATATTTCACATTTGAAAACGGCTGACCATGAATCACGTGATTAATAACACCCACCACGGTTAACCATTGTTCATTTTCACTTTCAACATATTTAAAACGTTTACCTAAAGCTGAACCGGTTGGCCAATATTTTTTTGCCATTGATTCTGTGATCACTGCAACAGGCAAAGAATCTAGTCGGTCCCGACTATCAAAATATCGTCCTTCAAGTAGTTTCATTTCCATCGCTTTCATACTACCAATCGTAGTGACTGCCCTACCCGTTTGTGGATACTGATTTTCTGTAACTTCATATCCCTCAGGTTGAAAGGAAACACTACCACTACCATTACCTGGCAAACTCGAAATTGCGCCGGCAGCGTTTACACCAGGTATAGTCGACAGTCTCTCTATTAAGCGTTTAAAATACTGAGTACGTTTATTATCTTCTTGATAATTAACTTTAGGTAATCCGACCCGAGCGGTTAATTTATTCTCGATATTTGCGCCAAAATCTGAATTATTGATTTCTTGTAAGACAACAAAAAGGACTCCAGATAAGCTCAGTAAAATACATGAAAGGGCGACTTCAATAATCACTAAAACCTTATTTATACGGCCAGCTTTTTTACCCATAGAACCTCGAGTACCATCTCTTAGTACCGCATTAAAATCACTACTCGACATTTTCCATGCAGGTAAAATCCCTGTGACAAATGCAGTTACCAAAATAATAATAACGGATTGCATTATTAATTCGCTATCTAAAGACATTACCCACCAAAAAGGCACAGAAATAGGTAACATTTGCGGTAAAATAGCTTCTAGTAATTCTAAACTCCAAGCCGCTAAAAACAAGCCAAATACTCCCCCTAAACTACAAATAAAAACACTTTCCCACATCATCTGCATAATAAGACGGGATCTAGGTGCGCCAAGAGCAACACGAATAGCCGTTTCTTTGGCGCGCTCATTTGCGCGGGCAAAAAGCAAATTCCCAACATTGACGCACGCTAGAATTAAAACAAAAGCAACGGCAGTTAACATCAAACCAATAATCATTTCAGTGCCATCTCCCATCATCCATACTTGAAAAGTTGCTACATAAGCGCTACTTTTACTGTTGGTTTCAGGGTATTGTTGAGCTAATTTGCCCATAATATCTTTGACTTCTTGATTAGCGTGCTCAATGCTCACTTCTGGTTTTTTCTTTACATAGATTGCCATTGTCATCGCATCACTGCGTTTAACACGCGTGGTATCTGCTGTCATTGGTTGCCATAATTGCGCCGCCAATGGAAATGAATAATCTTGCGGCATGACTCCCACGATTAAGGTATCAACACCGTTGATTTTTACACTTTGACCAACTATTGCTTGGTCACCATTAAAATAATTTTGCCAAATATCATATCCAAGAACAGTGACAGGTTCAGCCCCAGAGATCGCATCTTTTTCGGTAAAGCCACGCCCCATAATCGGAGATGTATTAGTAAACGTGAACATATTGGCTTCAGTAATCGCTGAAGAATAACGTTGTGCACGGTCACCATTACTTAAGTTAGCGGTAGCCGTATAATAGGCACCCATTTCACTATAACTACTACTTTGTTCTTTAATTGTTAAATAGTCAGGATGTAATATTGAGCCACCGTTATAATGAATACCATCATATTCGAGCTCAATAATATGCATTTGCTCGCCTTGCTCAAACGGCAATGGACGAGTCAAAATTGATGAGATAAATGCTAACATAAAAACACACAACCCAAGCCCTGCAGCCATTACTGAAACAGTAAGGGAAGTAAAACCGGGGTTTTTAAGTAACATGCGATAGGCATATTTTATATCAAATAACCATTTCATTTGATTTCTCCTTAGCACTTAGTTAAGCAGCATGAATACCGCGATTGATAACATTATCAGCAATTATTTTACCATCAAGTATCTCGATTAAGCGTTCGGCTCTTTTTGCTGAACGTGGATCATGGGTAACCATACAAATGGTTGCACCATCTTGATGTAAGTCATCAAGTAACGTCATAACCGCTTCTGCATTTTTACTGTCTAAATTACCCGTAGGTTCATCAGCGAGAATAATTGATGGTTTACCCGCTATGGCTCGCGCTACGGCGACACGTTGCTGTTGTCCGCCTGATAATTGCGAAGGAAAGTGACTACCACGATGATTCATATCTACCTTCTCTAACGCTGATTTCACTGCCTCTTTTACTTGCTGACGACTTAAATCATCACGATACGTTAATGGTAAGGCTACGTTTTCTTCAACCGTTAAATCACTGATTAAATTGAATGATTGAAAAACAAAGCCAACTTCTTTATTACGAATACGAGCACGCTCAGCATTTTTTAAGTCAATAACTTGATGGCCATTAAGTGTATATTCACCATGAGTGGCTGTATCTAATAAACCTAAAACCGATAGCAGTGTTGATTTACCACATCCCGATGGACCAGAAATGGATACATACTCTCCTGCTTTAATGGTTAAATTAATATCTGATAAAGCATGAGTTTCTACTTCATCGGTATAAAACACTTTTTTTAGATTATCTAATTTTATCAATACTTGTTCAGTCATTTTTAAATTCCTTGCGTCATGATTTACTATTTAACACCACATCAGTGGTTGATTAATTAATTGATATTTTATTAAAACGTTGAATCTCTTCATTTTGGGAAATAATGATTTGGTCACCTACAGACAAACCTTTTTTCACTTGAATTTTTTGTACCGAACCGCGACCAAATTCAACAGCCACTCGATTAGCAATATCTCCAGTTTCATCTAACTTGAAGAGTTTAACGCTGCGATTACTCTGCGCAAAAGAAGGTCGTCGTACAAATAAGGTATCATCAAGTTGCGAGACTAGAATTTCACCATCAATACTCAAATCTGGACGTGCATCACTCGGTAATGGCTCAGTTAAAGACACATCGACTTGTACAGCACCATTGTTAACTGCAGGAGCAATACGTATTACGGTACCTGCTATTTGATTATTGCGAGTATCGATCATAACCGACTGACCGAGTGCTACGTCGCGTATCGCTAATTCGGGGATCTGTAACTCAGCAATGAGCTCGTTTTGCTGGGCCAATTTAGCGAGGTTGCTACCCATGATAACTTGTTGACCAGCCTCAATAGCAACAGCTTGTACAACACTATCGATAGTTGCTCGTACTTGTAAGTTGGCCACTTGCTCTTGCATACGTTGCAATGTTTTACGCATTTTATTTAAACGCGCATTAAGCGCATTTTTATTGGCAACTACGCTTTCTTTCATCTTAATTTCACGTTGTTTTTCTATATTCCAGCGCTCTTGTGTTTGTGAACTTTGCAATTTGGTTTTTTCATAATCAAGCTTTGAAACGGCTTGCGCACCATTATCAAATAATTCAGTTTCTGCTTTTAAACGCATCGCTACTGTTTCAAAATCGAGTTTTGCATTAAACACTTTGGCTTTTTGATCAAGTGCTTGTGATTCCAAATTAACTAGTGAGGCTTGTGTTTCAGCTTCCTGTGCTTCCAGCTCCCAACGGGTTTCTTCCAACTTTCGCTCTAACTGAGGATTGGTTAATTCAAATAATAAATCTCCCGCTTTAACATGAGCACCCGGTTTAACTAAAACTCGTTCAGCACGCCCTTCAACATCAGAGGCTATCCAACGGAATTCTTTTGGCGTCAAAATCCCCGGTCCGCGAACCTTGATCGTAAACTCACCACGTTCTACCGTTGCCAACAATAATTTAGAACGTTCCGAAGTAAAGTTACTGCCAACAACCGCTTGATTAAAAAAATAAATGATTAATACCGATAACACTGCAATAAAGAACCAACGATATTTTACAAAAAACGACTTTTGGGTAGTTCTGACTATATCCATAAACATTCTATTCCGAAAAATAATATCTAATGTCTATAGAGCACGAACCAAGCCAAACAGTTAATACCATGTTTTTATTATGATATTTTTATTTACGTAGAAAACAAAGACAGTAAACATCCCAATATTGGAACGATGCGTTTTGCAAAGGTATTCCGAAAGTGGGATGTTTTAAGTTTATAGACAAAATAAGTAGGATTAGTAAACGCTTAAACAAGGTAGGTTTTCTAGATTTTGTAAAATGAAATTTCTCTGAACACGACTCATTGGCTCATTACGTTGAGACTTGGCGAGAAGGTCTGACCATGTTTTAATAACGGTATAATAAAAATAGAGGTAATCATCTCAAATGTTAAAAATATTTTATAAAGTCTTTGCCATTGCTCTTATTATTTTATTAACCTCTTTATTCTTTATAAATAAAGGCAGCGAACTTAACCCGCTCATTACAGATAACAACAGCGAACTTGAGCAGATCATTGCTGAGAATAAAGGTAAAGTTATTTACCTCGATTTTTGGGCATCGTGGTGTGGTCCGTGTCGGCAGTCTTTTCCTTGGTTAAATCGCATGCAAGAGCATCATAATGATTTAAAAATCATCAGTATTAACCTTGATAATAACAAATCGTTAGCCGACAAATTTTTAACTGATGTACCAGCTAACTTTACTGTTATTTATGACCCTAAAGGGGTGTTCGCAAAACAATATAAAATTAAAGGCATGCCCAGTAGTTACCTAATTAACAAAGCAGGAAAGTTAATCAGTGCTCATTCAGGATTTTCACTCAGTAAACAGGAACAATACGAACAAGAAATTAAAACATTACTTGCTGAGTAGCGCAATTCTTAGTGCATTACTCCCTAGGTAAACGTTTATTACTTGCTCAACTTGAAGATGCTAAATTCAATAACAATGAAAAAATGTAGAAGGCAGTATTCATCAACAAAATAGTTATTTAATTGGTAAATAAATATCTGTGATCATTTGTTGTTCAGGTACTTCAGGGAAAAAGCTAATTCTTTCAAAAAATAACGGAAAGTCTCGTAACTCTTCATTGCTTTGTTTTAACCAGTCCGTATATAAATAGTAAATAGCATGACTCATAAATTGGTCGGCACCAACATGACGAATTACGGCACATCGACCGCCAGGAATAGATTTAGCAACAACACCATATGTATTTTCTTTCACTTGTTGTGTGGTTTCGGCACAAAGATCAAACCGATAATCTTCACAGGTCACTATATCGGGATTATCATAAACAATATTAAAAGTTCTACTGCTGCTCGGTGGTAGCTTATTTTCTTTGCGCCATGTAATAAATTTTTGAATACTATGACCAAGACACTCTGGAGCAGCTCGGTGTTCGAACACTGCAATCTTAACAGTATCAATATGTTTAATGTTCACTTCAAACTCGTCATTTATCTTTTGCATTCTAAACTTCCTCAACATTGTTAATGGCTCATTGTTTTCATGCCAAGATAACCAATCAGGTTCACGCTTAAATTTTGCAGGACTTTGTTTCATAGAACGCTTAAAAGCACGTGAAAATCCTTCTACACTTTCATATCCATTGCCTAAGGCAATATCAATAACTTTACGCTCACTGCGAAAAGCCAATTGATATGACGCTCGCCTTATTCGTAGCTGTTGGATATATACTGCAACATTCATTGCTATAAATTCTGAAAATTGTCGATGAAAATGAAATTTGGAGATACAGGCGACTTGAGCTAATTTATCTGTAGATAAATCTTCATCTAAATGCATATCAATGTAATCGAGTACCCTGCAGATACGCTCTTGATAACTAGTCGTCATGTTTTTCCTTATATACCCATACTACTAAAGCAGGCATGTGCCTGAGGATTTAAGTTTGTGAAGCCATTTGTTTTTCTTAGCGACATCCACTTTATAGAAACAAGCATGAGAAAACATGACTAATGTTGCTATATTCAAGTAGCGGACTCCAATTATTCGTTCAAAAAAGTGTTCATATTATTTTTGCTACAACACGTTCAGCAATCAGTAGACTTGAAGTGAGTCCAGGGGAGTCAATACCAAATAGATTGATCAGTCCTTTTAGCCCATGTACATGTTGGTCTTGAATAACAAAATCTTTAAAAGTATCATGTTTTGCTTGTAGTTTAGGCCTGATACCTGAATATGCCGGTTGCAGTCTTTCAGGGTCAAGACTTGGAAAATATTGTTGTATTGCTTGTACAAATTTTGGTTTTAATTCAGCAGCAACACCATAGACGAGTTCATCAACATATAGTGTATCCGGACCAAATTTTAACTGTCCTCCTATATCCAATGACGCGTGAATACCTAATCCATTGTCCTTAGGTACGGGATAAATAAGCTGACTAAAAGGGCTTTTCCCTGAATAAGAAAAATAGTGCCCCCGACACCAATGTAATTGAGGAATATACTGACTAGATAAACCTTCGATATTATTAGCAACCTTTTGGCTATGTAAGCCCGCACAATTAATTAACTGCTGACACTGCAATTGACTAATTTCTCCTTGGCTATCCAGAGTTACAACAAACCCTTCCGTATTTGACTCTGCCTGTAACAGCTTTGTTTGAGCGACAAACATTGCGTTATAGCTGTCCATCTCAGCTAACAAACTTTGCATATAACTATGTACATCAATAATGCCAGTAGACGGTGAATGTAACGCTGAAGTGGCTGACAGAGCGGGCTCAAGTTTTGTTAATTGCTTCTCTGTCAGTAAAATAAGATCATTAACGCCATTACGTTTTGCTTGTTCTATGGTTTGTTGTAAATATTCTTCTTCGTCTTCATTGTGTGCAACTAAGAGTTTACCAAGTCGCTTATAGGGAATATGACGTTGCTCACAATATTCATATAGTTTATTTTTACCGGCAACACATAACTCTGCTTTTAAACTCTGTTGTGGATAATAGATACCAGCGTGGATCACTTCACTATTTCGACTGCTAGTTTCTTCACCAAAACTTGAATTTTTATCAATAAGTAGCACATTTTTTTGAAATTGACTTAAACGTGCGCCGATAGCTAAACCAATAACTCCTGCGCCAACAATAATGGTGTCTACTTTATCCATCGTCTCGATAATCCGTTAATAGCCCACTATTGAATGAGTATAGTTTTTCTAAAGTTAGTCCTTCTGCCAAATAAGCAATTGATTATTTGCTGGCATACTTTTATCTGCAAGAAACACAAACCCTTGCTCTATAGCCAGCTCATTTACTTTTTCAAAATCACGAATACCGCTATTTAGATCACGGTTTTGTAACCAACATTGAAAATCTGCATTACTTGTACTGGTATATTTCCCTTGATATTTAAAAGGTCCATAAATACATAACAGCGTGCCCTTTTTACAAACCTTGTTGATATTTTCAAATAGCTTTTGCACAGATTGCCACGACATAATATGCAATGTATTGGCAGTAAATATAGCCTCATATTGCAAATCAGGCCAATGATGGGACTCTGCCACATCTAAAATCATGGGGGGCTGACAATTTTGTAAGGAGGCTTCAGTAAGGTTTTGTTGCAACGCAGAAAAATGTTCTTCTACATCTGAAGGTTGCCAGTTTATATTAGGAATATTTTCAGAGAAGTGAATAGCGTGCTGGCCAGAAAAACTACCAATTTCTAGAATGTGTTGTTTTGTAGAAAAAAGTGCGGTTAATTCAACTAACAGAGCGGCTTGATTGCGCTTACAAGAAGGTGAAAAATTTAACATAAAAGCAGAGCTTCAACTAATAAAGAGTGAAACTACTATAGTCGCAATATCTTTAAAAATGAATAACTTTACTAAAGTCTAAATGGTAAAATTAACCGAGTACTTAAGACTGTGTCTATCTCTATCGTTTGGCATTGGCATAACGTATCCATATATATAAACCACTCAATGATAAAAGAATTAATAAAATGGCGGCGATGTCCATGATGATGACACCAAATGAGCCAAATATTCTACCACTATGCGCATCGACGATAATGCGCTCCCACGTTAAAAATTGTGAACGGTATAACTCAATGGCTTGCAATACTTGTTGATCGGTTGCTGTGCTCTGTTGTTGCCAAATTGGTTCTTTTATCGTTGTTATCGCTTGCCACGTTAAAAAATCATTATCCGCTTGATAATATCCTTTACTGGTATCGATAATGACATTATCGGCCTCAAGGCTCATGGCAACAATGTTTGCCGGTAAGCCTGTCACCATAGATATCTTATCAACTAACTCACCGCTATCATTAAATAAAAATAGCTGTTGTTCTGTAGCCACTAACCAAAACTGATGGTGTTTGCCCATAGCAATAAATCGACTGGATATTTCAACAAGTAGTTTGTTATCAAGCCAAATTAAATTGTTGGCTAATACCAGCCGATTATCTTGATAAAAACGCACGTCATTTGGAGAGTTAATACCGTAATGATCTAATAATAAGCTATTGGTGATCGGTTGGTGAGCAAGTGATAATCGATCAGTATGATTTAATGCGATACCTGTTACAGACAAGAAAATAAGAAAGAATGCCGCCCAAACACCCAACGTTCTATGCCATTCACGTAACCGACGAATAAGTTTTATATACAGCGTTTTTTTGGACTTTACTTTATTCATTTATAGATATTTCTTATGCTTTGGGACCATTAAGTACTTTGTTATGTAGCCACAATGCTAAACGAGCAACTTTGGTAAGTGCCCGCACAGACATGGTTGCACCTGTTATACCATCAATATGTCGGTTTAGCAGAATCTTCTCATTTAAACTTGCTGCACGAAATTGAGAAGTAAAAAACTCATGACGAACCTCATCACCTCGACTTTCTCGAAAGGCTAATACTTTCAATTCAGCAATCATATTTTTATTAATATGCACAGCAACGGTAATAGGTTTCTCTTTACCTATTTCGTCTAATATCCAGACTGTTTCGTCACTTTTCTGCCAATAACGAAGACGTAAACGATTAATTTTATGTTGCACAATTTTTTCAATCTGCAATTTATCTTCTTTTACTAACCACAAAACTTTTGCTGGAGGCATATCACCTTTAAAGGCATGAACAATGAATTGCTCTGAGGTCTGATAAACGCCTTTAGCTAAAGCGCCACATTGTATGCAATAAAATAACAAAATGGCAGATAATATCTTATTCATTGCAATCTCTTTGAAAATATTATTATTTTTTCTTTATTGTAGATTTATAAACATAAAAAGTGAATGAGAAATTATCCCCATTCACTTCCTTGTTATATCGTTGTGCTAACTTTTATTAAGTCTACATACAATTATGAGTAAATCTAAAACTGATAACCAACACCTAGATTAAAGCCCTGCATGTCCGCAGCGCCGGTGTTGTCTTCCCAATCAGCTTTTAATACAACATTTTCATGTAAGTAATAGTTGATACCAACACTCGTTTGTTTTTTCTTGGTATCAAATGAGTCACCGGCATTATTATCATATTCAGCATATCGTGCAAAAGCGCCAATTTTTTCACTAAACATATAAGATGGCTCTACATACCAACCGGTTTGTTCATCACGGCCAAGTGCTTTAGCTTCATCACCATTTATATCCCAACGAGCATATAACGCACGAACGGTAAAATCATTTGCACTGTATATAGCATGTGCTTCTAATAATGTTGCATCAGCAGTATCGACACCGGCTGCGCCTTGAGCTATATCTTCTTGATATTGTACAGTCGCAGCTAATTCTAAACCTGGGATTGCTGTATATTTAACACGACTGGTAAACGCTAAATTTTCAGCATTCGCTTTAGCCACTTTTTGACGACCACTACGAATTAAGTACGCTTTGCTGCCATCAACTGGCGTATTAAGGCCACTGGTAATTGCTGCATCGAAACTTAAACCGCCAGTTGGCTTATAATTGAATGCGGCACCGGCTTCCCACCACGTTGCTGGAATAATGTTTTTTTCAACAGGGTTACGCTCAACACCAAAAAATGTCGGCGGCTCATGTGTTTCATTGATAATACCAATGGGAATTAAGAACATACCTGCTGTTGCTGTTACTGATTTGCTTACATCATATTCAATAAAAGCTTGCTCAAGTTCAACTTCACCTGCTTTACCTTCGCCCGCAATTGAATGTTCTAATTCAAACTCAGAGAAGAAGCGAAGCTTGTTGGTAAATTCATGACCAAAAAATAAGACAAAACGATGAAAATCAATTTCAGTTTTGCTGTCATTATTATTGTAATGAAGTTCACCATAACCACCAATGGTAGTATCTGATAAAACGTTAGTACTTGACTCTACTTGATCAGCTGTTGCATTTAAACGTTGCTCAGTTTCGTCTAAACGTCTCTCTAAAGCTTTAAGAGTTTTTTGTTGTTCAGCAATGACACTACGTAATTCTTGTGTTTCTTCATTTGCCACAACATTTGTAGAAGCAAATAAACCTACAAGTACAGAAGCAATAATCGTTTTCTTCATCATTTTGGTTACGTCCATTAAAGAGTAATTCAAGTGGTATTTAATTTGCGTGCGATGATACAAAAAACACAAGGCAAATGCAAACCATTCGTATTGTGTTTCTTAGTTGTATTTGATTTAGATCAATATTTAAGATGTATTAATGACATATGTTACTGAGTAAACAGCCCAAACATTCGTGAAGATTAATCTATATATGAAATAGGTATTGCGGAAAAACTAACTACAATTAAATAACAAACATGGGGGTAATAGGGTTTATACCAACAGGCTTTCTTGAATTAAACCTCGACTGGTGCTCTATTCTTTCAACAACATAACCCATGCTTGCGCATAATCAGGCAAAGATTTATTGGCTTGATGATAGTCTTGCCAACCTCGATAACTATCAACCAATAAGTCGAGCTGAAATAAATTATTATCAAAGGCACCTCCTTGGTCGGCTAAGACCCCCATACGACTTACTTGCTGTTTATTATGTGAATAACTCACCATGATCAATTTCCCTAGACCTAATGAGGCAACATTACCGGCAAAAGTTACTTGTGGTTTCACCGCTATTTTATTCGCTAATGTTTGTCCATATCCCATAATGCTAGGTACTTCTGAAAAATACCAATATCGTGCCTGTTCACGTTTATCGATACTGTAATCATAATTAATGCCGTTATTACGATGCACATTAAAAAAACGTTGTTTACCATCAACATTTAAAACACCAGTTCCTTGTAGTAATACATCGTGTAATGCTTCTTCAGTGAGCCATATCAAAGGTTTAGCCAATTTGTTATCTGATAAAACACCAGTAATGACTTGCTGACGCGTATATTTAAAACGAGTAAGACTTGCCTTTTGAAGTGCGACTTGTGCAAGTGACATACCTTTTTCGTCTAAAGGTAAGGCATATAACGCTTGATTATATTTCTGCGTTTTTACTTCACTAGCATCAAGTAATTTAGTGTAGTACTTAGTTAAGAGTATTTGTTGCTCAGGAATAGCATTTAACATACGACTTTTTACGGCATTAGTACTTTTATTAGCAATTTGTTGCGCTGTTTTTACATCTGGAGACCAACGATAAAAATTAAAATGCTCTAATATAAATTTATTATCATGTAGACGACTTTGTCGTTTTGCTTTTACATCTTCACGATAGGTTTTACAAATAAACGCTAAGCTTCGCTCTACCTGTTTAAGCAAAATATTTTCATCAATAATAGTTCCAGGATGAACAGCAAAAGTATCGTCATTATTACTCTTTAAATAATGTTCAGTATTTTGTGCCACTGTGCAAAGTTCACTCGCTTTAAAGTTTTTCAATAAACCTAAGTGCGGCGATTGCTCTAATTCAAACTTTAAGGCGTTAACCGATGAAGTAAATAATAAGAAGGTCACAATAAGTATTTTTTTCACTTTTTATCCTAATAGCTAAATTACACAGTTAAAGCCTTTGCCACACTGTAGCAAACTGCCATAATAGGATCTGTTAATCCGAATTGAAATATTTAAATTAAGTTACTTAATATGACTATTGAACAACAAATTAAAACAAAAATTGAAGCTGGGCTTGCGCCGACCTTTTTCGAAATTGAAAATGAAAGCCATAAACATGCAGGACTTAGTACCACCAGTCACTTTCGATTAGTGATCGTATCAAAAGAGTTTGAAGGTATTCGTCTTATTGCCAGACACCGAAAAGTGAATGCACTAGTGGCTGATGAACTGGCAAATGATATTCATGCTTTAGCTTTGCACACTTTTACAGCACAAGAGTGGCAAAAACGTGGAGAAAATGCGAATCAATCACCTAACTGCGCTGGCGGATAAGTGCCTGTCGTTTCTATTTTACAGCAGTCTCCCGTACAAACCGTTGATATATCAGGCTTTAAGATTCATGTAAAAAGAGATGATTTACTCAGTGACTATTTTTCAGGAAATAAAGCACGAAAATTCGCTTATTTTCTTGATAACGACTTCCCTCGGATCAAAAAAATAGTCAGTTATGGTTCAGTCCAAGCCAATTCATTATATTCATTAGCCGCTCTTGCCAAGCTAAAAAATTGGCAATTAGATTATTATGTAAATCGTATCCCCAGTTGGTTAAAAACGAATACTAACGATGATATTTTAGGAAATTATGGCGGCGCATTAACACTTGGCGCGAACATTATTGAAGTTAACGATGATGAAATAGCCAATCACGGTAATAATCTTGATGACTTTATGCTCAATAAAGCAGGGCATTTAACCCATGAAGATTTATTTATTCCTGAAGGTGGTCGCTCAACGTTAGCACAATATGGTATTGAGCAACTTGCTCAAGAAATTGATGAATACTGTCAGCAAGCTTCAATCAAACAAGCTTATATCATGTTACCTTCGGGTACTGGCACTACAGCCTTATTTTTACAGACTTGGTTTAATCAGCAAAATTCACCCCATCAAGTTCTTACTTGTGCCTGTGTCGGTGATGGTAATTATTTACAAAAACAGTTTGCCGAGCTTAATAACAATAGTAAACATTGGCCGACCATTTTAGCTACACGCAAGAAGTATCACTTTGGTAAGTTATATCCTGAATTTTATCAAATGTGGAAGCAACTTAAAGATGAAACGACAATTGAGTTTGATCTGTTATACGACCCTTTAGGTTGGCAAGTTTTATTACATTTTATAAAGAGTCATGCGGAAAGTCATATTGTTGATAGAGGTATTATTTATATTCATCAAGGAGGTTTAGTAGGTAATCAAACGATGTTGCCTCGATATCAACGGAAATACTCCAACACCACCCATAGATAGCAATTAAACTTCTGTTCTCATTTTTTAATGTGATCAAGGCAGTATTTTATTAACGCTTTTGTTACCATAACGCCCCTAAACATTGTCTATAAAATCTACAAGGAACGTCTGTTAATGTCGCCAAGTTCAAAGTTCACTATAAAAGGCTTTTTTATAAAGCTCATTGCTGTTTTTATTGCACTTTATTTACTTATCTGGGTTATTTCTTCTCCAGTAATTAAACATTTTAGTGCAGCGCCGCTTGCAGAACTTGGTTTAACACTTTCCGACGATAGTTCAATCCGTTTTAATCCTTTTTTAATGAAGCTAACCATTAAAAATCTAACCTTGTTAAAAAATCAAACGAAAGTCGCGGCCATTAAACGCTTAGACGCGCAACTGGCATTACATAAACTCATCGTAGATAAAATTGAGTTACAAGAGTTTGCAATTGATGAGTTTTTTATAAGCCTTGCACAAAAAAATGATGTTTTATTGGTTGCAGGAATGACACTACCGGTGACGCAGGGTGATGAACATAAACAGCAGGTAGAATCAGCAAAAGATGAGCCTGCAATTAATTTTCCCTATCAAATCATTTTACCCAAATTAAGCATAACAAATAGCAGTATTGCAATTGATATCGATGAGAATGCCCATACCGTTATCCTGAATGAATTACTGATCACCGATGTGTTAGCAACAACACAACAGCAACATGCAAAAGTAGCGTTAAGCGCTTTAATCGATCAAGCCACTTTGAATTTACATGCTGATGCGACACTCGATCAGGGTAATGGTGAAATTAATAGTGAAGTAGCATTAAAAGCATACCCGCTAGCTAAGCTGCAGCATTTTATTAAACCACTACAAAAATTAAGTGGCCAATTTTCATTAAATAGCAAACAACAATTAACCATTACACCAAAGACACTTAATATCGTACTAAACAACGCTGAAATAAATAATACAGCACTCGTTGCAAGTGATAAATTTTATACTTTCAATTTAAAAGCACTTAATTACCAAGCCAATGACTTCGTTATTACGTTAGAAAATAATGTTATGACCGCTCTTCAAGGTAAAGCACAGCTAAACTTATCAAATGCACATTTGTTAGGCGAAAATAATCAGCAAGAATTGCTCAGCTTTGAGCAATTTTTATTACAAGACATTGAGCTGAAACTACCTGAGACTTCAGAAAGTGAGCAAGAAGCTCTCCCTCAGCCACAGGTTAATATCGCCATGTTGACCTTAGATAAGTTATTGGCATCAAAAAAACATGATATCGACTTACCGCCGCTCGCAACCCTCGGTAAAATTAGTATCAGTAATATCGCCGCTAACGCTAATAGTTTAGCCATTGGCAAAGTAACCCTTGATTCATTAACCAGCGACATTATTTTAAATAAAGATAACCTAATCGCTAACTTGGTTGCATTCGCTGCCGTTGATGATAGTAGCATTACCGAAGAGAGTACGATAAACAATGACGATGAAAATACACCATCATTGGAAACTACATCAACAAAAAATATCGATACCAATTCGCAAACAGACAAGAGCAACACGACTAGTGGTAATGATTTTAAAATCAGTTTAAAAGCGTTTAATATGATCAATAATAATCAAATTAGCTTTGTTGATAATAGTGTTACCCCCAAATACACTCGTATAGTTTTCCTTGATAACATTCACCTTGGTGCACTGAGTAATCATCATGATTCACAAGAAAATGAAACACCAATAGTACTGAAAGGTCGAAGTAATCAATATGCAAAATTTGATTTTTCTGGTTTTATAAAACCTTTTGCACAGGCACAAACCTATCATCTAAAAGGTGGCTTAAGCGAATTATCATTGCCGGCAGTTTCTACTTATATGAAGGACGCTTTACAACTTGAGCTTAAAAGTGGTCAATTAAATACTGACGTTGATATCACATTGGTTGACGATAATATTGATGGCGATGTTTCTTTTATTATTAAAGGCTTAGAAACTACAGCAGCCAATAACGATGAAGTTAATGTCGTAAAAGACCAAGCAAGCTTGCCGTTAAATGCTGCACTAGGTATGTTGATGGACGGTGACGGCAATTTGGAACTGGCAGTGCCATTATCAGGAAAAACTTCAGACCCTTCATTTGGACTAAGTAGCTTTATTGCTTTAGTTACTAAAAAAGCGGCGATGTCTGCTGTCGAGTCATACCTAATGAAGACTTTTGTCCCCTATGCAAACATAGTATCAGTAGCAAAAACTGCCGGAGAATTTTTATTGAAGGTTCGCTTTGAAGATTTGGCTTACCAAGTAAAACAGATTACCCCTAATGCTAAACAGCAAGCTTACCTAGATCAATTTATCGCCTTAATGCAAGATAAAACAGATACGCAGGTAAAGTTATGCGCCATAAGTGTGCCACAAGATATCAGCCTTAGCAGTGGCAGCGAGGTGGTAGATAAAGAACAAATCCAACAATTAAAAAACCTTGGTGAGCAGCGAGAGCAAGCACTAAAAGCTTACCTAATTAAGCATGGAAAAATAGATTCAGCTCGGTTATTACTCTGTACTCCACAAATCGATAGTAGCAAAGATGCCCAACCCAAAATGGTGATTTCGGTTTAAAACATGATATTTTAAATAATTAACAAACTAAAAGAACCTCTAAAATTAGAGGCTCTTTATATTTAATATTATTACGAAATGTTAAAACAATTATTCGATATTCTGGATCTGCTCACGCATTTGCTCAATCAAAACTTTAAGTTCAACTGCGGAATTGGTGATTTCGGCATTGATTGATTTAGAGCCTAAAGTATTGGCCTCGCGATTAAATTCTTGCATCATAAAATCTAAACGACGGCCTTGTGCACCACCTTTTTTCAAGATGCTTTTTGTTTCTTTAACGTGACTGAAAAGGCGATCGATTTCTTCATCAACATCCATTTTCTGAGCAAGTAATACCAGTTCTTGTTCTACTCGTGTTGAATCAAGTTCAATATTGGCGTCAGTAAATTTATCGATAATACGTTTACGCTGCCATTCAATAACTTCAGGCATATATGCCTTAACCTTATCAGCTTCAGTGACAATACCGCTTAGGCGCAGCTCAATAAGCTCTTTTAAATTGGCACCTTCACTACCTCGAGCAGCAATAAAGTCTTTAAGGGCTTGATCAAAGCCCGCAAGTATTTCTGTTTGAATTGTATTCATATCGGCTTCTTCAGCTTCCATGACTCCAGGCCAACGCATGATTTCAACAGGATTAAAACTGCTATTTTCTGCCATAGCACTAATGGCATTCGCATGAGAAACTAATTCTTGAGCAAGTTTTTGATTAAGATTAATTTTACTTTCTGCAGCAGGGTTAGCATTAAAGCGTAGATTACACTCAACTTTGCCGCGATTAAGCTGCTTACGAAAGCGTTCACGCAATACCGGCTCAATACTACGAAACTGCTCAGGTAAACGAAAATATGTTTCAAGAAAACGTTGATTAACACTGCGAATTTCCCATACGGCGTTACCCCAATCGCCTTTTACTTCGAATCGAGAAAATGCTGTCATGCTATTGATCATATTGATACCTTGTATGCGTCTATAATATATAGACTAATTATGCCTGAGCAAAAATTTACTATCCAGCAATACAAAGCACCTTAGAAGTTTCTTATGTTATTTTTGTTGTCTAATACCTGCGTTTTAAAGCAAATTAAGGTGTAAAACTAACATTACCAAAATCGGCGTTAAAGTCAGCGCACCAAACACTCAACCCATTTAAATCATCTAAACTTTTACCAATAGGTAAGGTAACCGTAAGTTCTGCAGCATCATATACTTGTCCTTGTAATTGAGCGCCAATAGCAAATGCTGAGTTGGTGTTATATTGATGATCTATTGCAGCATAGAAATAGACAAGAGGACCCTTACCATCATAACTAAATTCAGTGATCTGAATAGTACAATCATCAATGATGGTGGCTTTACCAGTAACATTGTGAGCTAAAGTGCTGAATGTGCCATTGTAACCTACATTAGGGTGTGTTTTTGCGCAACGACCTTCACTAGCATAGGTATCCAAGCTATTTTGGAAGTGATAAATAGCATCGTCACTTGATATAAGTTGAGTATGCAATCCGCCACTATTTGCAATTAAATCATTCACTTCGTCTTCAAAATCAACAGCCATTAAGTCAATATTTAGCGATGCAGCTAAAGTAGACACCGAGTTGGCAATAGTAATACCATTTTCTGCATCACCATCAGTATCTAGGCTCTGTAATAATCTCAACGTATTGACTACTGCCTGTTGATTTACATTTGTAGTTGAAAAAAGATCAAGTGGCGTTATTAAGGCTTTAGCATCAACTTCAGGAAACGTTATGCCACCTAAGGAAAACGTTATTTTTTCATCTAATTGGTAAATAAATTCCCCGTTTTTGCTCGTAACACCACTACCAGAATCTGTTTTAAACGATAGACCTTCAACAAATGAATCGAGAAAAACACCAGTAAAGGTAACTACAGAAGACGTTGGAGGTATTACATCTACAGTAGTTGGTATGGTTGGCTTTACATCAGAGTCAGAACCACCACAAGCCGAAATACAAAACCCAATAGCGATTAACAACATTTGTGAAGTCTTCATAATTAGCTCAAATTTATTTTAGTTAATAAATTTTAGCCTGCTGACTTTATTAAATCTTAACAAAAGTATCACAATTTAATGATAATTTGTGATTATGTTGTTTGTTTAACAAGCCACTGATTTTTAATATGCTCGGCTACCCTAAATGCATTAGCATAAATGGTATAAGTATAAGGAACACTGCCTCCCGTTGGCATAAAAGAACCATCAGTAACATATAAATTAGCCACTTCATGTGCTTGACAATTTTTGTCTAATACCGATGTTTTAGGATCATTACCGAAGCGACAACCTCCAGCCATTAGGTTGGTAGCAGGGTAACTACTAATAGAAGACGAAATGTTTTTTGCCCCCATCGCTGATAATAATTTTTCAGCTTTTACTGCTAAATATTCCCCTACTTTAAGATCGTGATCATGACTGCCAATACGAATTTTAGCAACGGGATCACCCCATTTATCTTTTACTTCATCGTCTAGCGTCACAAAACAGTCGTCGGTAGGTAACCAATCATTAAAGACTTCAAAGCGTAGCGTTTTGTAAGTTGTAAATTCTTGTTTAAGATTTTGTTTTAATTGCTCCCCCCAAACTAACTGTTCATCTTCATCCCATTGACTACCACGAGCACGAGCAATAGGGTTTTGATGAAAAAGGAAATCTATGGTACCGCCTTTTGCTGAACCTTTTGTATTAGCGCCATCAAAGGCTTTATCATCAATACGATACCAATCTTGTAAGGCTCTGTTAATAAAGGGTCCGACTTGTTTTAACTGTGCTTGTTGTATGTCCGTTAAGTCTTTATAAAAGAAATCTCCCTGACCGGTACCGCCACCGCTAAAGACTAAATTTTTCCCTACCTGACCGCTATTATTCGCTAGTCCGTTGGGAAATTTATTTCCTTTTGAAGATAACAATAAACGTGATGTTTCTACGGCTTGGCAAGCAATGACATAAGTTGTTGCTATGGCTTTTTGCTTGCGACCATGCTTGTCGTAATACAAAATACCAATAATTTCTCCATTATTATTGGTTTCAATTTTATAGACTTTTGACTCCGGCTTGATCGTACAATTACCACTTGCTATGGCTGGATTTAATAAAGCAGCTCGGCCACTGCCTTTCGCGCCAGACGCGCAACCGTAACTACTGCAATAACCTGAATATTCACAACTTTTACGCCCCATAGAAGGCACCGATAATATTGCTCGAGGCACAGGAATAGTGTGATACCCTATAAGATTCGCGGCGCTATCAATCCATGTTGATACGCCATGTTCAGCAATAGGCGGATAAGGAAATTCCGCAGAGCGTGGTTCTTGATTCGGATGTTCAACTACTCGCCCTGAAACACCAACTTCTTTATCTACTTTTGCATAATAAGGTTCAAGTTCATCATAAGATATTGGCCAATCTTCAATATTGGCTCCCGCGATGCTACCAAATTCAGTTTTCAAACGAAAATCAATAGGCTTTAAGCGATGGAAATAACCACTCATAAAGTTTGATGAACCGCCAACAACGTTACCATTCCAGAAACTCCAACCCGATTCGCTAGTTGGCTCTCCTTGCCAAAAATCTTCTCCATCTTCTGTTTCGTAAAGCTCCTCAATAACATGTTGTTGCTCAGAAAGTTTGGGATTATATGAATCACGTAAACTGATGGCTAATTCATCTTTAAAATACTCTTTCTCAGTCAACCAAGGACCTTTTTCTAGCACTAAGACTTTGGCACCCGCTTTTGCCATGGTATAAGCGACAGGAGATGCTCCCGCACCACTACCTACGATACAAATATCAAACTTCATGCTTTATGCCGCCCTTCTTTTAATACCACGTTAGATGCGTAATTTTTCTCTGGAATAAATTTTATTATAATTTTCTGTTGCCCAGGTAATTCATAATAGCGATCGCCAATTTGGGGTAATGGAAAGCCCGCTTGATGATCAAGCCATCGCCAACCGATTCCTTCTGGATTTCCACCATAAATTGGAGGCGACAACATAGCTTCATATAAATAGTTAATGAGATTGTTCAACCAATTTTGGCCTGCTTGTGAACCACTAATCGCACGTAACATTGCTTCTTTTTCATCAATTTTCAATTCAGAAAAATCTTTTTTCACTTGGCTTTGAGTATAACCGTTTAACCAATTAACACCTTGATATATAAATTTAATTTCATCTTTTTCTGTTGGTTGTAGATTTACAATATTATATAAATATTGTGTTGCTTGAATTTCTTTTGCACTAGGTCCAGTAGGTGATGATGGTAATAGATGCCCCAATACGGCATCTAATGTTTTCCATGGTTTCACTGTTAATATTTTTTTCAACTCAAAAACTTGCTCAGTATTAAATGCTCTTGTAGGCAATGCGGTGACAGCCATAACGCCAGCAGCAGATTTTAACGCATTACGACGTGTTATTTTACGCTGTAACCATTTTGGCGTTTTATAGTTTTTATCAAAAAAAGAACTAATTACTTTCATTTATTACCTCACCTACTTTTTTATACTGCCATTTATTTATAAATGTTAGCCAATGCTCTCTCGAATATTGATTATTTTCTAACAACTCAGCAGTATCTTTTGAGAGCAACATTTTTCCATCGCTAGTAGAAACATACATATGTGGATAACCTAAAACGGGTGGTAGAGACTTCATAAACTCCTCGTTTTCATTGGTATCACTGACATTGATTTTCAACAATACATATTTACTATGAAGCTGTTGATATATTTCAGGGTTTATTTCGAGAAAATTATCCATTTTATGACACCAGGTACACCAATTACCGCCAATTTCAATAATGACATTTCTATTGGTTTGCTTGGCTAACTGAATTGCTGCCATTGCATCTTTAAACGGATCTCGTTGATCATCATAAGTGGTACTGTAAATTGGCAGATTAAGGTCATTTATCGCATAAGCGATACTCGCACTGTTTAAAAAAATCAATATACCAATAAATGATAAATATAAATGTCTCATAAAAATCTCTTTAATATACTCTGCCCAAGATGACCTTACTTTAATTAACTATATTTCAAAAAAAGTTGTCGTGTCATTATGTCAAATTAACAGTTGAACGATTATAATGCGCACAATTATTTAAATTTAGGAAATTAACATGCGACCAAGCGGCAGAACATTAGGGCAAATACGTCCTGTAACTATTACTCGTCAGTTTACCACTCATGCGGAAGGTTCGGTATTAATTGAGTTTGGTGATACCAAAGTTATTTGTACAGCTTCAGTTGATGAAGGTGTTCCTCGTTTCTTAAAAGGCCAAGGTAAAGGTTGGGTCACCGCTGAATACGGCATGTTACCTCGCTCAACTCATACACGTATGCGAAGAGAAGCTGCTAGCGGTAAGCAAAGTGGACGTACTTTAGAAATTTCACGTTTAATTGCTCGTTCATTACGCGCTGCGGTTGATTTAAAAGCACTTGGCGAAAATACGATTAGTGTTGATTGTGATGTAATTCAAGCCGATGGAGGTACACGTACGGCCTCAATTACAGGTGCATGTGTAGCACTGGTTGATGCTTTAAATTATATGCGTGCTAAAGACATTATCAAGACAAACCCTTTAAAACATATGATTGCCGCAGTTTCTGTGGGTATTTATAAAGGGGAAGCAGTTGCCGACTTAGACTATCCTGAAGATTCAGCAGCTGATACCGATATGAATGTTGTGATGACAGATACCGGTAAGCTAATTGAAGTACAAGGCACAGCTGAAGAAGAGCCGTTTAGCTTTGATGAAATGCAAGAGATGTTAGTACTTGCTAAAAATGGCATCAATGAGTTGTTTGATCTACAAAAGTCAGCACTTAATTAATTTTATGTTTATTTCGGGAAAATAAAATGAAAGATTATCAACGTGAATTCATTGAATTTGCTCTGCGAAAACAAGTATTAAAATTTGGCCTATTTACGTTAAAGTCAGGCAGAACTAGTCCTTATTTCTTTAATGCTGGTTTATTTAATACCGGTGGTGATTTGGCAAAATTAGGCCGTTTTTATGCCACAGCACTCACTGAGTCAAATATTGATTTTGATTTACTTTTTGGACCTGCCTATAAAGGCATTCCAATTGCGACAACAACGGCGGTTGCTTTAGCCGACCACCATAATATTGATATGCCATATTGTTTTAATCGCAAGGAAGCTAAAAAACACGGCGAAGGCGGAAGTTTAGTAGGCTCTGAATTAGCAGGTAAAGTCATGTTAGTAGATGATGTTATTACCGCTGGCACTGCAATTCGCGAGTCAATGGAAATTATTAAGACACATGGTGCTGAGTTATCGGGTGTTTTAATTGCACTTGATCGCCAAGAAAAAGGCAAAGGTAAACTGTCTGCCATACAAGAAGTTGAACGCGATTTTGGCACTAAGGTTATCTCTATTGTAACTTTAGCCGATTTAGTTACCTTTCTTGAAGAGAAATCTCAAGACCAGCCTGACATGCTCGAGTCTTTACAAAGTATTAAAAAATACAGAGTAGATTACGGTATTTAATTAAACTTTCTCGTTTTTATAAAAATAAACCCGCATTATTAATAATACGGGTTTACTATTTCAAAATAGGGATACTAAGCGGTTAATTGAAATTGATGGCTTGGCTCTTTTTCGTAAGCTAAAGTGATGTCGGAATAGAAGCCTTCAATTCGTAGCGCTCGTTTATCAATAATAGCTGGACGATTTGGCGCTATTTCTTCTTGCGCATCAAGTGTTTTCTTAATTTGCTCATCAAAGCTTTTGCTATCATTATTTAATTGGCCTTCCTCACTATTTTCTTCGAGTTTGGCAGAAACTGACGATGTAGATGCTTTATTAGGAGAATCTAGATTTGAAAATTCAGTTTGTGCCTGAGCAATGGCTTTCATTGCCGCTGCTGCAACTCGTGAATCTTGAATAGAAGGGTTAACCGGAGCCATTGCTGCGGCATGTACTTTATTCATTTTGGCAATAGTCGCTAGTGGGTCACCTTCAACGACAGAGAGATCTACAGAGACTTCACCACTCACTGCATATTTTTTGCCATCAGGGCCGATGTCATAAGAATATGATGGCGCGCCTGTAGTAATACCACCAACTGACGCATGTGCCATTTCATGTGCTTTAACTTCTGTGTCGCGTTGTTGCAACTTACTGATTACTAATTCTTCAGCTTGAATTTCTCGTTGGCTTTCGGTATTAGATTCCGATGAATTGCCTGTTTGTGGCTTTTGTTCTTGGTTTTGCTCTTGATTTGAAGATGAATCATTATCAGGGTTTGAATCATCTATCGTGGTGTTTTTTTCTTTGGCTTGCTTTTGAAGATTTTCAAAATCTATTGTTTCATTATTTTGTGCTGGTGTACGAGCTCTTTCTTTATCAGAAGCAACACCTTTTTCTGCCGCAGCATGACTAACTGCTTCAGGGGGAACAATTCTTTCTCTGAGGCTGTTATCACGACGCAAGCTATCTGTTGACGGATTAACTACCGTCGAAACAGGGACGCTATTAATATGCGACGTAATATTCATATTAAGCTCTTACATCAACCAAAGTACCTAGTGTTTCATCTGCAGTTTTAATCACTTCAGCAGAAGCTTTTGCCTGAACTTCAGCAACTTTTAGTTCAACTACAGATTGCGTTAAATTGTTTGGCTCTTTAACAGCTGTTGGCGCAGTATTACTGGCCAATGTTGCTTCCTGGCTTTGAAACTCTTGTTGCTGCTGGTCATTAACCGCAGTTTGAGAAGCAATATCCGCTGCAGCTTTGCTCGCATCTTCAGTTGCTTTATGAAACCCTTGCACTCCAGAATTGAATGCTGATTGAATTTCCAATGGACTCTCCTTAATGTCAAAACAAATAACGACAGTTAAAAGTAAAGCAGACATTTAAATATTATCTGTTTAATTATTAACCAAAACGCGTAAAAAGTAAATAATAAACTCGAACTAATACCATAAAGCTAATACTAAAACTTGCCGTTGAGCCATGAAGACAGTGCATTTACAAATTCATCAAGATGTGAAATGAACGGCGCATGTGAGGCTTTATCAAAAATATAAACTTCACTTTGATTAGATAAGTCATTGATCATAGAAATAACTTTATTCGGCACTAAACCATCTAGTTTACCGTACATTCTTAAAAATGGTTGAGTAACGAGGGAGAGTTGCTCTCTTTTATCAACCGTTTCGAGTAATTTCAATGAGTCATCTAATGTTTGTCGACTCGCCATAGGATACTGCATAACAAGGTTTCTTATCACTTTAATATCTTGACGAATATGAGGGCTACCCATTGCTTGAATTTTCAAAAAACCATCAATGGTTTTCTTTGTATCTTCAGCAAGTTGGCGATGAAATAAGGCTAATATTTCGGGCGCTATACCCAACCATGATGTTTGCTGAGTAAAACAAGGGCTACTGGCAATGGTCACTAATCCTAAAACTTTATCCGGATAACTGAGACTAATTTCTGTTGCAATAAGCCCGCCGAGTGACCAACCAATATAAATTGCGGGTTTATTTATTGCTTGTTGAATTTCTTTGGCAACCGTAGGCAAGTCATATGTTGATATTGATTGGTCAACGTTAAGACCAAAGCCCGGTAAATCAATGGTAATCACTTCGAATTGAGACTTTAGCTGCGTTATTGTCGGTTGCCATACTGCAGAATTAAGTCCCCAGCCATGAATAAAAACAAGCGTAAGTCCTTGTCCTTGACTCGTAATTTGTAAAGTTTCTGCCATGCTATATATTATGCCATTTAGATTATATTCATTCCCCCTTTGCGAACAAAGGCAAATAGAACAAGTTAAATTTTTACAGATGTCGTCATTCTACAGTAAACAGATTTGAGCAGATATCATTTTCCTGACGAGTTTTCGGGGGAGTATCTTAATCAAATAGCTATTTAAATCTGCTACATTTATTCTTATAAAAGGTGCAGTTTGTTAAGCATTTGCTGATAAAGGAATTTGGCATGTTAGAAAAGCGTTATACCCTAAGGAATATATACCTACATTTAATACATTGGTTTAAATATCTAAGAGTTAAGTTATCAAGTTGTGATTTATGCGGGCAGTCTTGTCATAGCTATCCACTTTTATGCAAATATTGTTACGAAGATATATCACTGTTTAAGTTAAATACTGTACAAGGGGATTTACTTAATTGGCCTGCAATAAATAAAGCGCTGCCTAAACATTCATTTGACCAACTTATCTGTATAGCCCCTTACCTTTGGCCTTTCACTCAATGGTTAACACAACTTAAGTACCAAGGAAGGTACGAAATTTCTGAATTATTTGCACAATTATTAAATGACTGTTGGCAATCCTTATTGGCAACATCAATGGTTGTTCCCCGCCCATTAATACTGGCGGTGCCTTTACATGCAAAAAAGTGGCAGTCACGAGGATACAACCAAGCCCACTTAATAGCTCATTCCTTTTCCAAACTAGCTGATATCCCTTACCAAACACAAACTATTATACGCACGGTACATACAGAGAGTCAGGTAGGACAAAGTGGTCGATCACGAAAGAATAATTTACGTAATGCCTTTGCAATACATATAAATAAATTGGCGTTGCCAGAACATGTGCTATTAATTGATGATGTAGTAACAACAGGGTCAACAGCAAATGAGATATGTCGACTCTTAAAACAACACGGAGTAAAGCGTATAACCCTACTCTGTGTTTGCTTGTCGTTACCCAAATGATTTTTGTATGAATTAAAGAATTTTAATTATTAACTGGTGTGTTAAATACTTTTGCAAAAAACAAACTATTAGCCAACAATTTTGCGCTACCATGCCAGTAACCTCTAAAGGTTAAATTATCATTCGTTGCTATTATCCTTCCTCGACCAACATTATGAGCAACGATAGCGGCATGATTTGCTAAGCGGTTGACTAAAATTTGATCGGTGTAACCACTCATCAAAGGGGTAGCTGTATATTTAGCGACCGTAACAAATGGAGTCGCTGGATAATCCATGATCAACGTATTATTTCGAAATAAAGGTAATTTTTCGTTTTTGTAGCCATATGCGATTGGATGGCTAATATCGAGAAATGTTTCGAATATTGCTCCAGCGATACGTTTTCGCCCTGCCAAAGTTTCTTTATCTTTATACAATAAATTATCGGTATCAAACATTTGTTCTATTTGATCTTTTTTCACAAATTTAACTTTAAGCAATTCATTTTTTGACAGCCATTGTGCTGCACGTTTTTGGGCAAAGATCACACCACCTTGTTTAGCCCAAGAGCTGACTTTCGCTATTACTTTTTTATCTAAATCATTATAGTTGCCATCTACCATAACGATATGGCTGTAATGACTTAAATCTGTTCGATTAAGTCGTTGTTTCTCAATTACGGTGATCGGAATATTTAAGGTATCGTCTAGGTAAAATAAGGCTTCTGCCGCTTCATATTGAGAAATACCTTTACCGCCAATCAATAGTACTTTCATGGGAGCAAGTAACCTTAGGGAACCACTACCAAGATCAATACCGGCAATAGTTAATCCTGTCGATAAAGCATTAAGTTGAATCGAGTTTTGAGCACTTGCGGTGATCAAGTTTTCTCGCCAATCTGTTGCTGTTTGAATTCCTGCAGGAATGAGGATAGTGCCTGCCTTAAATTCTTTATTAATCCCATCAATAACTGAAGTAAAAGGTTTTGTCGCAACTTTTACTTGGATATCTTTATTCAATAATTCATTAAGTAATTTTGGTGACATAAAATGATGCCACTCAAATGCATAGGCATACGCATTTTCATCTACGACTAATGGTAAACTAGTAGGCTTAGACCAAACATTCTTCGCTAATTTTAAACCCCGTGTACGCCCTACTTGATGAAACTCCAAATTCATTGCTAATGGCATAGTCCAACCAGAAACATCATAAAAAGTATTATCTTGGAAATTAGTTCCCTGCCCAAACAAAGCTTTAATAACACGATAATTAGGCTGTACTAGTGGTACATAATAGCTATGTGACTTATTGTAAGTTTTACCTTCTAAACGAAAATCTTCCGTTAATGGGTAAACGTCTATTTGATGTTGCTTAAGTTTGCTAAGAAATACTTCTAAACGATAGTTATCATCACTTTCACTTATGAGGTAACCATTAAATTTTTCTTTTTTGGCAAGCTGTTCTGATTCTTTATAAAATTCGCGGCGATAGTTTTTTAACTTGTCACTGTTTTTCCAGGCACCTTCAATGGTTGAAAGAGATGTCAAAACATGATTTTGAATACCATACTCAAAGGTCAACAACCCGTTATCTGTCGCCTGTTGCATACCACGACTACTGGCTTGTTCAAATAAAATACCGATACTGCCATTGATATCAGGATAGGTTGAACCTTTACCGTAATAGAAGTCATCATAATTTTCTTCGCTGTAATATAAACGATCAGATTTATCTAACGCACTCGCGTGATAGGTTGCTAATAGTCTAGTAAGTTCAGTATTCTTTTTAGGAGTCAAAGGGTGAGTTCGACTTGGGATACCCGGTTGAAAGAAATAACTACCATTTGCTCCCATTTCATGAAAGTCACCAAGTACATTAGGTTGATAACGATGGAAATAAGCTAAACGATTAATGCTTTCTTTTTGAGATAATAAAAGCCAGTCACGATTTAAATCAAAACCGAAATGATTCGTTCGTCCTGTTTTCCAACCTTGATGATGTTCGATATGATTAGGATCAGCGTTGGGTGCCGTGCCTCGATGTGTTGTAACCCAGTTTGCAAACCTATCCATTCCGTCTGGATTGATACTAGGTTCAATAACAATAATGGTATTCGCTAAAAGTGCTTCAACATTTTTGTCCTGACTAGCGGCCAAGTGATACGCAATGACCATTGCAGCATTAGCACCACTTATTTCATCGCCATGTACGCTGTAGCCCAACCAAATAACTAAAGGCTCGTCACTCGTATTCTCTTTATTTTCATCTCGAGAGCTAACTGTCCGAGCGGCAAGTATATTATCTAAATTACGTAAATTCTCCGGGCTAGATATTGTCAGTAATATTTGTTTACGTAATTGATGTGTTTTACCAATTTCTGTCAACTGTATGCGATCAGATTGATAAGCAACCGTTTGTAGATAATTCAACAATTGGTCGTGTCTAACATGACGTTCACCAATACCAAAGCCCAAACTATCTTTTGGTTTTGCTATCTCATTTTTGTATGTTTGACCTTCAGGTAAGTACTGTTCAACTGATGCTGCTTTTAACGTCGAGACGTTGAAAACAGTAATTAAACAAATAAGGTATAAGCAACGTAATAACATGTAGTGACCCTGTAATAAAACTAACAATGAATAGAGCCTGTTTCTCTTTCGTGGTCAAAATTTGTTCGAGGTAAAAGCGTTTTAATTGCGGTGAGTAGTGCAGCCATTCTAAGCAAATACTAGTCAAAGAGCTAAACTCTTTTAGTCGAATCCATAGGACAGCATTTGTTGGTCATTTTTACGGCGTTATCGTTTTTTATGTGGAAAAACCACATGACAAAGACGCTGCCTTGTATAAATCCCTAACAAATTAGCTGCAAAAATAATCTCGGAAGGTCAACAGCCCCTAAAATATTCGTACAATATTGCCATTCTAAAAGAAATTTGGCGCTGAGCCAAATTTCTCAATCGATTTATGGGCTTGATAGCTAAAATTGATAAATAATAGAGCTTGATCAATAAAATAAGTGCTTTTATTCTAAACTTACACTAGCACCAATGAAATTTGCAGAGTAAAATATACATACTTGAGTAATTTACTCAGGTATTAATTATCACGACCATGTAGAGAGTATAGGCGCTATGATCACAATTTCTGAATCTGCTCAAAGTCACTTTGTAAATCTATTATCACAACAAGCAGAAGGCACATCCGTTCGTGTTTTTGTTGTAAATCCCGGTACAGCTAGTGCAGAATGTGGCGTATCATATTGTCCTGCTGACGCTATAGAAGCTGATGATATTGAAATTCCATTTGAAGGTTTCTCTGCGTATGTCGATGCGGATAGTAAATCGTATTTAGAAGAAGCAGAGATTGATTTTGTTACTGACCAAATGGGCTCTCAACTTACACTTAAAGCGCCAAATGCTAAATTGCGTAAAGTTGCCGATGACGCTCCACTATTTGAACGTGTTGATTATTTCCTTAAAGCGGAAGTTAACCCTCAATTAGCCGGTCACGGCGGTGAATGTTCTTTAGTTGAAATAACAAACGATGGATACGCTGTTTTACAATTTGGTGGAGGCTGCAATGGCTGTAGCCAAATAGATGTAACAGTAAAAGATGGTATAGAGAAACAACTCATTGAAATTATGGGTGATGAAATTAAAGGTGTTAAAGACGCTACTGAACATGAACGTGGTGATCATTCTTATTATTAAAGAGCAGTAATTTTTGAATAGCGTATACCCGAACGACTTGAAGTTATTTGGGTATATGTGGCAGTCTCCATTCTTTCGAGCGTGTTCTTTTTTGTGATAACAACAAACCGAAAATAATCCCCCACCTTGTAACTCAATCGCAGCCATATCGATTAAGTCTCGATATTTCTTAGTTATTTATTAATTTAGCTACTTTATTATTTCGATTATTCCTGATGAGTGAGCATTTGATATTTATTTTTATTAAAATGCCAGCTCAGAGTAATCCCCCTTACTAACATAAATATTGAAAACGCAGCCCATAAACCATGATTAGCAAACGATTGTAATAACAGCCATGCTGGGAAAAAACAAGCAAATGTCGCAATAATCATGCTATTTCGCATAATTGAAAACTGCATTAAACCAATATAAATACCATCATATAAATAACACCAACATGCAATAAGTGGCAATATAACAACCCAAATTAAATACTGATTAGCAAAGTTAATAACAGAAGGTATTGTAGAAAGACTGCGAATAAAAAATTCACCGCCAAAATAAAATGCTGCGGTATAGCCTAATGAAAAGATGAAAGTCCAAAACAATGAAATATTCACAATCCTATTGATTTTCATGTTATTTTTAGCTCCTTTCGCTTGGCCGATCATTGCCTCAACAGCATTGGCAATACCGTCTAAACCAAATGAAATCAACAGTAAAAAATTCATCAAAATAGCATTAGCAGCAACAACATTATCCCCTAGTCTTGCTCCCTGAAAGGTAATAAAAATAAAGCATAGCTGTAAACATAACGTCCGCACGACAATGTCTCGATTCATTTTAAAATAACTTTTCAATGCCGTGTAATCAAACAGAACAAGACGAACATCCTTTTGATATTTCACTATTTGAAGCTGATATTTTTTCCATATGAAGATAAGCCCTAAAGCTAATCCTGTATATTCTGCGATTAATGTCGCCAATGCGACACCTTGTACTTGCCAGTTAAAACCCCAAACAAATAAAAGGTCCAATGTTAAATTAACGATATTCGTGGCAATTAAAATCCACATCACAGATTTTGCTTGATGATTGCCCAATAACCAGCCAAGAATGACTAAATTAGCCAATGCGGCGGGTATTCCCCAGATACGGATATCACTATATTGACGCGCATAAAATTGGACTTTTTCAGAACCGCCTGCCAATGACATGGCTAGATCTAAATAGTAAACTTGCAATAAAATGAGAATTGTACCAATACTACCAGCTACAAGTAATCCTCGAGCTAGAATGCTAAAATTTTGAAAATAACTCTGGCTACCAAAAGCTTGTGCTGAAAGGCCCGTTGTCGACATGCGCAGAAAACCACATAACCACACGACAAAAGTTATCACCGTTGCGCCAACACTGCTGCCTCCTAAGTAGTAGGCATGTTCCAAGTGGCCAACAACAGCAGTATCGACCAAACCCAAAAGTGGCACTGTAATATTTGATAGAATCATTGGAATTGCAAGAGCAAAAAGTTGTTTATGCAGTCGAGGATTATTAAATTTAAACAATTTGTACTCTTTATTTGAGGAAGTTTGTCATGAAAAGTACTATTTTAGATAGCTTAACAAGATCAAAAGTGAATATTATGAAACTACATACATTGATTCTATTCTTTTTATTCTATAGTTGCAGCTTACTTACGCATTCGGCAGTCATATTGCAATATCATCACGTTCAAGATGACTCCCCATCAAGTACCAGTATTTCATTAAGCCAATTTGAACTACATTTACAATATTTACATGACAATGATTTTAACGTAGTGCCATTGTCAGATATAATGAATTCTATTAAAAAGCAGCAGCCGTTATTAGACAAAACAGTGGCAATTACCTTTGATGATGGTTATCGCGATATTGCCGACAATGCAAAACCCATACTCGATAAATTCAATTACCCTTTCACTATCTTTATTAACCCTTCGATAATAGAGAAAAAATATTCGGGTTTTTTATCTTGGCAAGAACTCGCGGAAATGACCGAGCAAGGCGTAATCATAGCTAATCATGGTCTTGAGCATGATTCATTGATAAGAATCCCTCAAGGTATTACTGAACAACAATGGCTCAAAAAACAAACGATTTCACTAAATCAAGCTGAACATTTGATAAAAACTAACACAGGACAAAATTGGCAATATTTTGCTTTTCCCTTTGGAGAATTTACACCAGCAGTACAAAAGTGGCTTACAAACAATGATTATATTGGTTTTTCTCAGCAATCTGGCGCCGTTGGTTTAGCAACAGATTTAAGTGCAGTGCCACGTTACCCCGTATCTGCACCCTATGACCAAATACCAAGTCTCATTGATAAACTTAACTCATTACCCTTTACGATCACATTGCAAAATGAAAATACAAAGACTGTGCACCAATATCAACAATCGCAGTCAATTACCTTTGACATTATTGTTGATGACTTTCATCCAAAACGCCTCAATTGCTTTATTTCAGGATTAGGAAAACAAGAGATTAATTGGCTGAACAAGGGCAGTTTCGAAATAATCTACAGCTCACCACTACCTTCTGGTCGTGTACGTTGTAATTGTACGGCCCCAAGTATTAGTGAGCCTGGACGATATTATTGGTATTCAAAACCCTGGTTTATTATGAAAGAAAATAATGAATGGTATCCTTTATAAAACAGTAGCTACTTTTCATATAGCTTAACAATTTTTTTAAAGTCGCTAACAAGTTTTCCGCCTTCAATTGTTGGCAGTTTGCCCAAGACTTGATTTGGTTGAAAAATAGCTGAAATCTGACCTTTGGGATTAATCAAGATCATTGATGCACTATGATCAACGGTATACGGCTTACCATCCAATTCATCATTTATAGCATACATTAGCCCTAAATCACGTGATAACGGGAATAGTATTTCATGGCCAGCAGTGAGTGCAATAAACTCTTTGTTAAAATATTGAATGTAGTTTGCTAAAACATCGACAGTATCCCGTTTGGGATCGATGGAAATAAGCATAACTTGCGTTTTTTCTGATACAGCCTTTAAATCGTCATAAACAAAATTCATTTCTTGTAAAGTCGTTGGACAAACATCAGGACAAGAAGTATAGCCAAAAAATATCCATGACCATTTCTCGTGTAACTGCTTAGGTGTGAAAGCTTGGTTATGATGATCAACTAAACTAAATTCATTTATATTTCGGGGTTCTTTATAGTACAAGGCATATTCAGGTAATACGTCTTGTGATAATTTATTAAACAGCAGTGCACCAGTAGCAAGTGCTACCAACGCCACAATGGCATAAAGTAATTTAGTCATAATATTTTGTCTTTACTAGTCAGTTCAGCAATTAACCCATAGGTAACAAATAGTGGTCTAATAACAATACAATAAACAAAACCATTAAATGAACGATTGAGAATTTAAAAGTATCCATCGCTGTTGTTTCATTTGCATTAAATTTTAATTTCCATGCATACATAAAAAACACTAAGTTCAATACGACAGCGCCAATTAAATACAACCAATTAGACATGCCAACTAAATAGGGTAATAAGCCAACAACAAATAGCAATACTGTATAAAGTAAAATCTGAGTTTTGGTGAAATTAATCCCATGCGTTACTGGCAACATTGGGATGTTCACCTTGGCATAATCATCTTTTCGGTGAATGGCCAATGCCCAAAAATGGGGCGGCGTCCATGTAAAAATTAATAATACTAATAAAAGAGCATTTGCATGTATTTCATTAGTCATTGCCGTCCAACCTAATAAAGGCGGAATAGCGCCAGCCAAGCCGCCAATGGTGATATTTTGCGGTGTAGCCCGCTTTAAGTACATGGTATAAACAAAGCTATAACCAACAAGGCCTGCAAAAGTTAACCATGCAGTTAATGGATTCACAAAACTATATAAAACAGCAAAACCTGTTACCGCTAATATCATCGCAAAAATTGTTGCATCTTTAGAGGTTAATCGACCTGTAGCTACCGGACGGTTGTATGTACGCCCCATAATACTATCAATTCGCTCATCAACAATATGATTAATTGCTGCGGCAGCTGATGATAAAAAGCCAATACCTAGCATTGCGGGAATTAGCACCTGCCAAGGAATCGCCCCTGGCACAGACAAACACATACCAACCAATGCTGTTAAGACTAATAATGCCACAACTCGAGGTTTGGTAATTTCGTAATAATCTCGCCAAGAGGTATTAGTCGCCTGCTCGATAGCTGAATTTGACTCTATGACTTCACTCATCGTGTATTCCTATATTTTTCGTTTTAAGCTATAAGTTAATGTTATCAACATCAACATTAAAAAAGCTGCGACTACATTGTGACTAACGGCAATAACGATGGGTAATGAGAACAAAATATTACTGACACCCAAACTTATTTGGCATAACAGCACAGTACCAAGACCCACTGCTACATTCTTCAAAAACTGCGATTGTGCGCGGCCAAAAATGGCAATTGCTAACCATAATAAATATAAACCGGTAATAATGGCACCAATACGATGAACAACATGAATCGTCACCCGTGAATTATGACTTAGATGACCATATTCATAGGTTTCACGCTCGGGTGGCACCAAATCGAATGAATCAACAAAAGTCACTTGTTCTTGCCATCCTGCTTGGCATATGGGTAATTCAGTACAAACAAGCGCTGCATAATTAGATGAAGTCCAACCGCCCAAAGCAATTTGTGCCGTCAAAATGGCCACACCTAACATGCCAAAACGAGCATATTTTTTGAGAGAATAATCGCCTCCAGGAATACGAAAGCGACTAAGTCTTAAATGCAACAAAAACAACAAACACAAGGTTGTTAAACCGCCCATTAAGTGACCCATAACGACTATTGGCATTAACTTCATCGTAACGGTCCACATCCCTAATGCCGCTTGAAAAATAACGATGACAAGTATCGCTATTGGCAGAAATAGTGGAGCTCCTTCTTTTCGTCGCTTAATCGATAATAGAGCAATAGCCAAAATCAACAATCCTAATGCCCCAGCGAAATAACGATGGATCATTTCATTCCATGCTTTATGTGGTTCTACAGGGCGATCGGGAAAAGCTTGTTGAGCTTTTATAATTTGTTCAGTGGTTTCAGGAACATCAATCAAACCATAACATCCCGGCCAATCAGGGCAACCAAGCCCTGCATGAGTTAACCGCGTATAAGCGCCTAAGCTCACGACAATAAGGGCAAGTAAAATACTAACTAAAACTAATTTTTTAATATCCGAATGTTGATTAGATCGCATCTTAGCCAATCCTTGAATATTTCAGTAATTTTTTCAAGTCAGCCAATATTTCTTTGCCAAACATTGCCTGTAAGCTTGCATCAAGAGGTGGTTGGTGTGATAACACCACATTACCCAATGTATCCACAATCAGTACCTGTGGTTTTTTAAGCTCATTAATGACTGCTGACGTTGCTTGTACAATAATCCATTGCTTTTCCTGCAATCTTGTACGCTGTTTCTCTGACAAATCACCTTGAACTAGAGCAACATGTTTTACTCTAGGTTTTTCTTTTCCTAAGGCTACGTAGGTATTGTGAACACTTAATAGAGTTTGCTCACATTGCTGCTCGCATTGCTTTGGTAATGAATACATTATAAGCCATGACTGCTCTAGGTTTTGTTGTGCAATACCGAGCTTAGTTAAAGTCAGTTGGCTTTCAAGCAGAGTACCTTTATTGGTTACACCATAGTTAAACCAATTTTCAGTTAACGCTAATTTTGCTAAAATAACGGGAAGGGCAAATGCTATTAATACTAACAACATACTGGTACGGGATTTCTTTTGCTGTGCCACACTCATACATCTAAACCTTATAATTATTGTTATATTTGGCTTTCTTCTTTACTAAATTTGATCGACGCCCAAAACATCAATACCAACCATGCAAGTGCTAAACTAAACCATTGAAACGCATAAGCACGGTGTTTTTCGGGTGGCATCACAATTGGCTGCCAATTTTTCTTATATCCTACCTTATCAGTTTTATCTAAGTAGACGACAAAGGGCAATAGCTGCGCATCAATTACTTGAGAAAACTTTTCCAGTTCAATTTGCTGAACCCTTAAAGGCCATTGATTTTTATGGAATTGTTGTTCCATTAACAAAATACCTGATTCAATAATTCGCACATGCCCTTTTAGCTCATAATGACCAATAATGGGTTTTATTTCAGGAAGCTCTTGACGATTGATAGAGCCTAACACCCAACCTAGATTTACCAATATAGATTTTTTTCCAACGCTAAACACTTGATAAACTCGATAGCCTAATTGGCCTTTGTTCACTTGGTTATCTAACAAAAATTGTTTTTCATCAGTAAATTCACCCTCAAGGCGAATAGGTAAGTCGTTAATTTCATCTGAGGACTGTTCAAGAACTTGTACCAAAGTTAATGCATCTTTGTTACTTAGTTGTTCGATACGATCTAATCGTTGTTCTTTTTGAAGAGCGCGTTCACTTTGCCATAAACCTAAATTGATTAATAAAGCTAAAACCAATAGAGTAAATACTAACCATGGTAGGCGAATGTTTGTTACGATATTTTTCAAACAGATGAATTCCTTACAACAAAGTCACGCGTGGTTATTTATTACATTGTGGCAAACCACGTATCGTGCACATAGGAGATCTTTAGTGATTATTAAAATTATACTTGTTGGCTGTCTATTTTATATGGTTTATAACTTGTTTAAGGCTTTGTTAGTTATGAATAAAAATGACCCTAACAAACCATCAATGTCTAAATTTATTGGTCGTCGTGTAATGATTTCTGCTTTTATCGTCATCTTGATGTTAATAGGCATTATGACTGGAATAATTACACCCAATCCACACCCTGTATAACTCGTCGTCTAAAGGCCTAAATTAATCGCTCTAGTTCAAGTCAATGGCATGCTATTTATAAATATAAATGCATGCCTATATCGAAAAAATAGAGCGAACTATCGAGTCAATTAAACGTTAAAGTATATAAACAAAAACAAATAACATAACCCAAACAACATCTACAAAATGCCAGTACCAACTTGCAGCTTCAAAGGCGAAAGCATTATGAGGCGTAAAGTGTCCCTTTAATACACGGAAGAAAACAACAATCAACATGATGGTTCCTAACGTTACGTGCATACCGTGGAATCCCGTCAACATATAAAATGTTGAACCATAAATACCACTATCAATGTATAATTTCATTTCTTCAGAGTAGCCATGCATATATTCTTCAACTTGGAAGAATAAGAAAGCTAAACCTAATAATATCGTGATACCCAACCACATTTTTAATTGTTTACGGTTATCTTTTTCAAGCGCCGAATGCGCCAAATGAGCCGTAATTGATGAGGTTAATAATAAAATAGTGTTAAGTAGTGGTAAGCCATACCAACCCATTTGTGAAGTTTCAGTACCATCCGGTGTTTTTAATAATGGCCAACTTGCAACAAACTCAGGCCATAAAATGGCTGCAGTCATAGCGTTATTGTCTGCACCGGCTAACCAAGGTACAGATAATGTTCTCGCATAAAAAAGGGCGCCAAAAAAAGCGGCAAAAAACATCACCTCTGAAAAGATAAACCAACTCATTCCTTGTCGAAATGAATTATCCATTTGGTGGCTATATTTACCCGACATTGATTCATCTATAACATTACTAAACCAACCATAGAGCATATAAATAACCAAACCAATGCCAGCCAACAGCAAATAGCCGCCATAACCACCTTCTTCACTATTTAATTGCGAGACATAATTTGCTGCGCCAATAGCAATTAAAAAAAGTGCCACTGCACCAACAATCGGCCAATGGCTGTGTGATGGTACATAATAACTTTCATATTCTTTTGTCGTCATTGTTATTCCCCTAAACTTAATATATACGCGTTAAACGCACATAACGCTTATGAATCTACTTTTCCAGTCACGTCATACAAAGTGTATGACAACGTCAGCGTCGAAATATCTTCTGGTAAATCTGGATCAACATAAAACTGCAATCCCATTTCTACTTCTTCACTGGCTTTTAATGGCTGCTGCGTAAAACAAAAACATTCAATTTTTTGAAAATACGCAGCGGCTAGACCTGGTGACACTGACGGTACAGCTTGTCCGATAATGTCACGACTCGATTCATTTTTAGCATAAAATTTAACAAATTTCGTTTCACCAGGATGAACTTTTACTTCTCGTTCCATAGGCTCAAACTGCCATGGTATTCCTTGTGCAGTACGACTAATAAATTGCACAGTGATTATTCGAGAATCATCGATACCATCTGCTGCATAGGCAACCGAGGCACCATTGGTTTTTCCATTTAACCCAGTAATATCACAAAACACATCATATAAAGGCACCAACGCAAAGCCAAAACCAAACATACCAAAAACGATTAACATCAGTTTTTTAACAACTTTGTTATTATTTTGCGTGCTTTTTTGTTCAGTGCCTTTATTCATTTTTGTCACTTTTAGTCAATTTTTGGTGGTGTAGAAAACGTATGATATGGAGCAGGGCTCGCAACCGTCCATTCTAAACCTTCAGCGCCATCCCAAGGTTTAGCCGGGGCTTTTTCGCCTCCCTTAATACATTTAATCACTAAAGCTAAGAAAATCAATTGTGATAAACCAAAAGCAAAACCACCAATACTGACCCACTTGTTAAAATCTGCAAACTGTAATGCATAGTCTGGAATACGACGCGGCATTCCTGCTAATCCTAAGAAATGCATAGGAAAAAACAATAAATTTACAGAGATCAAAGAACACCAAAAATGCCATTTAGCTAAAGGCTCGCTATACATGTGCCCCGTCCATTTAGGCAACCAATAATAAGCTCCAGCAAAGATAGAGAACAATGAGCCTGTCACCAATACATAATGGAAATGAGCAACAACAAAATAAGTATCATGATATTGAAAATCAACAGGAGTCATTGCCAACATCAAGCCAGAGAAACCACCGATAGTAAACAAAATAACAAAGGCTATTGAGAATAACATTGGTGTTTCAAAAGTCATCGAACCACGCCACATTGTCGCGACCCAATTGAAAACTTTCACACCCGTAGGTACCGCAATCAACATCGTACAATACATGAAGAACAGCTCACCAAATAATGGCATGCCCGTCGTAAACATGTGATGCGCCCAAACGATAAAGGACAAAAATGCGATAGATGCTGTTGCGTATACCATTGAGCTATAACCAAATAACTGCTTACGTGCAAATGCAGGAATGATTGTAGAAACAATGCCAAATGCAGGTAAAATCATGATGTACACTTCAGGATGTCCGAAGAACCAGAAAATATGCTGGAACATTACCGGGTCACCACCACCTGCAGCATCAAAGAAGCTAGTGCCAAAATAAGTATCGGTTAACAGCATGGTTACCGCGCCGGCGAGTACCGGCATTACCGCTATCAGTAAATAAGCGGTAATGAAAAATGTCCATACAAACAATGGCATTTTCATATAGGTCATACCGGGGGCGCGCATATTCATAATGGTAACAACAATGTTAATTGCCCCCATTATTGACGAGATCCCCATGATATGAACGGCAAAAACAAAAAATGCGGTACTACCGTTTGAAAATGTTGTTGATAATGGCGCATAAAAGGTCCAACCAAAGTTTGGCGCACCTGATTCCATGAAAAATGAAGAAAGTAGGATTGAGAATGCAAATGGCAATATCCAAAAACTCCAATTATTCATTCTTGGTAATGCCATATCCGGCGCACCAATCATCATCGGGATCATCCAGTTAGCAAACCCCGTAAATGCTGGCATTATCGCGCCAAAAACCATGATTAATCCGTGTACGGTAGTTAGCTGATTAAAGAAGTCGGGTTCAACAATTTGCAATCCGGGCTGAAATAACTCAGCTCGAATGACCATTGCTAATGCACCACCAACCAGAAACATAATAAAGGCAAACCACAAATATAAAGTACCTATATCTTTATGGTTCGTTGTATACAACCAACGCTTTATACCTGTCATTTTGTGATCATCATGCTCATCGTGCGAATCGTGAGATTCTTGTTCTATAACATCTGTTGTCATTATTCTTCTCCCCTACTTCGCACTGGCAGCATTAACTGCGGCTGGTTGAACTAAATCTCCGGTATTGTTGCCCCATGCATTTCTTTCATAGGTAACAACTGCGGCTATTTGCGTTTTTGTTAATTGACCACCAAAAGCGGCCATAGCTGGGTTTTTCTTACTGCCATTTATCACCATATCTAAGTGAACGGCAATATCTCCTTTAGCAATCACACTGTCTTTTAAAGCAGGAAATGCTGGTGGTAAACCTGCGCCAGTTGGTTGGTGACAAGCAGAACAAGCTGTCATATATACTTTTTCACCCATAGTCATTAATTCTTCGTGACTATATTCTTTTGTTAAGTCTTCGCTTGGAACCGCTTCAGCTACTTGCTTGGCAACATCGTCTGCTACTGCCGTTACTTTTTCAGCCATTTCTTCTGTCGCACTTTGCTGAGTACCACCAACAGCCGTCTGAACATCTGCAGCTTGTACAGCGTCGCCCGTATTATTACCCCAAGCATTACGCTCATAAGTAACCACGGCAGCAATTTGTTTAAGGCTTAGTTGTTTACCATAACCTTGCATACCTGTACCTGCTTTACCATTAAACACAGTATCAATATGAGTATTAACATCACCCAATGCTACTGGGCTACCCTTTAACGCAGGGAAAGCTGGAGGTAAACCAGCACCTGATACTTGGTGACAAGCGGCGCAATGCGCAAGGTAGGTTGTTTCACCTAATTGCATTAATTCATCCATTGATACTGAAGCATTCAGTGAAGCTTTTTCCGCTGCCGCTGCATTTGCAGTCATTTGATGTTGCTCATCAATCCAAGTGGCATAATCCGCTTCAGACTTAACTTCGACAACAATTGGCATAAAACCGTGGTCTTTTCCACAAAGTTCAGCACACTGACCACGATAGATCCCTGGCTCTGGAACATTGGTCCAAGCTTCATTGATAAAACCGGGGTTTGCATCTTGTTTTACAGCAAATGCGGGTACCCACCAAGAATGAATAACATCATCAGAGGTAATGAGAAAACGTATTTTTTTGTTAACAGGAATTACAAGATGATTGTCCACTTCAAGAAGGTAATTTTCACCTTTTTCGGCGGAGCTACCTGATTGATTCTCGTATTGTTCACGCGGAGTAGAAAGAACAGAATAGAACTCTATATCCTGGTCAAAATATTTATAATGCCATTTCCATTGTGAGCCAGTTATTTGAATGGTGACATCGGAGTCTTCATTATTTTCCATCGCAATAAGTGTTTTTGTGGCGGGAATTGCCATAGCGATAAGAATAATGATAGGAATTGCGGTCCAAAGAATTTCTACCTTGGTACTTTCATGAAAATCTGCGGATTTGGCTCCTTTCGATTTTCGATGAAAAGCCATAGACCAAAACATCGCGCCAAAAACTACAAGTCCAATGGCAGTACATATATACATAACTAACATATGTAGGTCATATACTTCGCTACTTATTTCAGTTACACCTTTGGTCAGATTTAATTGCATATCTGCCCAAACTGAGCTGGAAAATAAACTTCCTAATGCCAGCCAACTTAGGTTACGTCTTTTCACACGACATCTCCTTTCACCCTTCTATCAAAAAAGCATCAGATAAGTTAAAGAAAGAGACACATTTTCTTACACTTACATTTTGCTAACTATTTTTGTTGTTATTAATTTCGCGTTAACTCTTATGTTTAACTACGATTTATTCTTATTTTTGTATGTTTTCTACTCTAGAATTACTCAAAACTTGATCTAGGTCAATTCATAATTTTAGAGAACAATGAAATAAAATTTAACAATTACAATAGAGTAGAAGCTCTAATGACATATGTCACAGAGAGATAAAGGGCTGTATCGATTGTCTTCTTTTTAGACAAGGAAGAAAATAATAGGATAATTTAAGATTCTACTGAGTGGTTATAAAGTGGACATTTTTTAATCTATTGACGATATTTGTTATTAACCATGATAATTATTTGATAGAAACACCGCCTAAGTAATAAAAAACAAGTAAAGACATAAAAACAAATGACTTATGTCACAAGATGGTTATAAATCCTACAATCTATTTAAATGAAAATACATTTAATGGATAATAAAACAACGATAAAACAAATTACAATCACACTGTTTTAATCATCAAAAGCAAAAAAGCCGCTAAATAGTAGCGGCTACATACCCATAATAATTCAAGATACAGGTTGTGAAAAATCTAGAAAACTTATCTGCTACGTTGCTTACATGGATGTGAGTACTTAGAGTTTGTCTGGAACTAAACATCTGTACGCTCAATTGTGATAGCCAGCTATCAATCATCGAGCGCCTTGTGGTTGAATTTTTTTGTCATCTTTAAATTGATCAGTTTTAAATGGTCACGGGTCGTAAAAAAGTGTTTCTTTCGACTCTACATCCAATCGGCAGCACGAATAACGCCAACAGCAATTCCTTCAACATTAAAATGTTGTGATGATAGATCTACTTTAATAGGAGAAAAGTCTTCATTTTCCGCATGAAGATAAACGATATTACCTTCACGTTTAAAGCGTTTAACCGTAACATCTTCATCAACACGAGCAACAATAACTTGACCATTCTTCACGTCTGTTGTTTGATGTACCGCTAATAAATCACCATCTAGAATACCAATATCTTTCATACTTTCGCCATTGACTCGTAATAAATAATCAGCAGCAGGACGAAATAAACTGCCGTCAACTTTGTAATGCTCTTCAACATGCTCCAATGCCAAAATAGGTTCACCGGCGGCAACTCTTCCGATTAAAGGCAAACCTTCTTGTTCAACAAATTCTTCGGCTAGTTGGATACCTCGCGATGTCCCCGGCAACATATGGATATAACCCTTTTTCGCTAATGCCTTTAAGTGTTCTTCGGCCGCATTAGCTGACTTAAAACCAAAAAAATCCGCTATTTCTGCACGTGTTGGCGGCATGCCCGTTTCTGATATTTTATCTTTAATCAAATCAAAAATTTGCTGCTGTCGGGGCGTTAATGGTCGCAAGTTATTCATATTGTTACTCATAGCACAATGTCCTGTATTTTTGAACAGTAATAACTGTCAGTATATACAGCCTGTAAATAAACGCAAGCTTTGAGGGAGTATGGTAAGAATTGATCACTCTTTATATAATTAAAGTGATAATATTGGCTAGACAGTCAATGTAACTCCATTAAATCCTTTCAAAATTTGTTAATCGTTCTGCTTTATACTTTCAGTTCACCGACGATCACTATCGACAATAACGCATTACATAGATTTTATTAATTTTTCCTATTTTATTTTGTTAAAAATAAAGAGTACTTGCCTATAAATAATCATTAATCCGTTTAACTACACATTTTACAAAATGATGATCTATCCTTGAAATAGGCTACGTGATCCATTAAAAGTTTTATTAATTAAAGTCACAGAATAAAATAATGACATAGTCATATCTTTGGCTATGACGGTACCAATAACCACGTACATATTTTTGAAATATAGAACAATTTTTGACTAGACAAAAATACAAAATATTCATTACGGATTAACACTAAGCATCATACTTTAAAACAAACAGTTAGATTGGGTAAAATAAGCACTTAAGACGCGTGATTTATGTCACATAACTTTAATAAATAATATATAATGCGCGAAAAAATACTCCTACCATAAAAGGGAACATGATGACCCATACTTCAAACAATGAAAGACTTTTTTCAGATTCCGCACAGCTCGTTTCAATCACAGATTTAGATGGAAGAATTACTTATGCTAATGAAGAATTCTGCTCAGTAGCAGGTTATTCATTAGACGAGCTTGTTGGACAGCATCACAATATTGTTCGACATCCAACCATGCCAAAAGCGGCATTTGCTGATTTGTGGAGTAAACTTAAACAAGAAAACTCTTGGCGAGGAATCGTAAAAAATCGCTGTAAAAATGGTGACTATTATTGGGTTGACGCCTATGTAACACCCATTTTTGAAAACAATAAAATATCGGGTTATCAATCAGTAAGAACAATGCCGAGTGCTGACCAAAAACAGAAAGCACAGCAATTATATAATCAGTTAAATAATGGCAAGACAAACAAAGAATTTCAGTCTAAGAGTGGATTAAGGCAAGCCATGGCGCTAGTAGTTATTGTGCTAGCAGTAATAATTAATGCACTTTTTTCAACATCTATTGTTGCTTCAGTTAATTTAATTATCTGCTTAAGCATTTTAGCGATTATTTTTTCACAAGAATTATTTTTGTTTCCCAAATATAGTGCCAAAATAAAAGAGCTATTTGATAGTCCTTCTCGCTTAATTTTTTCCGGCAAAGGCCTTATTGGTATAACTTCCTATCCTATTGAACTATACAAAGCGAGGATCCGGACAATATTAGGCAGAAGCCAAGATTTAGGAAAAAGATTGGTAGTCGTGGCAGATGAATTAAATACATCATCCAACGATATGCTTAAAGGCATTGAAGACGAGAATATACATCTAGAGCAATTATCAACAGCCATTACAGAGATGAGTGCCACAATTGACGAAGTTAGTATTAATACTAACCAAACCCACGAAAAAGTTCTTATAGTTCAAAATGAATGCAACGAAAATATTCAAATTATTGATGTTAGCCAGGAGAAAATTGATTCTCTTGCTGGTGATGTCGATAAAGCCGCGTCAAATGCCCTTCAATTGGTTACAGATGTGGATAAAATATCAACTATCATGTCTGAAATTCAAGGTATTGCCGACCAAACCAACTTACTTGCTTTAAATGCAGCAATTGAAGCAGCAAGAGCTGGAGAACAAGGTCGTGGTTTTGCCGTTGTCGCTGATGAAGTACGAACTTTGGCAGGCAGAACACAAGAAGCAACTGTGCATATACAAACATCTGTAGTGGAACTGCAAAACGCCTTAAAAGCGTGGAGTAAAGTCATGACTACAAGCAAAGGTACCGCTGAACAATGTTCTACTGATAGCGCTAATATTAAGAACGCTATGTTTAATATTTTAAAAAATGTAACCGATGTGAGTGATATGACCGCCCAAACAGCAACAGCTACAGAGGAGCAAAGTGTCGTTGCTAATCAGATAACAAGCAGTGTTCATACCATTGACGAAATATCAAAAAATAATACTATGTTGTCAAAGCAAGTAAACGACTGCGGCATGCAAGTAAATACTAATGCTAAAGAGATAGAAAAACTAAGCTCAACCTTTAAGTAAAAATTAAATTCTACTTATTATATCTAAAATTTTGCTTTTATTTAGAGACTAGGGTTGTAACTTATTTTGGTAGTGTCGAATATAAAATGCTGTTTGACACTACCAAGTAAGCTCATCTAATATTGATAAAACCAACAGTTTGATGAAATACAGTATCTTTAGCATTTGAAATACCTCCAATTTTTATTTTGCTAATAATCATTTGCTACAGTACTGTACGGCTAAACAAAATAAAAATTAGAGAAAAGTTCATGGTGTTAAATAGGATATTATTAACCTTATCATTGCTTATACTGAGTCACTCTCTACAAGCCAGTAGTGATACAGCTACAAACATTTCATTTGATTCGCCTTGGATCCGGTTATTACCGCCAACGGTAATGCATACCGCAGCGTATGTAACGATTAACAACGTTGCTAATACTGCAGATACACTATTAAAGGTCACCAGTTCTGCTGTTAATTCATTATCCGTTCATCAAACAAAAAACGTTGATGGTATGATGAAAATGTTGTCTGCTGATAATTTGCAAATTCCCGCCAATGGCAAAATTGATCTTGCCCCTGGTGGTTATCATATAATGCTGATGGGTCTTGAAAAGGCACTTGCAGAGCATCAAGAAATCACAATGACCTTCGAATTTAAAAATGCAGGAAAAATTGACATCATATTCCCTGTTGTAAAAAGATAATAACCATAGTGTCCATCATTACACCTTTATTCATACTGAGAAAATAAATGAAGTTTTTGTCGCTGTTCACCCTAAGTATTTTGTTAATTGGCTGTGGACAGTCAAATACCTTTTCGTCAAATGCGTTAACACAATTTAGACAAAGTAATGAATTGGTTGCCGCTGCAGATATATCAAGTGATGGCCAATATTCATTAATTGCTGATCCCAAAAAAGTTTGTGTTTGGAATAACCTAACCAGTCAATTACAACATGGTTGTTTAGTGGGTGAAGCGAAAGATTATATTGAAATTGTAAAGATATCTAAAAATAACGCTTATTATCTAACCTCAAACCAAGTCGTTGTACGTTTGTATCATTTGGATAACGGTAAAAAAGTAGGCGAATGGCGACTAGGTGAGAACATTATTAATGATATTGCTTTATCAAAAAATGCCGATGTTATTTTACTTGGTTTACGCAATGGTAAAGCAGGTATTATTCGACCGTTTTCAAACGAAGTGTTTACCTTTAAAAAACATCGTCTCGACATTAATTCCGTGGCGTTATCAAGTGATGGCTTAACCGCGCTTACAGGTTCTAGTGATAAAATGGCAATGTTATGGCATACCAAAACAGGTAAAAATATACATTCGTTAAAACACAAGTCGCGAGTCAACCATGTACAAATTAGTGATGATGGTAAGGTCGGAGTGACGATTGATTCAATCAAAGATCATAAAATATGGGATCTAAACATTGGTGAAACCATTGCTGAATTAGATACTCACTTACGATTTTTTGAATTCAATCATTCAACTTTTTCTTCCGATAATAAAGTCTTGCTTTCTGGTTCTCCCAAACAAAAATTACAATTGTGGCGAGTATCAGACGGTGCACTGATTGGGCAGTGGCTAGCTTACCAAGAAAGTACCCGCGCCTCAGTATTAGCCACCAGTTTAAACAGTCAGCATCAAGCCATGAGTTTAACTACTGGTGGCATGTTAGAGACTTGGGATTTACCACCACAATAATGACATGATTAGGCTTTTTGCAAAGCGCTTTTTGACTGTGTTTTCTGAACGTGTCTAACGACAAGTCGAAATATTAAAGCAATGAGTAAAAAAGCCATCATCTGGGAAAACCAATGGGGTAATACCTCATGATGCTCACCTAACATAGGGGCGACTTCAATATTAAAATGTTGAACTAGGTAGTCAGTTAATAAGCCAAATAAAATAGCGACACCTATAACCCCTGTTAAATATGATATTACCGCTCGTTTTCCTAGTTCATTAGCAACAACGCCTAATGTCGCTATATTGGTCGCTGGACCCGCTAACATGAAAACTAATACCGCCCCAGGTGAAACACCCGACAATAATAACCCGGCGGCAATTGGTGTAGAGGCAGTTGCACAAATGTACATGGGTATGCTGACCAAAATCACCACCACCATAGCTAAAATACCATTTCCCCATTGCGTGAAAAAGTCAGCCGGAACATAAGTTTGAATTAACGCCGCAAAAAATAACCCTATCAGTAACCACTTCACTGTATCTTCTAATAATTTAGTACAACTAAACGTTATCGCTTGGCTAAATTTTTGCCAATGTCCTGAAGCGATAGCTTTTTCATCTTTACTTGCACAACAACTACTTTCAATTTTTTCACTTTGTTTTTCACTACTGCAGCAAGATGAGTCTTCAACAACCGCTTCATTTTTTGACGAGCAACATGAACTAGAAACAGTTTTTTTTACTATTTTTTGTTCAGCTTTTTGTTCAATTTTATCTTCTCGCCCTACTAATACACCGGCAACGATAGCACTAGAAATAGCGGCAATCGGTCGGATAACGGCCATAAATGGGCCCAGCAGTACATAAGAAACGGAAATTGAGTCTACACCCGTTTCAGGGGTAGAAACTAAGAAAGCGGTGGTTGCACTTTTTGACGCTCCAGCCCTTCGTAAACCTAGAGCTGCAGGTATAACACCACAAGAACAAAGTGGCATTGGCGCACCAATAAGAGCCGCTTTAATGGTAGTCATAAAGCCTTCTGCACCTAAATGTTTGTTCAAAAAGTCTTTAGGTAAATAAACATTAATCAACCCAGCGATAAACAGGCCCAATAATAACCAAGGAGCTGAAAGTAGGAACAATTGCCAAAAATTACCGAGTAACAGCATCAACATTCTCCAAAGCAGATAAAATAGAACAGTTAGTAGCTTTTTCTTCACCACCACAACAAGCATCAACAAGTAAGCCTAATGAGTCTTTAAAGCGTGATAATTCTGCAATTTTAGTCTCTACCTGACGCAGTTTATCTTCCGTAAATGTTTTTACATCGCTACAACTATGGTGCTGTTTATCAACCTTAATTGATAATAGCTCTTTGATCTCATTTAAACTAAAACCAACACTTTTTGCACGAATAATAAAATGCATACCCCGTAACGCATCGTCATTATATAAACGATAGCCTGCCTCGCTTCTTGTTGCTGGCGTGATCAAATCGTGCTTCTCGTAATAGCGTAATGTATCGGTAGAGACAGCAAGCTTTCCCGCCAGTTCACCTATTTTGTACATCATCATTCTCGTTAATTTATTAAACCAATAAAGTCATTATAAAGCTTAGAGCTAACACTAAGGTCAATAATTATTTTTGATTATTATTCAAGCGCACAAATGTCATCAAGCTTACAGGTTATTGCCCATACATTATCATAACCAACCCGCTGCAACTGCTCTGCGGAAAGTATCGCTCTGGCTCCTGTTGCACAATGTAAATATATGGTTTGATTCTCATCCGGATATAATTCAAGTACTTTCATTTCCAATATTCCACGAGGAATATTTATTGTGTCTTTGGCTGATTTTTGATTAAATTCAACAGGCTCACGTACATCAATGATCACAGCATTTTTAACAATACTTTGTTTAAAGGCATTTGTTGACGTAATAGTATTTACCGTTTGGCGTATTTGATTTACGATGTCTGGAATAGTTTTTAACATTATATTTAGTCTCATGTTTATCTCTTGGTGTTATATTAGCATTTACTAATAAACAGGATAAACATTAATTTTGCCTACAAGGTTACAGATTTATAAACGACATAAATATTTTTACCTGATTTGAGGATAATCCGTTGTAAACTATACTTGAGTAAAACTATTTTCCTAAAAACACATTGATTTGAGATATAGAAATAACCATGAAACCATTCTTATTACAAAAGCTAATCAAAGACTCCTCTAATGGTGATTTTCTTGATATTAAATCTTTAGCCAAAGAACTAAAGGTAACCATCGCATTAGTTAAAGAAAAAGACATGAAAAATTTATGTGAAATATCCTGTAATAATATGGCAGAAAAACCACTATTAAAACTCAATGAAATTTTAGACAAAAAGTCCCGCTTTACTTTTGTCGCTATTGCACTAGCAGAATATATTTTGACTCCTGAGCGTGTAGAAAAGTCAGGCATTAATTACGATATTTTTTTCCTCAGTGATATTTATAAACAACGTTATGGCTATCGCATGCTCTTAGCAACTCGATTAGCCGTACCTGAACATATGATTGAAAAACTCTGTGACCACGCTCCAGGCATTGATGAATATATAACTGAATCTGATTATTTACCGCAATTTCTTCGTTGTTGTGTCAGCAATAGTTCTGCGCTCTTTCTTTTATCGAATTTCAGCGAACTGTCTGATGCCTAGCCTTGTTAACAACAGCAGGTGTGGTTATTGCCTCGATCAACAAATAAGACCATTACCATATTTATGAGTTTACTATGATGTCAGCACAACATTAGAAAGACTTTCCAATCCACACAGAATTCTGCTCAAAAGAAATGAATTTGGTATTTCTACATTAACTAAAGATACCCAAAACTCTAAAACTTTGGGTTTAAAACAACTCTATTTCATCTTCTTCACAGTCACCTTTAGCCAAAAGTTCTTGCTTAAAACCCGCTAACGCTTCTTCAATAGATACACCAGCAATAACTTTATCAAACATATTACGCTCTTCTTCCATAGTGTATTTACTGCGAATTGACTCCTGCAAAGTTCGCCATGCAACCGGAGAGTATAACGATTCAGGATCAGCAATTAATGTTGTTAAGGCGGTTAAGCTCAAACTAACATGGTCAAGTCGCTGTGTGAATTTATCATAAAATTGAAAAGCGATAATCGCAGAATGTACTTTATCTAAAGCAGTAGTCGTAGAGCCTTCAATAATTAGTTTAAGTTTATCAGCATTTTTCTCTTCATCCTTCAGTTGTAATACTGATGATTGAATATCACTGAGATTTGTCGCCAATGCCGTAAATGAAGAAGATAGAGCCTCCACTGAAGAGTTCCCCTCATTCATCGACTGGTCAATTTGTGCAACCGCAAGATTTAACATTAAAACGGTTTCTTTGAGTTGACTCCAATCTAAATCGGGACGTAATGCGGTTGAACTAGATAATATACTCATGATGTTCCTTTATCTTGATAAGTACTACCAATTGAAATAAGAGGTGACTGTTCTTTAGCAGAATATATTTGAGTATAGAAGCAATTCATTGAGTTGCAGGTTCTTTGTTTAAAATTATTATCTGATCTTAAATTTGTTGTCCAAATACTTTATTAGATTTGAGTAAAACTCAAATATTAATATTCAATAAGACAATTTTAACTTGGGTTAACGACAGCACAATTTAATTGCTTCATTATTGCTTCTCTTTTGACAAGACAGAACAAATAATAATGCACTCTAAAACATCCTTTGTTGATTAAGTGAAGCATACAGGCCATGGCTACGCCATATTGGTTTTTGGTTCATTGAATTACCCACACTATCAATACTGATTTCATTTGGGTTTGGGTGTGGTATTTACAAAACTATCAAGCAAAAAACACTAAATCCATTATTGTTGATATTACCAATATCTCTGTTATCCGTTGTTATTTTTTAAATAGTGATTTAATAGAGAAAAAAATATAATTAGAAAATATACTTTTATGCCTTGAGGTTGATAGACCAGAGCGTGGAACCGGCATTTAGTTTAAATTTAGTTCTTTCTTATCCCGAGTTGGGATTATTTAGTCAAAAAAGTCTCTTTTGTCGGTATTTTACAATTAACTGTCGCCTTTTTGATATCGGCAAGCCATTGTTTTTGTTTATGATTACAAGTAATATAACAAAGCAAAACCAAAAATAATTGAATGGACTCAAGTCCAACACAAGGAGATAAAATGAAAAAAATATTATTAAGCACACTGGTTATGGTATTCGTAAGTTGCTCAAGCACTACTGCCAGTAAGAATTCTGCAGAGACTACAAATGTAGAAGAAGTTGCTAAAAAAGAATCTAGCTCTCAGTGCACTAGAGGAAAACCCTCTACAGGTAGTCGCATAGGTCAGAAAAAGTGCAAAAAATCTTCAAAACGATAAGCAAGAAGAATTGATGCAAAAAATAGTTTTGCAACAATCTATCCACAAGAATAAGCCTAGTATCAAATAATGGCTGTAATTAAAATTTACACTTGTAAAAACACATTCGTTGTTATTTAGAAAACTAACTAACAACGAATGATTATATTGTTAATTCAAGTTTTACAATATCAACAAGACCTATTTTAATCTGATATAAATTCAATACTATCTTTAAGAATAGCTGATTTATCTGTGGCTCTTTCGTCCTATCTCCACCTTAGAGTACTATTTACCGCAATATTTATTATCAATGGAATGAGTACCGTTGCTACAGCAGCAGAGTCGGTAACTATCGTATTATCGTCCGGTGAATTATGTGACATACCAACAAAGAGTTATTCGAGTATTATTGCAGCAGTGGTGCCATTTTTCTGTTTATTTGAAAATAGCAATGAGCGGTAGTATAAGCACCTCATATCATCGCCGATCATAAAAATAATATTTGTCGGTTGTTCTGTAATAGAAAAGGCGTTTTACGAAAACATGGATAGACTCAGTAGAATGAGTACTAGACTAAAAATCCTAATATTGAATAATCTCATGTATATGCGCATTGTAATAAATCATTAGAGGTTGAAGTTTATTGAAAGCACATCACGAGAAAGACTCAAAAATTCTTGATCGTGTTTTTAAGGATTTTGATGAAAAATGATGCTTTATCTAGACTCAATTGATCAAAGTAACAAATTGAAATGACGTGGCTATACACTCAGCCACGTCATTTCAATATACTAATAACCTTAAAGAGTTATTAGAAGCTGGCGCGAACACCTAAACTCAAACGACGACCAGAAAATTCATATCGATTTGGGAACGCCTTATTCATCGTATAACCAGTGGTTTCTTCATCGGTTATATTGATACCTTTTAAACTCACCTTGATATCATCGGTAAGCTGATATCCTATTGAGAGATCATATTGACCATATGCATCGCGGTAAACAGGGTAGTTATTGCGTTCAATATCTTCAACATACTCGCTCTTATAATTATAGGAAATACGTGCATCAAACGAATCTTTTTCATAATAAAGCGTTGCATTATAGGTTTCGTCGGCCAAACCTACTGGTTGTGTAGCAATATCCAGATCTGAAGAGCCTGTTAATGAGCTATCTAAGAAGGTGAAGTTGGTATTTATACCAAAGCCTTCTAAAGACTGATGCAGCATTTCTAACGGTATTTGAACGATCAATTCGATACCTTCTACCGTATAAGAGCCTGGGGCATTTACCAAGGAGTAGATATCAAAATCATAAACACCGTCTACGCTACCGTCGTCATTAAGTTTAGTGACATCTAGTTCTTCACCCACTCTTCTTTCTTCTACCACTCCTTCAATATCTTTACTGAAGAAAGACGCCGCTAAAAGGCCTCCTTCTTCTAAATACCACTCAAGACCTACTTCCCATTGTTCAGCATACGTTGGCTCTAAATCTGGATTACCATCAGTATATTTGAACGAAGGAAAATCAACGTCACGTCTAAAAGCGATATCACTTAGTGATGGACGCATTAACGTTTCAGAGGCTGCCGCACGAAAGACTATGTCGTCGGTTATTTCAACAGTCATGTTAAAGCTTGGCAAAACATCACTATAACTACCTTTTTTAGAGACGGGTTCGCTTGTAAAGCCAGTAGAACCATCTGAATTTTGCACTTCGTGAAAACCGTAAGATAAAATATCTGTTTGGATTGCACGGACACCCGCATTTATGAAAACAGGCATTGTTCCAATTTCAAAATCAAAGTTACTCATGGCATAAAAGGCTAAAGTATCTTCTTCTACTTGGTAAAACTCATCGGGTTTGTAAGGCACATTAAAGCCATCGTATCTAAACTCTTCTCTGGCATAGTTATTAGATACCATATACCAATCTAGATCTTTCGGCTCATATGAACCGCCAGGAACTAGATCTGAAATTTGCTTAACTTCATTTTGGCTAATTGTACGAGTGTTATCACCACTAGCCCAAGAGCTATCACCTTCACCAGGACCTTTAACCTGTACCTTACCAAGATTACGAGTTTTCTTTTTATCAGTGTAACGCACACCAAATTTCACACTTGACAATGCAGGCAGTAACTCTAAGTCCAATCTCTTTTGAAAATCTAGCTGAGCGGCATATTTATCGTCTGACGTTTCTTCCAATTCTACTTCATAAAAAATAAAGTCGTATTGATCAATAGTATCGAGAGCGAACATATCAAAACCGCCTTCGCTACTAACAATATTTTCTCCGCCATTGGATGTAAAACGTGAACGAGACTCTGCATAGTTAGTATATTTTAAGTTAGTATGGTCAGCTAATCTGTCAGCGCCAGAATATCCCAACAAACCATTAATCTCCCAACCATTAATTTCCCAATCCATATCGATACTAAATTGGCTGTAGTCAGTTTCAGTAATGCGCTCTTTACTTAGTAACTCGTGCTGTGTTGAAGTGTAGGTAACATCACTTAAAACGGTAATTCCGTCTGCAGCTAAAGTTGAATTATCAAAAGAATGGATAGTATCTAAAGTACTGTTACTTGACGCCGAATAGGCAGCGGCATCATATTCGTCTTCTACTTGGTCATAACCACCTAGCATGGCATCAAATGTCAGACTAAAAGTATCGCTTGGCTTGTATTGAAATGAAGCCGTTCCGCCCCATTTTTCCTGATCATTGACATAAACACGTTCACCTACTTTATTAAGAAAAACTACGCGTTCAGTTTCGTTTCTATCGAAACGGTCACCAATAGTGATACCTGTATCTCTAAAAAGTACTTCTGCAGCTTGATCTGATTGCGCTTGTTTAGAGTCAGAACCTTTCTTTTCTAACCAACGAGATAATGGTCTAAAATCTACACCTGAATTAGAGTCAGTACGGTTAATACGGTTAGAGCTTGCAAATGAAAATAAGGCTCCCCAATCACCAAATTGCTTACTGGCAAGTACTGAAAATTTAGGGTCTATTTCTTCAGAAATCGAGTTATGTGCGCCTTCTGCCGAGACAATAAATTTATCTCCTGCGTAATCAAAAGGGCGAGCAGTAGTAATTAATACACTTCCTGCAATCCCGCCTTCTTCATCGGCAGCTGTTGGTGATTTTTGTACACTGACACTTTGAATAATCTCTGAAGCAAAAATATCAAATTCAACATCTCGACCACCGCTACCAGAAGCAGTAGCGACACCATTGATAGAAACATGGGTAAACTCAGAGGGTAAGCTGCGCACGTTTACTTTGGTACCTAAACCTTTTTCACGTTCTATAGTCACGCCGGGCATACGTTGTAAAGCTTCTGCTAGATTTTGTTCTGGAAAATCGGCTATATCAGTAGCGACAATTGAATCGGAAAAACCTACATTTGATCGTTTTATATCAATGGCTTTTTCTAAACTTTTACTATATTTTCCCGAAACTTCTATAACTTCAATGCTATCTTCTGAGGCTTCTTCATAAGCTAGAACACTAAATGTCGAAACAGATAGGGCTGTTCCTAAAAGGATATTGCTGATTGCGTTACTTATAATGCTTCTTTTATTGTTACAGAGCATTTTTTTTTCTTTAAACGAATTCATACTGTTATCACCTTGTTATATGTTTTGTACTTTCTTTTTCAATAGTCTCTACTGGTGCTTTATTTCTACATAAATCATATATTTCATACATGATAATAACAGAATTTTTATTCCAAACAAGTGCAGAGTGACATTTTTATTCCCGAGGAAACGCTTCCATTTAAAAGAACTATTAACATATAATTTTTAATTTATTGTTTTAACTCGATTTTTATTATTTTTGAGCATATTTTCTACGCTTTATCATTTTGTAATTTATATTCCATTTCTAGCATTATGACAATACTTCTTCTACTTTTAAACATCAATTCTCTCCTATTAATATCTAAAATTGAGGATAATATAGGATTAAAAATCAAACAGACAATAGATTTCAGCAACGAAACTACTGAATAGTTTGTCGTTAAAGTGAGTGAAATAATTATTATATTGTTGATTCGTCTTAGATTATTTTATTTGCACAAAGCCCAGCTCAAAAATAGAATTCTGATTAGTTTCGTTATTTAAAACATACTGAGAATATGCTGCCAAGGCTTCATGGCAGTTTAAGTAAATTTACCTTTACGTTGATAACAATGAATAACCTGAAATTTTGCTATTTGGAGTATCAGTGAAAATTCTGCATATATAATGAAGTCCATATATGTATTTTTACTATTTAACTAATATATAAGTATATTGAATTTATCATAGAGCTGGAGTGTTAGTAGCTAAAACTAAATAGATGAGGGAGTGAAATTGGTACTAATATCAGATTGCTGATATTTGTTAATTTGTTGCTAATTTATTTTCTATGACTTTTTATAAATTCTATTGTTAAAAGGCACTGCTATCAGTGCCTTTTATTCTTTATGGTGTGTTTGTTGTTATGACATCGTTGGCATAGAGAAGTCGCTGCCGATACGTTGTCCTTTAGGCCAACGGGCAGTAACAGCTTTCATTTTAGTGTAAAAACGAACACCATCAGGGCCATGCATATGTAAAGGACCAAATAACGAGCGCTTCCAACCACCAAAACTATGAAAGGCCATAGGAACAGGGATGGGTACATTAACACCAACCATGCCGACTTGAATTTCTTCACAAAACTGTCTGGCACTGTCACCATCACGAGTGAAAATTGCCGTACCGTTGCCATATTCATGACTGTTGATCATGGCAACCGCTTCCTCATATGTTTCTACTCGAACAATAGCTAATACTGGGCCAAATATTTCTTCATCATAAATACGCATACCGGGTTTTACGTTATCAAATAATGTTGGACCAACAAAGTAGCCTTGTTCATTACCCGGACAAACAAATTCTCGTCCGTCAACGATTAGCTTAGCACCGTCTTTTACACCAGAACTTACATATTCACGCACTTTGGCTGCATGTTCAGCACTGATCAATGGCCCCATATGTGCTTCTTCTTCCTGATCGATACCGGGTCCGATACGCATAGTATCGATTTCTTTGCGAAGGCGAGTAATTAACGTATCAGCTGCTTGTTCACCAACACACACGGCGACAGAAATAGCCATACAACGTTCACCCGCCGAGCCGTAGGCAGCACCCATTAGAGAACCAACCACTTGATCAGGATCGGCATCAGGCATCACTAACATGTGATTCTTTGCTCCACCTAATGCCTGTACTCGCTTACCATGGGCACTGGCTGTTGCGTAGATATATTCGGCAACAGGGGTTGAACCAACAAAGCTTACCGCTTGTACACGTTCGTCTGTTAATAAAACATCGACAGCTTCTTTATCACCATTGACGACGTTAAAAACACCATCAGGTAAACCCGCCTCTGTTAAAAGCTCTGCAATACGTAGTGGTACCGAAGGATCTTTCTCTGATGGTTTCATCACAAAAGTATTGCCACAGGCAAGTGCAATTGGGAACATCCACATTGGCACCATAGCTGGGAAATTAAATGGGCTGATACCAACACATACACCCACTGGCTGCATCAATGAAAAAGAATCAACACCTCGACCAACATTTAAAGAATGCTCCCCCTTAAGTAAATGAGGAATTCCGCAAGCAAATTCAACAACCTCCATGCCACGTGTAACTTCACCCATGGCATCTGAAAAAACCTTACCATGTTCATGGGTTATCATTTTGGCTAATTCACTTTTGTGTTGTTCAAGTAAGGCCATAAATTTGAACATGATGCGAGCACGGTTTAATGGTGTGACACCTTTCCAAGCGTTAAATGCATTCTGAGCAACCGTGATCGCTTCACGTGTATCGTCGGCACTTGATAAGGCGACATTCCTTATGACTTTACCGGTTGCAGGATTGTAGACTGGGATAATACGTTCACTGTGGTTTTCACTGGCGACGCCGTTGATATAATTGCTTAAAAGTTGCATTTCATTGCCTCGGATAAATAAATTTTGTCATAAACACCCTATTTAAAAAATAGGATTAATGTGATTGCAAGTGCTGTGCAAATTGAAGTATGTACAACACCTTAGTTAAAGAGTTAGAGTTAAAGTAAAACTTCGATACCCGCTTCAGTACATAGTCTGTGTAGATTATCGGCGCCAAGTTTGGCGTAGATAAATGGTGGCGCAATACTGGGGTCTTGCTCAGCTTCAACGACCAACCAACCTTGATAATTTGTTGATTTTAAACCACGAAATAAACTGGCGTAATCGATACAACCATCACCTGGTACGGTGAAAACACCATTAAGTACGGAATCTAAAAAACTTAAATTACGATTTTGACAGTCTTGTAAGACGTTTTCACGAACATCTTTACAGTGCACATGATAGATACGTTGTGCGTGGCGAGCTTGCACTTCAAGTACGTTGCCACCAGCATAGGTCAAATGTCCCGTATCTAATAACAAACCTACGGCGTCGCCAGTATTTGCCATTAGAGTATCAATTTCTTGTTCAGTTTGTACCACAGTCCCCATATGATGGTGATAAACTATTCGAACCCCCTGCGTAAGACAGTACTGGGCAAGCTGAGTCAGTTTTTCACCAAATTCAGTCCATTGCGATGCAGTTAGCATCGGACGTTGAGAAAGAGGAGTTTCACGGTCACCATGAATACAATCCGTTACTTCACAATAAACCATCACAGTTGCACCTAAATCTTTTAGTAGTTGCAGGTGACTTTTAATGGCGACGATTTCTTCATCGACACTACGTGTTAATAATTGTCCACTAAACCAGCCTGAAACCAAGTTTAGGTTATGTTGGTCGAGAATAGGGCCAAGCACGTCTGCGGTACGAGGAAATTTATTGCCAAGTTCAAAGCCACTATAACCCGCTTCTTTACCTTCACTTAAACAAGTTTCCAACGGCGTATTAGCGCCAAGTTCTGGCATATCATCATTGGTCCAGGTTAGTGGATTAATACCAATTCTTACACTCATTATATTTCCTCTACCCTAATAAGGTTGTTTTTTCTTGTTTTCAACATAATCAACACGGCGTTGTTTCACTTGTGCTCTTGCCGATACTTCTGGCACCGCGACATCCCACCAACATCCTCCGTCGGAGGTCTCAAATGGGTCAGTATCTATGGTGATCACATAGGTTTTTGTTGCTGCTTTGCCGCGTTGTAATGCGTCTTCAAGCTCGGCTAAATCATCGACTTTTTCAGATTCTGCGCCCATGGCTTTGGCATGTGCGGCAAAATCAAGTTTGGGTGCTCCAGCTTCAATGGTCAGGCAATCATCAAGAAGATTGTTAAAGGCAGCGCCTCCAGTTGCACCTTGTAATCTATTGATACAAGCATAACCGCGGTTATCCAGCACTAAGATCACCAATTTATGACCGAGCATCACTGAGGTAGCAATTTCTGAATTCATCATCATGTAAGAGCCGTCACCAACCACTACATAAACCTCTTTTTCCGGGCAGGCCATTTTGACCCCTAAACCACCGGCAATTTCATAACCCATACAAGAGTATCCATATTCAACGTGATAACCTTTGTCATTATCAGTGCGCCATAATTTGTGTAGCTCGCCGGGCAGACCACCGGCTGCACAAACCACAACATCCTGTTTATCACTTGAACGCTTTACTGCGCCAAGGATCTGCGCGTCGCTGGGTAAACCTGTTTGGGTTTGCGGTTGCTCAGTATATTGGGTTACTTGCTCATAATATTGATTCCACTTGGCAATAGCGGCAAAGCCACATTGTTGCCATTCCTGAAGTGTTCGCCATTCTGGTAATGCTGCACTTAGAGCTTGTAAAGCCAATTTAGCATCGCCGATCAAGGGTAGTGCATTGTGCTTTTGCGCGTCAAAACGAGCGACATTAAGCTGAATAACTGGTGCATGGCTAAGTAAAGTACGTGAAGCTGTAGTGAAATCTTGCAAGCGGGTACCGATGGCGATGATAACGTCGGCTTCCTGTGCTAACTGATTAGCCGCGTTTGAACCTGTTACGCCGATACTGCCAATATAATTTTCATGGTCCCAAGGTAAAGTCCCTTTACCTGCCTGAGTTTCAGCAACCGGAATGCCATGAGTTTCACTAAAACGTCTTAATTCATCAACGGCAAGTGAGTAATGTACGCCACCACCCGCAACTATTAATGGCTTTTGGGCCTTTTTTAATAAAGTAACGACTTGCTCTAGTTGGCTACTGTCGACCGGTCGACGTAATAGTTTGTGGATTTTCTCAACAAAGAAGCTCTCCGGATAATCATAAGCTTCGGCTTGAACATCCTGACAAAGTGCCAATGTTGCCGGACCACAATTTTCGGGATCAGTAAGTGTTGCAATGGCTACTGGTAAACTGGTAATTATCTGCTCTGGTCGAGTGATTCGATCAAAATAGCGACTCACAGGACGTAAACAATCATTGGTACTTATTGTTGGCTCGGAAAAATCTTCTACTTGTTGCAATACCGGATCTGGGGTGCGATTGGCAAAGTTATCACCCGGCAATAACAACACAGGTAAGCGGTTAACATGCGCTAAAGCCGCGGCCGTTACCATATTGGCCGCACCCGGGCCGATAGAACTGGTGCACGCCATCATGCGTTGGCGATTATTTGCTTTGGCAAAAGCGATAGCCGCATGCGCCATGCCTTGTTCATTATGGGCTCTATATGTCGGTAGGGTGTCTTTGGCCTGATATAAGGCTTCACCTAAACCAGCAACATTACCGTGACCAAAAATGGCAAAAACACCTTCAAACAAGGGTAATACCTTGTTATCTACGATTACTTTTTGAGCCGAAAGATAACGAACAACCGCTTGCGCCATGGTTAATTTTATTGTCTTCATCTCTATTTCCTTAAGCTGAGCGTGCACGCCAGTATTCAATCAAACGCATGTAGTTATCAGTAACTGCTTGGATAAATTCGTCATTATTTAGTTCACCAGCCAACCATTGTTTTGATGGGTTACCAAAAATCGTGCGACCGACGGCAAATCCTTTACAGATAGAAAATCCGGCGCTGTTGTTAAAGCCTTGGCGTAACTCTTCACTAGAGGCACCTAAACCAAGTAATACCACGCCGCGACAATGAGGAGCTCTCTCTGCTAATAATGTTGTTATTTGTTGCCAAGTATTTCGACTTGGCGATGGTATTTTCCACCAATCAGGATAGATATTGAGATTATAGAAACGATTCATAGTATTGATAATCGTATTGTCATCAATACTGCTATGAGCCGGTGGAATAACCTCTAGTAGAAATTCATGACCACTATCTAAACAAGCTTGATAAAGTTCTGCAATTTGTCGCTCTTGTATTAACCTTAATTCATGTTGATCATTGGGATGAAGAAAAACCAAACATTTTACAATATGTTCTTGTGGCCAACTCTTTAAACGAGCACTGATATTACGACCACCTTCGAGCTCTAATGGCCGAGACGATGGTAATTCTACCGGTCTTCCCACCCACCAGCCCTTGCCTGTCACATCATTAAGGGCATCTTGACCATAAGTATCGTCAATTAAGACTCCAACTCGGCCTTCGAGACTTGCAAGTTTACAGCCCCTTTCTGCCGCTTTGACTAATAGCTGTTTTAATTCAGTAATACGCAGCGGGTCGGCGCCAACTTCTTTAGCCATATCATAAAATTGTTTACGGTGATCAAAGGCTAGTACACACAATTCATCCCATGGTTGCGAAAACCTTGTGGTAACTCGGTGTAAGTGGTTTAGCTTTCGATCTTGGTCTGGGCGAGATACTAAATTGGCGCGACTGAGGTAATCATCCAATTCTTCTGAACTAGGGATTGCTGGGGCGCAACCGTGGCGTGAAACAACGAGGGCTCCGCAAGCATTGGCATAATCACAACAGCGTTGATAACTTTCATCACGTAGCCAACCACGTAAAAAACCGCTGATAAAAGCATCGCCCGCACCCAAAACATTTAATACGTCAACTTTTACACCGTGGTATACGGTGAAGTCTTGCTCAGAATTTGGTATTTTTCCATCAAGTACAGTACAGCCTAATGGACCAAGTTTTAACACTATAGTGGCATTGGTTAGCTGTCGAATATTAGTTAATGCGGTGATAGTATCAGTACTGCCACCGGCAATATGAACCTCTTCTTCCGTGCCAACAATAAGATCAAAATCAGGTAAAACACTTTGCAAATGGTTGGTAACACTTTCTGAGGAAACAAAACGGTTTTCACCTTCACCTAAACCGGTTAAGCCCCACAGTACCGGACGATAATCGATATCGAGGATCATTTTGGTACTGCTAGCCTTAGCATATTCAATCGCTTTTTTACTGGTATTATAAGTTTGTGCAGTAGACAAATGTGTACCTGTGATCATTAATGAACGACTTGAGGCAATAAATTCAGCATTAAAGTCGTTTTCATCTATTGCCATATCAGCACAATCATTACGATAGAAAATAAGTGGAAATGTTTCTCTATCCTTTATTCCGAGAATAACTAAACCCGTCAATCGCTCTTTGTCGGTGATCACATGACTAACATCAACGCCAGCGCGGTTGAGTTCTTCACGGACAAAACTACCCATGTGCTCATTACCAACACGAGTAAGCATAGCTGATTTAAGGCCCAGTCTTGCGGTACCATAGGCGATATTACCCGAAGAGCCACCAAGATATTTGGCAAAACTACTCATATCTTCTAGTCGGCTGCCAATTTGCTGACCATAAAGGTCTACCGCAGCTCGTCCAAGGCAGATAACATCTAGTTCTCTGTTTTTATTCATAATATCTTCGGTCCTTTTTATCAAAATCTGCGGCATTTAACTTCTACTAATGACATATGCTAAAGCAATTATCTTTCTGTAGTATCTGTTTTATCTGCTTGCCATAAATTGTGTCTTTCATTCTTCCTAGGCTAGTTGAGGCTAATATGAAAGTGCACATCAACCATCAATATTTCATTCTACTAGGATAACATTGAACGCAACAATAGAATAAATTTTCCATTATTGCAATAGGTGGAATTAAATTTCTTTTGTGGTAGGATGTGAAAGTGTGAGTTAGGCAATAAAGCTATTTTGAATTATTGTTGTTTAAGTAAGCTTATACTCAGAAGACTTGAAGATGCAGGTTTCTCGACTGGCCCTACGGGAGCACAGCTAGAATGAGATTTATGGCAATAAAATAGCCTAGTTAAACGACAAATATCGATTGAATTCGATAAATACAGGACACTATATCATTATGATTAATTTATGTTTATTTGGGGCTGGCAGAATAGGGGCTATTCATGCTCGAGCCGCCAACAGTAATGCAGATGTATGCATTCGTTATGTGGTAGACGTGCATCAACCTTCAGCGCAAAAATTAGCTGAAAAATATGATGCAACAGTAACGGACGTGGCAACTGCATTAGCCGATAGTGAAATCCATGGAGTGATTATCGCGAGTTCAACCGATACTCACGCTGATTTAATTGAATTATCGGCAAAAGCTGGCAAAGCTATTTTTTGTGAAAAGCCCGTAGATTTAGATTTGGCACGTGTACATCGTTGTGTAGAAACGATTAAAGTACAAAAGGTTCCATGTGCTATAGGTTTCAACCGTCGTTATGACCCACAGTTTACTAAACTAAAAGAGGCCATTAGTGATGGCCATGTTGGTAATTTGGAAATGGTGACTATTACTAGCCGAGATCCGTCACCGCCACCGATTGAATATATAAAGGTTTCTGGCGGTTTATTCAAAGATATGATGATCCATGACTTTGATATGGCACGTTGGTTATTAAGTGAAGAGCCTATTGAAGTTTTCGCTACCGCAAGCTGTCACGTCGACCCCGCCATTGCCGATGCAGGTGATGTTGATACTGCACTCGTTACGTTAAAAACGGCAAGCGGAAAACTATGTCAAATCAGTAATAGTCGTCGTGCTACTTATGGATATGATCAGCGCATAGAAGTATTTGGCTCAGGTGGTATGGTGCAAGCGAATAATATTTTAGAGTCGAATGTCGTCATTACCAATCAATTGGGCGCACTAGCCGAAAAACCGCAACATTTCTTTTTGGAACGTTACGAACAAGCTTATAGTCTTGAGTTGAACAACTTTGTTCAATGTATACGTAATGATGCTCAACCGCTAGCCACTATCAATGATGGTTTACAAGCGCTATTACTCGCGGAAGCAGCCATTGAATCATATAGAACCGGACAAGCTGTCCGTTTATCGTAATTGAGACCAGTCGCTATCACTATAAAAAATGCTATTCGTTTTGAGTCGTAGTGACTGACAAATGCTTAAAAAAGGTTAAGAGAATATGTCACATTTATTATCTCGTCCCCAGCAGCCGGATGCACAGGGCTGCATTCAACAAATCACTCCAGAATCGGCCAATTGGAAATATGTTGGCTTTGAAGTATATAAGTTAAAAGCCGGGCAAACTCTTCAGCAGATGAGCGCAACCAATGAAATTTGCGTAGTTATTGTTTCAGGAAAAGGAAATATTGCGACACAAGACTGTAGTTGGCAAAATTTAGGTGAGCGTATGAGTCCTTTTGAACAAAAGGCCCCTTATAGCGTTTATTTACCGCCAAATGATAACTTTATTGTGACAGCAACAACGGAAATGGAGTTAGCTGTTTGTCGTGCGCCGGCCCAAGGAAAATATCCAGCCAAACTGATCACTCCGCAAGACTGCAGTTATGAGTTAAGGGGGTCTGGCACAAATACCCGTCATGTGTGTAACATTTTATTTGGCAATGCTGAAGCGGAAAGCTTGTTAGTTGTTGAAGTGATCACTCCCAATGGTAATTGGTCGAGTTATCCACCCCACAAACACGATAGTGACAATGCACCGAGTGAAACGTTATTAGAAGAAACCTATTATCATCGCTTAGATCCTCCTCAAGGTTTCGCTTTTCAGCGGGTATATACTGATGATCGACGTTTGGATGAAACCATGAGTGTTGAAGACCGATGTGTAGTCATGGTACCGGAAGGTTACCATCCTGTTGGAGCACCCCACGGCTATGATCTCTATTATCTAAATGTCATGGCGGGACCAAAACGTGAATGGATATTTCATAACGACCCTGCACATGAATGGATCGTTAACTCTCCTAATAAGAGTGTTGATTAACTGAGTAAGTAAAAGCCAGTAATATCTTAGACTATTAAGACAATCTGTGGCTATTCAGGAGATTGAATAGCTATTTTTTGTATAGTGACTTTGAGAATACAGGGATGTAGCCAATAAAGAGTTAAATTGTACAGGTGAAATTCTTTTAAGGTTAATCGATACCTGACGAATGCTCGTCCCTGCGCTACGCGAGTTCCAGCCATCGACGTGCATGGAAGTATTAATGCCGTGAAGGTATGGATGCCTATGAGCGGTCATGGCTGTCATCAATTAACTACTATTAAAAATTAAAACTTCAACGCTGAGATGGGAAGTGGTGATAGCTGCAACACTCATTTTCATAGTAAACCAATCAGTAACAGGGAAAGACTTCTCGAGTCAAAAAAAACTTTAACGAAGCGTAAACTCTGCTTCATCAAACGCCGGAATTCAAACCAATATTCACGTAATGTCGTCAGGGAAGATGGCAAAGGCAATTCCGCACAGGGATTATCTTCAGGACGAGAGGTAAAGTGCGATGCCATGGCCTCTCTAAGGTATCCATACCTCCGAGACATTAGTGCATCCATGCACGTCGATGGCAAGGAGCATAGTGCAATCTTTGCCGTTACGTCGAGAATATTGGTTTAAATATAGGATGACGTTTGATGTAGTAGCTCCGAGGGATTCCAAAGGAAAAATTGGAGGCAGTCTCGTCTTTCTTTTTTGGGTGCCGTCGCCACCGCGACAATATAATGATCAGAAAAAATCTAAACGATAAAGTATTTAATTTGTACCTGACCAATTATTAATACGAAGATATGGCTATGCATTAACGACAAAAATTACCACATTGCTGACATTAACCGCTGGAGGTTTAAAGTTAATTCGGATTAGCTTTTATATCGCTCACACTCTCGTTAGGAGTCAATAAGATTGATGGCTAAAATTGTGATATTAAAACAACAAATAACTGAAGTGTGTCTTAATTGAAACCCTTTCTAGCTAATTTTTTCTTGAGTAAATTATTTAGGTTATGCTTTTTAACCAATCACGCGCCTCTTCTTCACTTTCCACATCATGTATAATAATGTTGCTCTCTTCCTCATTTTCTACATCACGTATAATAATGTTGGCCTCTTCTTGCAATTGGCTTTGCCACAAAGTCGTCCCCAAACTCTGCGTTTTATCGTTTGATTTGATAGTTGCAATATATCGAAGTTTCGTATCTGTTATGAGTCTAGGGAATTGCACTTCCTTAATATATTTTTGGATGTTTGGAGAAAAGACACCTTTAGTCTGATTTGTTTTTACAATTAGTTTTTCTACCGGATGTATTAAAAACACATTATATATATTCTGCAAAATTAGAAGAATAGTATTATCTTGGTCCTCTGGATTGTATTCTAACCATTCATGTATAATGAGTTCATTTTCCATCTCATAGAAAATTTTAATTATATTTTTCATTTCATACAATAACATTATATAAACTCTTTTGATTATCCTGTCTGGGGTTCATGGCAACTCATTTGATACTTCCTTATCAAATTAACAAAGATTTACATATGTAAATAAAAGTCTAGCCATAAACCGGAACTTAAGTATTGTGGCAGTAAAATTGATTAGGATTAGTTTTGTCGCTATAACCGATCTCAAAACAAGCCATTTTGTAATAATAATGAGACATTGATAGCTAGATTATATTAACTAAATTATACAGTATGATTAATTTCAAATTTGTTAAGAAGCTCCAAAATCAACCAATCATATGCCTGCTGCCAACCTAATTCATAACCTGAAAACAATTTTAAGTTCAAACTATCCATCGCGCGCTTTTCCATAATATTTTGAGTAGATTGCATGCCTTGAGAAGAATAAAAAACAGAAGCTATAGCTTTCATGCGAACCAGAGAGCCCATGATTAATTTTGCTTCTAAACTATACGAATAAGTATTTATTTTATTAACTAAAACACCAAAATCTCCTCTAAACATAGAACACAAAAACTTATCATGCTCCTCAACCATTTCCATGCTTACTTCGATATTATCATCTATAATTACTTCAGCAATATTATCAGCCATTATATTTACAGTACAAAAGCTCAATCGATATTTTTCCATAAGGACACTCCTCCTCATTGATTTTCCTAATTTTAATAGCCTTCAAATAATTAACAACAAAATGATTATCTTGTTAGCTTTAATGATTGTAAGCACTTTCAGTTTATTGTCCATATAAAAATCGTTCATTAATTGAACTAGTTTGTTAAATCCTTTTATCACATACACACTGTTGAATTTAGTTAACAATCCAGCAAAAAGTGATTTTGTGATGTTGTGATGTTGTGATGTTGTGATTTTTAATTGTTATGACCACTTTTAACAAAAAATAAGAAACCTGAATATGAACTCTTTTTATAGTTATCGGCATTAGAAAATGTATTGCTTTCGTTGTTGTGGCTAACTTCCGTTTTGCGCACCAAGAAGTCATTAGTGGTTACCTGTTTTTGATTGATCATTGATTACGAACTAAGGCTCACTCTTACCACCAAATAGACAAGATATTGTCTTGGATTTATCTTAATAAATAGACCGTTTTTCTAATGAAAGCAGACACTGTAATGGCTAAAATCATTTAACCATTACAGCCTATATCAAATTTATGAGCATGCAAGTAATGCAGATGTTCGTTAGAGAAAATAGATAGGTTAAATCTGAATACTGTATTGGGACAACCGGCTCTGTTATTTTATTTATGTCAGTAATTGACTATTATTTTCCAAAAACTCAACCACGCGCTCCTTATATGAACGTGCAGATAATAATTCTTCTCCGTCGTGCAGAATAAATTTATACTGATTATTACTATTTAGATAACGAACACGTTTAATCGCAGAGTTATTGATTAAGGTTGAACGATGAATTCTGATAAATCCATTTTTTTGCAAGTCAAACTCCAGTGTCGAAATGGTACTTCTATATAAGTGCATTATATTTTTACAATGTAACTCAACATAATTCCCGTCAGCATTAATCCAGTCAATTTCATTGGAACTAATAATGTTTGTGATCCCCTGATGTTTAATTTCAAAGTTTAGCCCTTGAAATTGAACAGACTCAACCCTTTTCGCTATACGTAGTGATTCGAGTTTTTGATGAATACCCGATAAGTTTTGCAATTGAATTTGTTTAATGGCGCAACCTAAGGCTTCGTAAAAACGACCATCTTTGTATGGTTTTAATAAATAATCAATGGCGTGATAGTCA
>Ga0209395_1000265_pt1 | contig 79199 bp, 70 predicted proteins | sample GOMGulsemesocosm_3_FD_184635 | JGI IMG/M metagenome (GOLD analysis project Ga0209395, IMG submission 184635) | Methane-oxidizing microbial communities from mesocosms in the Gulf of Mexico - GOM9D Gulf of Mexico (SPAdes) (version 2) | ecosystem: Environmental > Aquatic > Marine > Cold seeps...
AGAGAGTACTGTTCGTCGTTTGCGAATAGTTTAAGTGCGGCTTTTTACGAGGCCAACCGCCCCTCGACATGCACCTCGGGTTTCAAGAATCTCGTCGAATCCTAAATCGCCCCCAAGCGATAACTATCATTCTACTCGTTGCTAATGGATTGAGCAACCAGTGAAATGTTTGTTTGTTGTTTTTGTGTGCAAATTAACGTAATGAGTCCTTCATGGTACGCGATTTTTCACGTTCCCAGTCACGTTGTTTACCGTCTTCGCGCTTGTCGTGCTCGCGCTTACCTTTACCTAGACCAATTTCTAACTTAGCCCAAGGGCCTTTCCAGTATAGGCTGAGGCCTAAGATAGCGAAACCTTGACGTTCAACGAGTCCTCTTAGTTTGTCTATTTCACGACGCTTAAGCAATAATTTACGCGGTCGTTCTGGCTCACAATAGACGTGAGTCGACGCGGTGTTTAGTGGGGTAATGTGACAACCAAGCAATAACAGTTCGTTATTCTGGATGATACAATAAGCGTCTGCTAAGTTGACTTTACCAACGCGCATTGCTTTTACTTCCCAGCCTTGAAGTTCTAGGCCTGCTTCTGTTTTTTCTGAAATTGCGTATTCGTGGCGTGCTTTTTTATTCTGGGCAATATTTCCAGGGCTGACTTTGCTTTTTTTACCTTTTGCCATTATTTCTCTTACTCATGCCGTTAGTGTTATCACTAACTCAATTTAATTTGTCTTTTATTGCGCTTAAGTTTACCAGTAAAAATGGTGCAAGCAAGTACAGTTGTATAGTTGGGGCTAATCGATGGTTAGTGCGTTGGGAAATAGTTCAAAGTAATGGTTTGTGGCTATGTTATGATAGCGCCGCCTGCTCGATGCAGGCCGTAAAAAGGGTAGTGTTAGAGGAAATGAAATGGCTCAAGTAAATCGTAGCGCGTTAGTAATGTATAGTGCGCCGCAAATGTATGCATTAGTTAATGATGTCGCCTCGTATCCGCAGTTTCTGCCGGGGTGCGTTGGCAGTCGAATCGTGTCCCAAGAGGGCAATGAAATGGTCGCTAGTGTTGATGTATCTAAGGCAGGCATCAAAAAAACCTTTACCACTAAAAACACATTGATTGAAAATGAACAAGTTCAGATGCGCCTAGTTGATGGTCCGTTCAAGTCATTGCAAGGTGGCTGGACGTTTTTAGCGCTTGATGATGATGCCTGTAAAATTTCATTGGATTTGGACTTTGAGTTTAGTAATAAACTAGCAGAATTAGCCTTTGGTAAGGTGTTTAATGAGTTGGCGGCTAATATGGTGTCGGCATTCACGCAGCGTGCGAAGGTAGTGTATGGATAATAATATTAATGTGACCGTGGTCTTTGGCCTTGCTAATAGGCAGAAAGTGATTGCCTTAAGTGTTGCAAGTGATGCGTCTGTCGCCGATATCGTGGCGCAATCTGGAATGGATGCGTATTTTCCTGATTTTGATTTTAGTAAACCGAAGGTGGGGGTATTTAACCGCGCGGTTAAGCTTCGCGATAAGTGTCGTGATGGTGATCGGATTGAGATTTATCGACCGCTAATTGCCGATCCTAAAGCAGCACGATTAAAACGAGCCGAAAAAGCGAAAGAAGAAGGGCGTGCCGATAAAGTCACGGGCGGGCGTGTCAACGCAATGCGTAAGACTGACGATTAGTTTATGCTTGTGATAAAAAAAAGGCCCATATCGTTATGGGCCTTTTTTGTGAGTATCTTTTGCTTAGTTCGCGATTGGTGTATTGAACTCTTCGCTAACTTCAAAATCACCAGTGGCAGTAACCAGCTTATTATCGTTAAAGCTTAGGATAAATTCACGGTACGTGATTTTAGCATTACGACCAGATTTGAAATGGTACAGATAGCGCCATTTATCACCACCGAATGAATCGTCAACAATTGGGCGGCCGATTAAGTAAGCGACTTGCTCTTTACTCATTTCAACACGCAGTTTGTCGATATCTTTTTGTTCTAGAAAGTTTCCTTGCGGAAGATCTTGTTTGTATACCAACCAATCAACGAATGCACACGATGGGAGTGTGATGGCTAATGATGCGATTAATAGTACTTTTGATAGCGGTTTAAGATTCATTTTTCCTCGATTGATAACAACACTTGATAGAACTTGGATGGCATAATAGCTAAGGGGTTCCCCAAAGTAAATTTTATTTATGCGATAAATGCTTGGGTCTGTAAATCTACATGGTCAGCAGTCACTTTTAAGATGCTGCCCTGGCTGTACCAGTCACCTAAAACAATGCGTTCGAGTGGCTGATTATTAACCGAAAATTTATGAATAGCAGGGCGATGAGTGTGACCGTGAATAAGGCGATCGACACCAAATTTTTTCATCTGTAATTCAACTTCATCTTGGGTTACATCCATGATGGTGAGGTCGGCACCTTGTTTTTTTAGTTTTGATTTTTCACGAACATCGCGAGCCAATTTTTGACGATAAGATAAAGGCAGCGACAACATGATAGATTTCCACCACCAAGAGCGACTCTTTTTACGAAATTTTTGGTAGGCGACATCTAGAGTACATAGACTATCACCGTGCATGATGAGCGTTGGATGACCGTATAAATCGATTACTTTGGCTTCTGGTAGTATGATCATGCCGCTTTTCTTGGCATAGCGGCGACCAATGGTAAAGTCTCGATTGCCATGAATATAATACACGGGAACACCACTGTCGCTAACCGCTTTGATTTGTGTTGCCACAAACGCGGGGTATTCGCTAGGGTTATCATCGCCAAACCACACTTCAAATAAATCACCCAGAATATAGAGTGCATCAGCGTCACGCGCTTCGTTTTTCAGAAACTTATAAAATAAATCGCTAATGTCTTCGCGGTCGCTTTCAAGATGTAGGTCGGCAATAAATAAGGTGTGTGACATGAAGTGTCCTAAACGCGCTAAAAAGAAAGGCATCATGAAGATGCCTTATACCAATTACAGTAAATAACTGCCCACTTGTGCTGGTTAAAATTAACGATAACGGCGTTACTCTCAATCCCAATAGCTAGCTATTGCTCAATCGAGCGTCTTGTTCTAGTTTATTTTACCTTCGCACAACAAGATCACTTAATTAATGTAATTGGTATTGGTCGTTGGAATTTGAGGTCGATTAAGCGATTTCAGCTTTTTCGATAACAACTTCATCCAGTGGTACATCTTGATGATGGCCGCGGTTACCCGTGCTAACAGCGCGAATTTTATCAACAATGTCCATGCCTTCAACAACTTTAGCGAATACACAGTAGCCCCAGCCTTGCGTTGTTTCGCTGCTGAAGTTTAGGAAGCTGTTGTCAGACACGTTAATGAAAAATTGTGCACTAGCTGAATGCGGATCTTGAGTACGCGCCATTGCTAACGTACCGTTTTCGTTTGCTAGACCGTTGTTTGCTTCGTTTTCAATTGGATCGCGAGAATCTTTCTCTTCCATACCAATCGCGAAACCACCGCCTTGAACCATGAAACCGTCGATTACGCGGTGAAAAATAGTACCGTCGTAGAAACCGTCTTTTACGTATTGCTCGAAGTTAGCCACTGTTTTTGGCGCTTTATCTGCAAATGTTTCAATTTTAATCTGACCGTAGTTCGTGGTAAGAGTGATCATGTTTAATACCTTAATGAGTTTAGATGACGAGGAATTTTACCTTGTTTGACGATAATGGCAAACCTAACGGCTAAATTTGATGTTATTAATGCTGATTTTGTGTAATAAATGGCGCTTAGCAATTGAGGCGAGCGGCGCACCTTGTTAAACTGCATTCTTTATATGGTCTCACCCAAGGAATTTTAATCCCATGCTGTCGATTTACAACACGCTAACCCGCCAAAAAGATGTATTCAAACCAATTGTACCCGGCAAAGTTGGCATGTATGTGTGTGGTGTAACGACTTATGACCATTGTCATATTGGTCATGGTAGAACCTATGCATTCTTCGATACCATTGTCCGTTATTTACGTTTTAGCGGCTATGAAGTTACCTATGTGCGTAACATTACCGACGTTGATGACAAGATCATCGCACGCGCCAACGCCAACGGTGAAGGTTTTATCGAATTAACTGAGCGCTTTATTGCAATAATGCATGATAACTTTAAGTCGCTCAATATGGTTGAACCTGACATTGAACCAAAGGTGTCTACTCATATTCCTGAGATTATCGCTATTATCGAAAAGTTGATTGCGCGCGAACATGCTTATGTTGCTGATAATGGCGATGTGTTGTTTTCGGTACCGAGTTTTGAAGCATATGGTCAGTTAAGCGGTCAAGATTTAGATAACTTGCAACTTGGCGCCCGCGTTGATGTTGTTCAAGATAAACGCAATCCAATGGATTTTGTCTTATGGAAGATGGCGAAACCTGGTGAGCCAAGCTGGACTTCACCTTGGGGCGAAGGCCGTCCGGGTTGGCATATCGAATGTTCAGCAATGAATGCTAAGCATCTGGGAGAAACGTTTGATATTCATGGTGGTGGTAGCGATTTGACCTTCCCTCATCATGAAAATGAAGTGGCGCAATCTTGCTGTGCACATGGCACCAATTATGTGAACACATGGATGCACTCAGGCATGGTACAAGTTGATAAAGAGAAGATGTCTAAATCATTAGGTAACTTCTTCACTATCACTGACGTGCTAAAAGTGTTTGATGGTGAAACGATTCGATTCTTCTTACTAAACGGTCATTATCGTAGCCAGTTAAATTATTCGGAAGACAACTTGCATCAAGGCCGCGCGGCACTAGAGCGTTTATACACAGCATTGCGCGGTGTGACGCCAGCTGACAATGTTGACCCACAAAGTGAATACGTAACACGCTTTAAAAAAGCGATGGACGATGACTTTAATACCCCCGAAGCATTGCCAGTGTTATTTGAATTAGCGAAAGAAATTAATCGTTGTAAAGATAACGATATGGCTAAAGCCAGCGAACTAGCGGGAATTTTACTTCACCTCGCCGGGGTTCTTGGTGTATTGCAATCTGACCCTGTGGCTTTTTTACAAGGTGACAGTGGGGAAGGTGATGACGCGGTAAAAATTGAAGGTTTGATTAAAGCCAGAAATGACGCGAGAGCAAGTAAGGATTGGGCGGCGGCAGACGCGGCCCGTGATGAGCTAACGGCAATGGGTGTCGTCTTGGAAGATAGTGCTGGTGTTACCAGTTGGCGCCGGGTATAAACTGAGCTAAGAATTGAGTTAAAATGGAGGCTATACGCCTCCTTTTTTGTTTTTGAACAGCAATGCGCTGAGGCAATCACACTATTTATCAAGGTTTAATGCTTTTTGCTTATGGATATCCAACAGTATTTTTCACCAGACTCAACCGATCAAGATTCTTTTAGTTTTACCCGCGAACAAGCTAGCGCTTTTGCCAAAGATGTTGCCGGCGATTTTAATCCATTGCATGATGTCGAAACCAAAAGGTTTTGTGTGCCAGGGGATTTGCTCTTTTCGATTGCCTTAGCGAAGCTTGGTGTTAGCCAGCGCATGCACTTCACATTTACTGGTATGGTGGTGGAAGGTGTGACCATTGGTTTCTCATCGATGGACGACGATGAACTGAATGTAGTGGGTGATAACGACAAGGAGTATCTGTCGATTAAGCGCAGCGGTGAATTATCCAAAGATGCTGAGCTAGCGACAAGTTTAGCCGAGCGCTATGTTGAATTTTCGGGGCATACTTTTCCGCATATTCTGGTTCCTTTGATGGAACAAAAGAATGTGATGATTCACCCGACGCGTCCACTGGTTATTTATGAGAGCATGTCGATTGATTTATTACGACTTGATTTTGTTAATTCCGAGCTGGAAATCACCGAAACGACACTCGAAGTTAATGGCAAGCGAGGATGCGCATTCCTCAAGTTTTGCTTTAAGGTCGATGGCGAAATAGTGGGTTATGGCGAAAAGAGAATGGCACTGAGCGGCTTGCGAGAGTTTGATGCCACCGTGATTTCTGGCCTTATTAATCATTACGATCAACGAAAATCGCAATATATCGGTTAACTGTTTAAACGGAACTCAGGGTATTAAATAGACCAGCTCCATGTCATCGAAGCCGATGTGTACTTCTTTTGACGAATATATACGTTAATAAAACACCGCAGTAAACTGCGGTGTTTTATTGATAGTTATTTAAGCTGTTGCCATAAGTAACTATAAATCAATGCATACATATCAGCGCGTTGGCTATTGTCGGCTGCGCCTGCGTGACCGCCTTCCATATTTTCGTAATAGTAGACTTCGTGTCCTAGGTCTTGCATCTTTGCGACCATTTTACGGGCATGGCCAGGATGAACACGGTCATCTTTGGTCGATGTGGTGAAGAACACCTTTGGATATTTTTTATCGGCGACCACGTTATGAAATGGTGAGTAAGTTTTAATATATTGCCACATTTCTGGCTGGTCTGGATCGCCATATTCGGCCGCCCAACTTGCGCCAGCAAGTAACTTGGTGTAACGCTTCATATCAAGTAATGGCACCTGACAGACAACGGCGTTGTAAAGTTCTGGTCGGCGGGTAAATGCAGCGCCCATTAACAAACCACCATTACTGCCACCTTGAATACCTAAATGGGCCGGTGAGGTTATTTTACGGTCAATCAAATCTTGCGCTATCGCTTCAAAATCTTCATAGGCTTTGTGGCGATTCTTTTTTAGCGCCGCTTGGTGCCAGCTCGGGCCAAATTCACCACCGCCACGAATATTCGACAAGATATACACACCGCCTTTCTCGAGCCAGTTTTTGCCAAGAATTGATGAGTAGTGAGGTTTTAGTGAAACTTCAAAGCCGCCGTAACCATAGAGCAGCGTAGGGTTGGTACCTGTTAATTCGAGATCTTTTTTCATCACTGCAAAATAGGGAACTTTAGTGCCATCTTTCGAGGTTGCCCAGTATTGCTTGGTCGTTAAGCCTTGGCTGTCAAATTGCGATGCCTGTGATTTCAATTGGGTCAGTTGACCTGTGTCGCCATCTACTTTGTATAAGGTGTTAGGGCTAAGAAAACTGGTGTAATTGACAAAGAAATCATCACTTGTTTCATTGGTATTGAGGACACTTATATTACCGGTGTCATCAATGTTAACGGTAGACGATTGCCACTGGTTATTGTGATTGGTGAAACGCAATACTTTTGATTTTACATTGTCTAGCACGCTCACTAACAATGCTGATTTCGTGGTACGAACCGATGATATCGATAAGCTGTCCGTTGGCGAAATAAGGGTTTGGTAGGTCGCTGTCTCATTAATGACATCGTTAATAGGGGCGTAAACAATGCTCCCTTGAACATAGGTCGCGTTGTTAGTTGTCCAATCACTCTTGAGTTGAATAAATAGCTCACCATGAATGAACGCTTTAATATCGGCATCTTTTGGAATCGCGAGTTGCGTTTTTACACCATCAATTAATACAAATTGTTTGCTACTGTAAAAGGTAGTAGCGTCATAAATGACATTGAGTTTGCTCTTGCCATCACGCAGCACATAACCGCCGGCCGCTACCGATGTTTTGTCCGATTGGTAAACGGTTGTTGCACTGGTTAGTGGTGTACCACGTTGCCAGAGTTTGACCACCGCCGGATAACCAGAGTCTGTCATGGTACCTTCGCCAAAGTCTGTACCGACAAATACGGTGTCTTGGTCAATCCAGCTGATTGAGCTTTTCGCTTCGGGCAGTTCAAAGCCGTCTTTAACAAACGCTTTTTGGCTGATATCAAACTCTTTGACGACCGCGGCGTCACTACCACCAGGCGATAGGCTCACGAGACAACGATTGTAATCTGGTGATAAGCAATCCATGCCTTTGTAAACCCAGCTTTGACCATCTTTTTCAGCTAAGGCATCAATATCTAGGATAGTTTCCCATGCTGGACTGTCTTTTTGATATTCAGTTAGTGTTGTACGGCGATAGATCCCACGCTTGTGATCTTTGTCGGTCCAGAAATTATATAGGTAGTCGCCGCGCTGGGTAGCATAGGCAATGCGATCGGTCGAATTCAATAAAGTGAGATTGGCGTCAAAACTTTGTTGATAGAATTGATTGTTCTTTAAGACGTTAAACGCTGAATTATTGTTTTGAGTGACCCAAGCCAATGCTTTTTTATCGTCAACTTGTTCGAGCCATTGGTAGTCACTGTCTGGTTTTATTACGATGTTTTTTTCGGGGGTGGTATTACAGCCAGCGAGTACGCCCGCACTCAAGGCGGCAATGACTAGTGGTTTATTATTCATATCTCTTTCCTTGCAAATAATCGATGAAGTAAACAATGAATTAGCCAATTGTTTGATGGTGTTAGTGTGCTATTCAATGGATGTTGGTGCAACTGTTGATTTGATTTTTGTTACGACTAAATAGTTATAGACGTCTAGATGTCTTTGGTGTAACTTTGATGATATTAAATCTGCTGAAAAATCTTGGTTACCTACCTATGCCTATTAATATTCCTGACTTGTTACCAGCCACGGACGTGTTGCGTAAAGAAAATATCTTTGTGATGAGTGAAAGTCGCGCCATCAGTCAGCAGATCCGGCCGATGAAGTTGTTGCTACTCAATTTAATGCCCAATAAGATCGAGACTGAAACGCAGTTATTACGATTACTCGCGAATACTCCATTACAAGTCGACGTTGAGTTTTTGCGTATCCATGACAAAGAGTCAAAAAATACGCCAACTGACCATATGAATGCATTTTATCGTGATTTCGAGCAAATTAAGGATATTAACTTTGATGGTTTGATCATTACCGGTGCACCGCTTGGTCAGGTCGATTTTGATGATGTCAGTTATTGGGAGTCGGTAAAGCAGGTCTTTGATTGGTCGCAGCAACATGTCACATCGACCTTGTTTTTATGTTGGGCTGCCCATGCTGCATTTTATCATCTTTATGATTTGAACCGATACATTAGGCACGAGAAAATATCGGGGATTTTTTTACACCATCGTAATCAAATTCATGATCCCTTGCTACGCGGTTTTGATGATGATTTTTGGGTGCCGCATTCTCGTTTTGCTCAGATGGATGTTAATCAAATAAAAGCGCACCCTGATTTAGACATTTTAGCCGATTCAACCGATGCCGGTGCGTATTTGGTGGTCAGTAAGGACCGTCGCAATCTTTTTGTCTTAGGTCACCCTGAATACAATGTGACGACGTTGGATGATGAGTATAAACGTGATTTAGCCGCAGAACTAAGCCCCGAAATACCTGAGAATTACTACCCAAATAATAACGTCGATGCGAGTCCTAAAGGCTGCTGGCGCAGCCATGCTAATCTGCTGTTGACCAATTGGCTAAATTATTATGTTTACCAGGTTACGCCGTTTGATCTTAATGATCTGGATGGCCGTACACCGTGGGAAAAATAGGCTACTAATTGTCGCCTATTAAACTGTCTTATTCGAAGTAATGTGTTGTTTGATGGGTAGAATATCTATGCTATTGTAGCCTCTCCATCATTGTTGCGCTGTCGCCTTAACAATGCTTATCGTGATTAGGGTACTTTTTGAATACTTCGTGTGACATACACAATATCAAGGCTGGTCTCTTTTTCGGGATAAAAGTGACGGTTTTATTGTGGCTATTGATTTATTCGTCAATTATTCACAGCACCCCTCAAGCCGAAAGCGAAGAGGCGGATATCGCACAGCTTCAACAACGGTTATTTGATGCGGAAACACGACTTCCTTCTGATATTCGGCCAACTAATTTGCTACTTAGCGAATTTACTGACTCGTCTACGCCATTAGTTCAGTCATTAGCCCTTGATTTTGTATTATTACAAATTTATCGCAACATTGTGATGGGTAAGCTCGATAAGGCCATTAATCAGCTCAATATTATTGAAAAGCAGCCGTCATCAATCGGTGCTTTTTCAAGACAACTCTATTTTAGAGCCGTGATAGCACTAAAGCGCGTTGATTTCGAACAAGTATTTATTTTGCTCAATCGAATTAATCAATTGGATATGGCACAATTACGTGTTAATCATCAATTTGATATCTATCTTCTCGCCGCCAATGTTTACAATAAGGCTAACGTGTTTGATGACGCCATTGGTTACGCGAATAAAGCCTTGGCTATTGCTCAGCAGTCGAACAGTACATTGCTTGAGTGTCGCGCGTTAAACAGTCTCGCCGCTATTCATTACAATAAGCAAGCATTTCCGGCGTTAGAAACGTTAGCGAATCAAGTGATAAGTTTATGTATTGATTCACCTTACAAGTCAGAGATCGTGACTGGCTACTTTTATTTAGGATTATGGTTTGGTCAGCAACAAAACTATGATCAAGAACAGCAATTATTGCGTAAATCAATTGCTCAGTATATGCAGTTAGAGACGCCATTAGCACAAGCCAAAGTACGATTGTATTTAGCGAATTCATTCCTGCTTGATAATAATCTGCTAGATGCTGATCGCGAGTTAACTCAGGCGTTGGCTATTATCATGCCAAGTAACGATGTTGCAGCAAAGACGTTTGGTTATCATATCAAGGCTATTTTACTTGAGAAAATGGGGCTGTTAGACGACGCCATGTTTTATTTTAAACGCTATTTAAGCGCGCATGAAGCGAGCAGTAATCAAACCAAGTTAATTAACCTTGCCTATTTACAAAAGAGATTCGAGAGCAAGGTCAGTCGCCAAGCTCGTGATCTCGATAAAGCAGAGTCTGAATTAGCTAATCTTAGGGATCAGCAAGTTAGTCTTAAAAATTGGGTGATGTTACTTAGTGCTTTGCTAGTTGCGTCTATTTCACTATTTTTATTTGTGTTTTTCAAGAGAAAGCAAGCACTGTCATTAATACAACAGCAACAAAGAGATGAACTTACGCAGTGTTTTAATCTGGATTACGGTGTTATTAAAGCCAATGAGTTGGTGATAGAAGCGGTTAAAGCGAATCGCAACGTCGCAATGATAACGTGTAATATTGATAAAATGGACAACATTAACGTTAATTTTAATTATGATTTTGGTGATATATTCCTTCATTCTTTTGCGATAAAATTATCCAACGTGACGAAGCTTAACCGTGTGACAATTCGCAAGACTGGTGATGAGTTCATATTATTGCTAACTAATTTGACGCACCATGACATGCTCGAGTTAGTTCGGGATGTTCATAATGCTCCCAGCGGCATCATCATCGATAATCAATCGATAGATGCTCAGTTATCGACTGGCTGTGCATTTATTTTGTACCAGAAAGACCTAGTCAGTGACAATTTACTCAACTCATTGGTTGAACAGTCATTAGATGCCTTGCAATATGCTAAATCTCAAGGAGGAAACTGCGGTTACTCTAAAGAGGGGGCTCAATATCGTGTCGTTAGAGCGGCTTCCACTATCAAATACTCATCGTAATGAATTCCTAGGTTTTATTAAATGTTTCAATTATATGCACGATATACAGGCACCGCCTTGTCACTCGTTTTTTTGTGTCTATATGCGGCTAATGTCAGCGCTCAGCACGATACTCCATTCAAAAGAGACTTGATACGTGCTGAAAAACTGCTTTATCAAGATGTATCTCAAGCCGATGCGCTATTTAAGACATTAAAACCCTTAAGTAATAGCGGGCATGAGTTCGAGCGGTACTTGTTATTAGAAGTTAGAATTTTAGGCTATCAAGGTCAATCTGAACTCGCGTACAATCGTTTATCGACGTTGCTTGAACTGTCGTTATCCCCCAATAATCAAAGCGCCGCCTATTATTTGCAAGCAAGGGTATATCAATTAAAACATCAATACGATAAAGCGTTTGAGTATCTTAGTTTTGCCGCGCAAATCCCGCAAGAGCAAGTGTCTATATTTAATCAGATTCAGATATTGTCATTAGCGGGTGAGTTGAAAATGGAAGATAATAATGCCAGCGAGGCACTCTATTTTTCAATGAAAGCGATAACAATGGCTGATTTGGAGGGTAACACCTTTGAACGCTGCTTTGCCTATGAGTCGATTGTATATATTTATGCTCGGCAAAACGTTAGCGATAAATTTGAGCAAACTAGCGCTAAAGCTATCGAGCTATGTGAAATGGCCAATGCGCACATATTACTGGTGAATCTTTATGCGGGTCACGCCGTGTTTTATCAGAAAAACAATAATCACCAATTGCAACTCGACATTGCGGTAAAGCTAGTGGCCTTACTGGATAATTCGTTCGATATTGTAAATAAGTTGCAAATTCAGCTTATTTTGCTCGATGCGTACTTGGGCCTTGAGCTGTGGGATCTTGCGGATGATTTACTGCAAGCTATTGGGAACGATACGGCCATCACCAAACGAGATTCAGAACTTGGGGAGCTGGCACGCATTGGCGCTGAGGTGTCCATTGGGCTGGGGAATACCAAGCAGGCTTTAGAGCAGTATAAGCAGTATGTTTCATGGCAGGAAGCCAATTCGGTACGAATAAGAGGTGCAAGTTATCAGTACAATAGCGTTGAGTTTAACCATGCGATCGCAAAAAATTTGACGACGTTAAACCAGCGGACACAAACCATTAATTTGTTGAAACAACGTAATGATGAGTACGTGTTTGTGATCGCGACATTGTTAGCGGGCTTTGCTGTATTACTCGTTTTTATTGTCATTTATATCTATCGTAGCGGCCATCAAATTACGACCGTGGTAGACCGTAAAGTCGACTCGTTAACGAACCTCTATTTCTATCGCCATTGCTTCGATTACTCGATGAGTCAAAAAAGTTTGATTTATAATCCTAATAAGCAATACGCAGTTCTGTTGATTGATATTGACTCATTTGCTAGCTTTAATGATAACTTTGGTCATGATCAGGGGGATTTGTTACTGAAGACCTTTGCGATGCGTTTGAAAGATTATTTCCATGACTACGGGGTAATAGTACGCCAGCGGGATGATAGATTTATCGCGTTACTGGCCAATTGCAGTCATCGACAAGTAAATAATATCAGTCATCAAGCCTTGATGTTGTTAGCAGATTATCGCTATCAAAAAACGAATCCTGAATTGGGAATCAATATTGGCTGGTACTATCACAGTGAGGTTGATGTGTGTTTAGCAAGTCAATTTGATTATGGCGTTGCCTGTGCTAATCAAGCGCTGGAACAGGGCAAAAAACTTATGCGTGGTTGCGCGGTTGAATACACCACTGGTGACAATGATGGGTTGGAGTTAGTGCTGAAGCGCAGAGAAGATCGGTCACTGCATATTACCATCCCATAATATTTGTCATTTAAGCAAAGTTTACGTTGGCGTAAAGTGTATCTTGAGGTAGTGTAGGCGCATTGTCATACCAATTTCGATAAATATGTGCTCTTGCTATTGGGATTGAGATCAACGATGTAATCGTAAATTTTATCCAGCAAAAATGATCAGCTCATTGTCGGAATTGGTATCATACCGCTATTATGCTAACGAACGTTGCGATAGTTTTCTATCCACCTTCTTAGGTTGTTACGGAACTGTTGGGTATATAACACATCTTATTTAAATTTTTGGAGTAAAAAAATGTCAACAAGTGATCCTATTGTAATTGTTCAAGCCTTACGAACCCCGATGGGCGGATTCAGTGGCAGTTTGTCACAAGTACCAGCGCCGACATTAGCGAGTGTTGTTATTGAAGGAATTGTCGCGCAAAGTGAGATTGGTCATGATCAAATAGATGAAGTTATTTTAGGATGTGTCCTACCAGCTGGACTGGGTCAGGCACCTGCAAGACAAGCGGCTCTTGAAGCTGGATTAGCAAATTCAACCTTATGTACCACGATTAACAAGGTGTGTGGTTCTGGTATGAAAGCGGTAATGATGGCGCATGATGCCATTATTGCTGGCAGCGCGAATGTGGTGATTGCTGGTGGTATGGAAAATATGAGTCTATCGCCGTATATGTTACCTAAAGCGCGTAGCGGCATGCGAATGGGACATGGCGAAGTCAAAGATCATATGTTTTTAGATGGTTTAGAAGATGCCTACAGTGGTAAAGCGATGGGTAGTTTTGCGCAGCAAACAGCCGATGATAATAATTTTAGTCGTGAACAAATGGATGACTTTGCGATTGCTTCGTTAAGCCGTGCGAATACTGCGATTGAGTCAGGCGCCTTTAGTGATGAAATCACGCCGGTAACGATTAAAAGTCGCCGTGGCGATACGACTGTCAGCATTGATGAACAGCCGGGGAATGCCCGTGTTGATAAAATCCCAACATTGCGCGCTGCCTTTACCAAAGATGGCACTATCACCGCAGCTAATGCCAGTTCTATTTCTGATGGCGCATCGGCGTTACTGATCATGAAGCAAAGTGAAGCACAAGCACGTGGTTTAGTGTCGTTGGCAAAAATTGTTGCTCATGCAACCCACGCTCAATTACCTAGTGAATTCACTATTGCGCCAGTCGGCGCGATGGAAAAAGTACTAGAGAAAGCGAGTTGGAGCACTGATGATGTTGACCTATTTGAAATAAACGAGGCGTTTGCGATGGTAACAATGCTTGGGATGAAGGCATTAAAGCTTGACCATGTCAAAGTAAACGTTAATGGCGGTGCGTGTGCGTTAGGGCATCCGCTGGGTTCTAGTGGCTCACGTATATTAGTCACCCTTATTCACGCCCTTAAACAGCGTAACCTATCAAAAGGTGTTGCGAGTTTATGTATTGGTGGTGGTGAAGCTACGGCAATGGCGATTGAATTGATTTAACGGAGAGAGATGATGAGTGAATTGTTACAAGTAAGTCACCAAGAGCATACGGCGATAATCACTATCGCCAACCCGCCCGCCAACACGTGGACATACGAAAGTTTAACGTCGTTACGTGATACGGTGAAGCGTCTTAATGATGATAAAAATGTCTATGCACTCGTCATTACCGGTGAAGGGGATAAGTTTTTCTCTGCCGGTGCCGACCTAAATTTATTTGCCGATGGTGACATCGGCGTTGCCTCGCGTATGTCGAGAATATTCGGCGAAGCGTTTGAAACATTAGCCAACTTTCGCGGTGTTTCGATTGCTGCTATTAATGGTTATGCGATGGGCGGCGGCTTAGAAGTTGCGTTAGCTTGTGATATTCGCATTGCGGAAGAGCAAGCGCAGATGGCATTGCCAGAGGCGTCAGTAGGTTTATTACCTTGTGCTGGTGGTACCCAAAATCTCAGCTTACTGGTCGGCGAAGGATGGGCAAAGCGAATGATTTTATGTGGTGAGCGATTAAAAGCGGATAAAGCCTGCGCTATCGGTTTAGTTGAAGAAGTGGTTGGTCAAGGCGAAGCTTTAACAGCGGCGCTGGCGCTAGCTGAGCGAGTTGCAAAGCAATCACCATCGAGTGTCACGGCCTGTAAAAAATTGATCCAAAAGGGGCGTGATGGCGCAATTAATGCGGCATTACCACTGGAGCGTGAAATGTTTGTCGATTTGTTTAGCACCCAAGATCAGAAAGAGGGCGTTAATGCGTTCTTGGCGAAACGTAAACCTAAATGGATTAATGGCTAATGGCAGATCACGCAGTTATCTATCAAAAACATCAGACGGTTGATGGTCAATACATCATTCAAGCGACGCTTAATAGCGAGCGAACGCTCAATGCGCTTAACCAGCAGATGATTGACTCATTACTGCCTGCACTTGCGCAATGGCAAGATGATGAATCGGTGGTCGCCGTTGTACTTGACTCTGCCGGTGATAAGGCATTTTGTGCCGGCGGTGATGTGGTTGAGTTATATCATGCAATGGCCGCAGCGCCGGGTACGAGGCAACCATTCGTGCAGGAGTATTTCGCCAAGGAATACCAACTCGATTATAATATTCATACATTTACCAAGCCATTTGTCGTATGGGGCAATGGCTTTGTGATGGGCGGCGGCCTCGGACTCATGGCTGGTGCAAGCCATCGTATCGTCACTGAGACAGCTAGAGTCGCAATGCCTGAAATTACCATTGGTCTATACCCCGATGTTGGTGCCACGTATTTCTTGAGTAAAATGCCATCTCGCTTAGGCTTATTTCTCGGGCTTACAGCGGCGCAAATGAATGCGGCCGATTGTATCGAAGTAAAATTAGCAGATTTTTATTTAGAACATGCACAAAAATCACAATTGTTGTCGACACTCACCCAAAGTGAGTGGGCAAATGACAGTGACCATTTCCAACAAATGGATCAACTCATTGAGTCGTTAAAACCGAATGACTCAATGGCGATTGGCAATATCGAATCCCACCGCGATATTCTTAAAAGTGTGTTAGCTCACGAAACATTAGAGAACGTCGTCGAGGCGATTTCAGGCATTGATAGTGATGATAAGTGGTTGGTTAAGGCACAACGAGCCTTGGCACATGGCAGTCCATTATCCGCTAAAATATTGGCGCGTCAGCTTGAAGTTGGTGGCGAGCTTAGTTTAGCGCAATGCTTTAAGTTAGAATTGACTATTTCGGTTCATTGTGGCGAAATTGGTGAAGTGACCGAAGGGATAAGAGCGCTGTTAATCGATAGAGACAATCAACCTAACTGGCAATACAAAACTTTGGCGGATGTAGATTCAACGTTGATTGACCAGATATTCTCGCCGATTTGGTCAGAGCAAGATCATCCATTAGAGTAAGAATAGCCAAAAAGCCATAATATTATTTAGGCTGGTAGAATATTAAGGGATGATTCTCATCCCTTTTTCATTTTTGAAGCATGTTTTATGACATAAAACATTCTATTTATATTAAATTTATTTGTAACAGTCTCATAAATACAACAAGTTACGTAATAATGCCATCTTTTGATTTTTGTACTATAATATAGATTATCCCTTTTGTTAATTGGAGATAGGCTTATGAAAAGACAGATCGTTATAGATACAGAAACGACTGGTCTAGATCCCATAAAAGGAAGGCACAGAGTAATTGAAATTGCGTTGGTTGAAGTTATTAATAATAAAATGACTGGAAATACACTTCAATATTATTTCACACCTCAAGGAAGAAAAGTTACCCAAGGAGCATTTAGGGTTCATAAAATCAAAGATTCCTTTCTACTAGATAAGCCTATATTTTCGGATTGTATTGCTGAGATCATTAACTTTATTCAAGATGCTGAATTAGTTTTCTATAACAAGGTGTTTGATCTAAAATTTTTAAATAATGAAGCTCAACTTGCCAATAGCAAAGTTGATTTTATTAAAGATTATGAATCTATATGTTTAATGAAAGTAGTCACTGATGCACTGAGCCGAAAAAGTGGTAGATTAAGCTTAGATGATGCTTGCAGAGTTTATAATATTGATAATTCTAAGCGGGATATACATGGTGCTCTTATAGATGCCACCCTTACCGCCAAACTATTAGTCGAGTTAAGCACTAGAACCACTTTAATTAAAAAAATACCTCATAATAACAAGGTTACACCTGCTGAAAAATTTCCGTTCCCAAGAGCCTACAAGGGCTACCAAATCAATTATTGTAAAAACCCAAATTGTAAAAATTATGGTGTACCACCTTCAGCCCCTAAAAAAAAATCTAATGGTGAATTTAGTAAGGATATTGGAGCATATAAAATTCAAGTAACTAGAAGTAAAAGGGGCGGTAAGCAAACCGTTAAATTATTAACATGCAAGCTATGTAATTCAGCTAGTACCTTATTCAGCAATAAAGGCATCATTCAAGAAGTGGAAAGACTTCAATCAATATATAAACTTGAAGTGCCACGTTGTCCGAATACAGCTTTATATCCTGATAAACGCAAAGGGATTGCTGATGGTCGCAGGTATGAAAAAATACGTAAAAAAGTACGAAATAAAATAATTAAACTAACAAAGCTTAAATCGCCTTGCAGTAACCATGAATTTGATATTCTAGCTTTTCCTGATAATTATTGGTTGGATAGTAAAAATATAAAGAAGGCTAGAAACACTAAAGGTCTACCAAAAATCGTTCATCCTGATGTTTCAGGTAAGTACCATAATACCAATGAATTAGTGTCGCAGACCTTTAAATGTAAGAAATGTCATACCAAGTTTTCTGCGCCATTAAATCCACAAAAAGGTCAAACCAACCAACAAATTAATTACCAGCTTTTTTCTGAATTAGTAAACAAAGGTATTATCAATCGTATTGCAGAGAAATTAAGAACAAATCATGCTTTGATATATTCGAGAATCGAATTTTTCTATAACCAATGCATTCAATTTGAACAATATCAACTAAAAACCAATATTCATAAACTTAAAAGTAAAGTCTTAAATTTAAGTATGGATAGGCAGATGTTTTATACAAACTGGACTTCAAAGAGAGATGCCAGAAGAACTTTGTTAGTAAATACCTCAACAGTTGATAATAATACAAGGTTTGCTTTGGCAAGTACGCTAAACTTTGATTTTACGTCTGACTATAAAGCACTAGCTAAGGAGTTCATTCGTATAGGAGAATATGGCAAAGAACCGTTTAAAAGGCGTTATCAACAGTATATTTTACCCGAAGAAGGGATTGATGAAGATGACACAATAAAAACGCCAACCAAGCATTTATTACTTCAACAAACCTACTCTATTTTTTCTCACCTTGAAATTCTGAAACCATTTTTCGACAGTGTGAAGAAAATCAACCTCTATGCAGATGATGATAACGCTTTCGATATTACCATCACAAAAACACTAAAAGACTATATTAACAAAGGTAAATTACAGGCATGTATCACCAGAACTAGCAAATTAACTAAAGGTGAAATAGAAAAAGATAGTGTTTTTGAATGGATTCCTCAATGTATGCCAAAAGTTGATGGCAAGCATTTAGATTTAAAAATATTAACCTATGCTGATGATTCATTTATTGAACAAGCTTCTCTGCATGGCGTTGATAACTACTTTCAAATATTGCGAAGACGTTTAAATATGCTTGAACGTCCTTTAAGAGCCACGGCAAACACTAATCAAAAGCAGGTAATTAAAAACGATCTGTCATCGACTAATTCTAAATTTGAAAAATGGAATATTTACGGCTCATATAACCCTAAGTATATAGCTATGATGATAGAAATTATGAGAGTTTATAATAATTACGTTTTAACGGATGAAAAATCTATTAAAAATAAGAAAGCATACTCTGGCAATCCTAAGACACCAGCTCAAAAAATAGGACTAGTTGATAAACCTTTTGATATATATGATATTATTGAATTCAGTGTTGCTAGTATCGTAACCGATTATCATGAACAATTTTCTAAAAGATTTGCTTAATATGAAGTAAGTAATATTTGGAGAGTGAATCGCTATATGTGACAACAATTAATAGAGCAAAAACAAATTGTTGTAATAGCGTTGCTTGGGTAGTCTTACTTGATATTAAACAACTATAACAAAAAAGCACCAAACTTAACGAATGGTGCTTTCTAAGTAGAATGAGCTTAAGTATAAATTAAGGTTGTTTCTTAAATCTACGTGATGCTAAACCCATCACTCCTAATGCAAAAATTGCAAGTGTTGATGGCTCTGGTACTTCTGTTGTGGTAACTGCAAAGTTATCAAACATAACTGTATGATAAAAACTGTTTATAGTCCCCTCGACCTGTAAGCGAACATTTGAACCTACGTATGAAGAGATGTCGGCACTGTAATGAGCCATAGGGTTTTGTGATAAAACTTCCGCAGCATTTGTACTATATAGTGTTTCTAGTGTTAATCCCGTAACTGCATCTTTCAGTAAGACAGACATCGTTTGTGAAGCATCCCATGTTGAGTGTTGATTCAACCAAAGCATATCCCAATCAATTGTTAAAGCATTCGAACTTAATAAGAAATCTTGATACATTCCCCACCATAGCGTACTATTTTGAGTATGATGCATAGCTACGAAATTACCCGAACCGCCATTAGCTGTTACATTAGCACCATTCATAGCTAAACCTGGACTATTACCTGTATTAAAGTTAAAAATTGTTCCTGTTGTACCATTGAGGCTATCACCTGTATTTAATATACCCCAAATAGAAGAATCACCTACAGGGCCTGTTAAAGTCCAACCTGTATAATCACCAGTTTCAAAACCTCCATTTGTTATAAGTCCCGCATTAGCTAAAGAACATACAGACAAAAGAACCCCTGCCACTGCTGCCTTTATACATTTTATTTTCATTATTTAATTCCCTATTTTATTTATTAATTCAGTTAAGTGGTCGCTAAAGTGTTGAGATAAAATTAATTACAACACCTACAAGCAAAAGCAATGCCAACAAGAAAAACAATATAAAATCAAATGGTTGCAGTGGCCGTGGTTAATACTTACACTAAAGTGTAAAATATTCTGACAATATAATGATGCAAAAAATAAATTTTTCTATTTATGATTACCCTCCATCATTTTTTAAATGGTTTTCCTTATATTTTACGTATTGATGTTTAGGAGGAATAATGTGAATATATAATAATATAGAGAAGACTAGTATCTATAGCTAGTTTAATGTAACTATAATTCATTTTGTAACGATTCAATGCTGAATTCATAGCTGATTTTTTACTTATGTTAGATAATGCATTGATTTAATAGCATTATACTTTGCAAATATATAGTGTAAATACCCAATACCAACCTCCTTTCCTATAAGCAACAAAGAGGTACATAAAAACTGAGAGATAATTAATCCCTCAGTCTCCTACCAGCCTAAATATTATTATGGCTTTTTACTTTACTGTGCGGTTAAGCGATCAATTGCACCTTGATAACGCTCACCTGCATGTTCTGTGCATGAAATTGACGTTTGTAGATCATGCAGCATGCCGTCTCTAATCCCGTAAATCCAACTGTGTATATGCAATTCCTGTCCTCTATCCCATGCATCTTGAATCGTTGAAATTTGCGAGACATTCATCGCTTGTTCGATAACATGTAATTCAGTTAAGCGGTCTTGACGTTTTGATGCATCGTCAATGGTATTAAGGTGAGCTTGATGTTTATGCTGAACATCTTTGATATGGCGTAACCAATTGTCGATGAGCCCTAAACGTTGATTATTCATAGAAGCAAGGATGCCGCCACAGCCATAATGACCGGTTACGATAATATGTTTCACTTGTAGAACATCTACCGCATACTGAATAACTGACAGGCAGTTCAAATCGGTATGGACGACAGTGTTAGCCACGTTACGATGAACAAAGAGTTCGCCAGGCTTTAAGCCCACTATTTCATTGGCTGGGACACGAGAATCTGCACAGCCGATCCATAAGTATTCTGGCTTTTGCTGTTCACTTAATGATTTGAAAAAACCGGGCTCTTGTTGCTCAATGTCGATAGCCCATTGTTTATTATTGTCGAACAACTGCGATAAAGATGTCATATGTACTCAATATATAAATAATTCAGTTCGATTTTAACCACTTAACTTACATAAATACAGTGTAGGTGAGCTGGTCGGATGTACCATTATGCTTATTAATAGGTACAAAAAAGGCAACTTACGTTGCCTTATTTTATTTAACCTCTTTACCCGCTGCTTGTAAATCAGCGTGGTAGCTAGACCGGACTAAGGGGCCGCTGGCTGCATGAGTAAAGCCAAGTTCACGTGCTATATCACCTAATTCATCAAATTCAGCCGGTGGCACATAACGTACCACGGGTAAATGATGCTTACTCGGTTGCAGATATTGCCCCAAGGTTAGCATCTCTACATTATGGTCACGTAGATCTTTCAATACTTCGACGATTTCTTCCTTCGTCTCACCAAGTCCCATCATAATACCTGATTTGGTGGTAACCTCTGGATGCATTTCTTTGAAACGACGTAGTAGCTCCAATGAATTTTTATAATGTGCACCAGGGCGGACTTCACGATATAAACGCGGCGCCGTTTCTAGATTGTGATTTAATACATCTGGTGGCGCTGTGCTGAGTATATCAAGTGCTTTATCCATGCGGCCTTTAAAGTCAGGAACCAATATCTCGATCCGTATTTCTGGAACTTCTCGGCGTATTTCGCGCACACAATCCGCGAAATGTTGGGCACCACCATCACGTAGATCATCGCGATCGACCGAGGTGATAACCACATACTTTAACTTCATGTCTCGGATTGTTAAGGCCAGTTTCTTAGGCTCTTGCGCATTAACTGGTAATGGGCGGCCATGGGCCACATCACAAAATGGGCAACGACGAGTACAGATTGCACCAAGGATCATAAAGGTAGCTGTACCGTGGTTAAAACATTCAGATAGGTTAGGGCACGATGCCTCTTCACATACTGAACTTAAGTTATGTTTACGCATGGCGCTCTTGATGGCGTCTATTTTTGCGCTAGAACGGGGTAGTTTTATTCGTAACCAATCAGGCTTACGCAATACTTCTTTTTTGTCCTGCTCAATAATTTTTACTGGGATGTAAGCGAGTTTATCTGCATCTCTTAATTTTTGGCCTGCAACCTTGGTCGATTGTTTAGTATTGTTCATTATTAAATCCTGTGTGTGACTCTAGTTTATTAAAACCCAATAGATCGGCGATAATAAGGACTAACTTTTGTTCAATTTCTTGATGGACGAATGGTCCACCATATTGACTCATTTTAATCATTTCCAGCCCAGCGTATCCGCAAGGATTAATTCGCTGAAACGGTGACAAATCCATGTCAACATTTAGCGCTAAGCCATGAAAAGAGCAGCCTTTTCGAATGCGTAAGCCCAGTGACGCAATTTTTTTTTCGTCAACGTAAACACCGGGTGCATCGGGTTTAGGGTAGGCTGTGATCTGATGTTGGGCGAGCAACTCGACTAAACTTTGTTCAATATGGGTAACAAGATTACGCACACCGATCTTTAAGCGCTTAATGTCGATAAGAAAATAGGCTACTAATTGACCCGGGCCGTGATAAGTCACTTGACCACCACGGTCTACTTTGACGACAGGAATATCACCAGGGAACAATAAATGTTCTTCTTTACCCGCTTGACCTTGGGTAAAGACAGGGTCATGTTCAACCAGCCAGATTTCGTCCAAAGATTCACTATCACGAGTATCGGTATAGTCTTGCATTGCGCGCCAAACACTTTGATAGTCGCGGCGACCTAGCTGACGAATATTCAGCGTACGTGGACCTAGATATTGGGATTCGTCAGACATTAGTAACCTCGTTTCTACAATACGTACTTTACAATCTCAATTGCAGAGAGTTCTTTATAAAGTAACTCTATATGTTCTTTACTCTGCGCTTTTACCGTATACGAGATTGAATGATATTTTCCAGTACTGCTTTTACGAACACCTGGTAAGCGTTTGTAGTCATTACTTACGTGGGTGTCTAACACTGATTCTACATACTGTGGTAATTCTTTTTGGGCAAGGCCCATGATACGAAAACCAAAATCACATGGAAACTCTAATATCTCATCGAATTTTGTGTCCATTATTTTCTCCAACACAAAGCGCTCAATATCCAGATGTTGGATTAATGAACTTAGTTCTAAAATTTGCGTTATTCTAACGTATTCGTTGGAATTGGGCTAGGGGCTTGTCAGTACATAGGACTAAAAGATGGTGGTTTTATAGCGTGTTACGCAGTCATTTGCAGCGCTAGAAAATAAGCGTCTGCAAATAACCAGAAGTGGGGCTTAGCCAATGATGTTACTCACCATTTTCTTAACGTAATCGGTCGTGCGCTTAAACCAACCACCTTGCTCAATTTCGTTTAATGTCACAAGTGGATATTGGGCGATGTCTTGACCGTCGAGCTGTAAGAACACCGTACCGACAACATCACCTTTAGCTATTGGTGCTTCAAGTTCTTTAGTTAATTCAAAGCTTGCTTTAAGATCTTTACTTTGACCACGACGAATCGTTAATGGTGTTGCGGTGGTAATGCCAAGTTTGACTTCGTCGGTTTTACCAAACCATACTTTCTGTGATGCAAATTCATGACCCGCTTGGTAAGGTGTTACAGTTTCGAAGAACCTGAAACCGTAGTTAAGGATTTTTTTACTTTCGCTAGCACGTGAACGAGCGCTTTTTGCTCCCATGACGACCGAAATTAATCGCATGTTATCTTTGGTCGCTGACGCAACTAAGCTATAACCCGCTTTTGAAGTATGCCCTGTTTTCATGCCATCAACATTCATGCTTTTGTCCCACAATAATGTATTGCGGTTATATTGCTTAATATTGTTGTAGGTAAAAGATTTTTCTTTATAGAGCGCGTATTCTTCAGGGGTTTGTTCGATGATTGCGCGTGCTAGAACAGACATGTCAAATGCGGTAGTTTGGTGAGTCGTGCTATCTAAGCCATGGCTGTTGACGAAGAAGCTATTATTCATGCCAAGCTCAGCAGCGACATTATTCATAATATCTGCGAAACCATCTTCGGTGCCTGCAATGTGTTCAGCCATGGCGACACAAGCGTCATTTCCTGATTGTATTACGATGCCACGATTAAGGTCTTCAATTTTTATCTCTTTGCCGACTTCAATAAACATCTTCGATGAGTCAGGGAATTTTTTCGCCCATGCATTCTCGCTAACCGTGACAAGGTCTTCATTGTTAAGGTTGCCACTTTTAAGTTCACGACCAATAATGAAGCTAGTCATTAACTTAGTCAGACTAGCGGGGTGTAATTGTTGATGCTCATCGCTACTGGCTAATACTTTACCCGTCGTATGATCAATTAAAATAAAGCTTTTAGCGGCCACCGTTGGTTGGTTTGGAATGATGGTATTGGCTAGTGTGCTAGTTGAGATAAGCAATAGCGTCGACGTGGTAGCCAGTTTAAGACGACGTGAAAAAGTTAGTTTTAACATTTAGAAACCATGTGAATTAAAAGAAGCCAAGTGGCAAGTGTAACTGACCATGTTAACCTGTTATAACTGTTTTATAAATGCTTGTGGGTAATTTATTAGCACTTTTTTATGCAGTAATTCACATTGAGTTAAGCTATTTATCGGTCCTAGTTTTAGTCTAAATATGTTTTCGGCTTGTTGGATGTGCGCCATGTTGCCATGTTGCTGTGTAACTTTGGCTAATGCTTGGCTTGCTGACGCTTCGTTACGCAATGCGAGCAGTTGTATATGGCATCCCTGATTTAGGCGCTTAGGGGCCACATTGTCATTCTTAAAACTGATTGACTCGATACTGACTTGTGCAGTGCCGTGGTCGAGGGTTCCTAGTTTAAAAGCGGCACCATAAGATAAATCAATTACGCGATTAGGGTGAAACGGTCCCCGGTCATTGATTCGCACGATAGTATGTTTACCATTAGCCAGATTGGTTATTTTTGCAAAGCTGGGAATCGGTAGCGATTTATGTGCTGCTGACAGTCCATACATATTGTAGATCTCACCGTTGGAGGTAAGGTGACCGTGAAACTTGGCACCATACCAAGATGCAATGCCCGTTTTTACATAGTTTTCATGAGTCTGTAACACCTGATAACTAATGCCTCGTACCGTATAGTCTTTATTGCCACCACGAGAATATGGGATATCAAGTGGGATGATGTCTTTGATTTCATTGGCGCTGGGTAAACGAGCAGGCGCCACGTCTTGATGAATTTTGTAGCGCGAAGGGGTAACCGTACAGGCACTCAATAATCCAATAATAACCAATATGCTACTTAACTTGTTCAAATCAATATCCTGTTTTACTTGTTAACACGTCGATGGGTATGAATCGCCATCACGATCCCAAAACCAATCATTAAGGTTAGCATCGAGGTGCCGCCATAACTGATTAATGGTAGTGGAACCCCAACAACAGGTAGTAAACCAGAGACCATTCCGATATTAACAAACAAGTAAACAAAGAATGTTAAGGTGATTGCACCAGCAAGTACTCGTGAGAATGGTTCCTGTGCTTGCGACGCAATATATAAACCGCGGGCAATTATAAACAAATACACCGCTAATAATGTACAGATGCCAAACAAGCCAAATTCTTCGCTAAATACTGAAAAAATGAAATCGGTGTGACGTTCCGGTAAAAACTCCAATTGTGATTGCGTGCCGTTTAGCCAGCCTTTACCTGAAAGCCCACCTGAACCAATGGCGATCTTAGATTGAATAATATGATAGCCAGAACCCAGTGGATCACTTTCGGGGTTTAAGAATGTCATTACCCGCTGTCGTTGATAATCACGCATCAAGAAAAACCATAACACCGGCGCAAAAGCGGATAAGGACACGATCAAAGAGCCGATAATGCGCCAACTCATGCCTGCTAAAAACAGCGCGAACACACCAGAACTAGCGACTAAAATTGATGTTCCTAAGTCCGGTTGTTTCGCAATCAGTAAGGTCGGAATAATCACGATAATAAAGCCGATTATGACGTGGCGTAGTTTAGGGGGCAATGCGTAGGTGGTAATAAAATGGGCGACCACGATTGGCAAGATAACTTTCATCGCCTCTGAGGTCTGAAAATTAACGATTCCAAGATTTAACCAGCGTTGAGCGCCTTTGCCGACATGACCAAATAGTAATGTTGCAACTAGTAACCCTAACCCTAAACCAAATAAAGGCATTGACCATCGGCGCAAGCCGCTAGGAGATATCTGTGCAATAATAACCATCGCGGCTAGTGATATCCCCATTCGTATAACTTGTGCCTTGATCATCGCGTCATTTTGACCGCTGGCGGCATAAATAATAGCAATAGAAAAGGCCATCAGCGTTAATAAGCCAAGCAATAATGGAATATCGATATGAATACGCTGCGAGAAGGTTCTTTTGGCGGCGTATCCGTCGGCTGTTTTAGTGGGACTGAGCATGATTTAATTCTTGTTGGTTAGTTGATCGTTGAGCCAGTACTCTGCTCGACTTGAAGTCGTTGTTGTCGGTTAAATAAGTATCAAACAGTTGCCGGGCGATGGGAGCTGCACTACTACCACCGCCACCCGCATTCTCTATCACAATCGCCAAGGTTATTTGCGGTTTATCAAACGGTGCATAACCTACGTACATCGCATTGTCACGATGACGTTCCTTCATTTTACTGGCGTCATATTTTTCATCTTCGCCCATGCTGATGACTTGCGCGGTCCCGGTTTTTCCAGCAGAAACATAACTCGCGTCCTTAAATACTCGATAGGCTGTGCCACCAACACTGTTGACCACTTTCCACATACCGGTTTGTGCAATCTTCCAATGGCGCTCATTCTTAAGCTCGACGGGCGCATAGTCATCAGCAGGGATCTGTAATAAGCTCTGCTCTTGCTGACTAGCACCTAATATTTGTGGCGTAAATCGCTGGCCATTGGCGGCGACAATTGCAGTAGCCTTGGCTAATTGCAGTGGCGTTGCGGTCCAATAACTCTGGCCTATACCCAAAGATATGGTATCACCAGTATACCAAGCTTGATTATGACGGGCGCGTTTCCAGCTTCTAGAGGGCATGATGCCCGGTTTCTCTTCGTGTATATCGATTCCAGTGTAATCACCGAAGCCGAACTGATACATAAAGGTACTAATTTTGTCGATGCCTAAACGATAGGCGACATCATAGAAAAAGGTATCGCATGATTTCTCCAGCGCACGATAGACATCGACCTTGCCATGGCCCCAAGCTAAATGATCTTTAAACTTTCGCACTACGTTGGGCAGTTGAAACCAGCCAGGATCGTTAATAGATGATGTCTCACTAATGACGCCTTCTTCCAACGCTGCGATAGCCATTAACTGCTTTATGGTTGATGCTGGTGGGTAGGCACCTTGAGTCGCGCGATTGATTAGTGGCTTATCAATAGACAACAACTTTGTATATTCTTTAGTGCTAATACCATGAACAAATAAGTTGGGATCATAACTCGGGCTGCTAACCATCGCCAATATCGCGCCATTGGTCGGGTTAGTTGCGACGACAGAACCACGGCGTCCCGCCAATGCAGTATAAGCCTGTTGCTGCAAACGGACATCGATGTTGAGGTATAAATCTTGACCGTGTTGCGGTAACACTTGATTCAACACGCGAATCACCTTGCCGCGATGGTTAACTTCAACTTCTTGATAGCCAGCAACGCCATGTAACATCGTCTGATAATACTTTTCTATCCCTTGCTTACCAAAATCACGAGTAGCTGCATAATTGGCACTTTCGTTATTTTTATCAATGGTTTGAAGTTCTTTTTTAGTCATCCGTCCGACATAACCGAGCACATGAGTCAGTGATTCTTTAAATGGATAAAACCGCTTAAGACGGGCCTCAATAGTTACACCGCTTAACCGATGAAGGTTAACGCTAATTTTTGCGACTTGTGCTGGAGACAAACGGCTCTTAAGGGTCACTTTTTTAAAGCGTCTTGTGGCTCTTTTTATCTTAAAAAATCGCTCTCGTTCGTCATCGGAGATAGTGATTAAATTTGAAATTAGCGTAACTGTTTGTTCGATGTCGCTAATTTTTTCAGCGACTAACTCAAGACTATACACGGCCTTGTTTTCGGCGATGATAACGCCATTACGATCAAAAATAATTCCGCGATTAGGGGCAATAGGGATGATTTTTATTCGATTGCCATTGGCGCGGGTTTGATAGGATTCATGCATGCTCACTTGAATCGAATACAAGTTAATCAGCAACACACTGATCAGTGCACAGACAATAGCAAATGCAATGATGACGCGACGCGTGAACAGGTTTGATTCTGCGACGGTATTTCGAATGGGAGAACGTTGATTTAAAAACATGCGTTAACAGAAAAAACGAATAATAGTCCTATTTGAACATAGATTGTTTGATATCTCTAGTTATTCGCGATGGTATGGATGATTATTGTTAATGCTCCAAGCACGGTAAAGTGCTTCAGCAACGATGACGCGTACCATTGGGTGAGGTAGCGTTAATGCTGACAATGACCATTTTTGTTCTGATGCAGCAATGCATGCTGGTGCAAGCCCTTCCGGTCCGCCGACCAGTAAGCTGACATTACGTCCGTCGAGCTGCCATTTTTCTAGATTTTTAGCGAGGGTAGGGGTGGTCCAAGGCTTACCTTCTACTTCTAAGGTAACAATGCGGTTACCTTTAGGAATAGCGGCGAGTGTAAGTTCGCCTTCCTTATCAAGAATACGCTTTATATCCGCATTTTTTCCGCGTTTACCCGCTGAGATCTCTGTGATCTCAAGTAAGCAATCACGCGGAAAACGACGGACATACTCTTGTAAGCCTTTTTCGACCCATGCTGGCATTTTTGTGCCAACGGCGACTAATTGAATTTTCATTATTAGCCGTTAATATGCTTGGAGTTACCGCTCCATAACTGTTCTAGGTTATAGAACTCACGACTTTCATCATCCATCACGTGAACAACAATCTCGTTCATGTCCAGTAATACCCAGCCACCTTCTTTGAGGCCTTCGATACCTAGCGGTGGAATACCAGCTTTCTTTGCGGCAACTAATAGGCTGTTTGCAATTGAGCGGCAATGACGCGAAGAAGTACCAGAACAGATAACTAGTTTGTCTGCCATCGGTGACAGTTTAGTTACATCTAATGTCACAATATTTTTTGCTTTTATGTCTTCTAGGTTGGTGACAATAAAATCAAGTAGTTGAGTGCCTTGCAATGGAATACCTTTAATTGGAGCTAAATTTAAGGCCGCCATTTTAGCACTGTCTCACGCTCGCTAACAGTACTGTATGCATTTATTTACTCGTTATGTGAGATCAGGCCTGATTTACCATCAATAATTCCTCGGCATTGGCTAAGGTATTATCACTAATTTTATTGCCCCCGAGCAATCTAGCCAGTTCACTTATTCGAGCCTGATGATCCAAAGGTATCATTGAGGTGTTTGTAGAGCAGCCATCAGTTTGTTTAACAACTTGCATCTGATGATGACCACACCCTGCCACCTGAGGCAGATGCGTCACACATAAAATCTGTGTTGATTGGCCAAGCTCTCTGAGCATTTGCCCAACTGTCGCTGCTGTCTGGCCGCTAATACCTACATCTACTTCATCAAATATGAGGGTAGGTGTGGCGACTTTATTGGCGGTGATTACTGAAATAGCAAGACTGATACGAGAAAGCTCGCCCCCAGATACGACTTTGCTGAGCGGCTCTAGTGGTTGCCCTGGATTGGTACTGACTTGAAACTCGATATTATCGACGCCATGCTTTGTTAATGGCTTATCAGGTATTTGACTTAATTTTATTTCAAATTTTGCATGTTCCATCGCTAAACGGCGCATGGATTGGGTGATTAGTTTTTCTAGCTTTGTTGCAGAGCGTTGGCGACTGGCACTGAGTTTCGCTGCATCGGTATGATATCGTTCGCTCGTCTGCTCAAGTTGCTGTTCTAGCTCAGTGATTTGTATGTCATTGCTGCAAATTTCGTCGAGTTGTTGACGAATGTGTTGATGCGTTTGCGGCAATAGCGTCGGTTCAACATGATGCTTGCGTGCTAGCTGCATCGCTTTACTTAAACGCTGCTCAATGTCTGAAAGACGTTGTGGGTCTTGCTCAATATTTTGATTATAATCATTGAGTTCAATACTGCTCTCTTGCACTTGAATCAATGCGCCGTTAAGCATTTCGGTTAAATTGTTGAGGGACGGGTCGTCGGTCAATAATTGTTCTAACGTGGCAATAGCCTGGCTGAGAGCATGTTCGATATTAAACTCACTATTATCTCTTAATTGATCTAATAATAGTTGGCTAGTCGTCTGTAAATTCTCGCTATTAGCCAGACGCTGATGCACTGCTTCTATTTGTTCAAATTCCCCCTCACTTAATTCAAAAGTGTCGAGTTCTTCCACTTGATATTGCAGCAGTTGGGACTGCGCTTGGGCATGTGCTTGTTGTGCGCGAAGTTGATTGAGCTGTTTATTAATATATTGGTGGTTTTGGTAACTCAACTCAACCTGCGCAACTAACTTATTATGATTAGCATATTGATCAAGCAGGGTTAATTGCGTGACACTATTAAGTAACCCTTGGTGAGCATGTTGACCATGAATATTTAGCAGGTATTGTCCGACTTCTTTAAGCTGACTAACAGGCACGGCGCGACCATTGATATAGCCTTTAGAGCGTCCCTCTTTGGACACGGTACGGCGCAATATACATTCATATTCATTGTCGAGTTCGCCATCATGAAGAAATTTTAGTGCTTGCTGATTATTCTCTATATTAAACGTTGCACAAACATCTGCTCGCTTGCCTTGCGGACGTACCATTGATGATTCTGCCCGCGCGCCTAAGCATAATGAAAGGGCATCGATAGCGATTGATTTACCTGCACCTGTTTCACCGGTAATCGTGGTCATGCCGTGACTTAGTTCAATGTCTAAAGATTTTACGATAGCAAAATCACTAATGGTAAGTTGCGATAGCATGTGAGCTCCTTGATATAATCAAATGGGATACTGTCCAAATAGCTCTTTCCTGAAAGCAGAATGTACAGTTAATTCATACAGTGACTGTTAATTTATACAGTAAAATTGATTTGTGCAAGTTTTACTCGTCATTATTTTTTGTTGCGGTTGAACTAACGATTAATACTTAGGTCAATAATTCACCTGAACGCTATAAGGAAAGGCGCGTGATCAAGTGTTAATAAGCAAGACTAAACAAGTTGCCATGATCGGATGCTCTGTTGCTATTCATGTGTTATTGATTTTTGTGTTGTTACACGGTGAACGGCCGACAAAAAAAAGCCAGAAAGAGACACCGCGTAAAATTATTAACGCGACGTTGTTTGTTACACCGGCCAAACCAGTTATTGTGCCTAAACAGCCTGTCGTTAAACCGTTAATTACAGTGAACAAAAGAATAGTTGATGACGAAAGCAATTTCGAAAATTTAGCTAACCCTTTGGTAAAGCCGCTGCTTGAGCAGGACAAAGCTAAGAAAGCTAAGAAAGCTTTAAATAAAGTCGTTGAGTCTTCTGTGCAGAGTAATTCATTACCAGAAAAGGCTGTCACGCGCGCACCATCGGCGGCAGCAATCTTAAGTGCGAGTCGGCGTTACTTAGGAAGTAAACGAACGGAATTAATCTTCGATAAGCCGTTGCAACGCGCGACAACCTCGTTGATGACTGGTACGCCCAATGCCCATTATTATCATGTTGACGAGCGAACAATAGAAGATAAGCGCGCGGTGAAGATCACCTGTGATACCACCACAAAACAGATTGTTGCTACTATCGCGGGAATTACTGGCGGCACGGTCACTTGTGATAAACAGCCGAATTTGGCCGATTTTCTACCAAAGGCTAGAGATTAGAGGATTAAAATTAGCGAAAAAATAGCACTAAATACTGATATTTTAACCCAGCCTAACACTTTGTAGATTTATTACTATAATTACCAGATGCAGGAGCATGAAAAGCAAACTGGGAGCGTTAATGGAAACTTTAAAAATCTATATAATGGAAAAGAGCTATTGCTTGTTAGACTTTCCATTTGGTAAGGATATTATGGTTTTTAAAGTAAAAGGAAAAATGTTCGCGACCCTAGGAAAAAGCAGGTTGAGTCACGAGCTAAATCTCAATTTAAAATGTGACCCGCAAGAGGCACAAATTTTACGTAATCAGTATCCAGCGATCACACCAGGTTTTCATCTCAATAAAATCCACTGGAACACTATCGTTATCGACGAAAGTATTTCACAGAATGAATTACTTCGAATGATCGATAATTCTTACCATTTGGTGGTGGAATCACTTCCGAAAAAAGTACGCGCATTGATGCTGTAGCGGTTAAACCTGTCGTTTAGTGACTTTTTGTTCGCTCCAGCCTAATTTACTTCTGAGTGTTTCATAATAGCTGTAGCCAATCGGGTGGATCAAGCGTAGTTGATTGTCACTTTTCTGAATTCTAATTTCATCACCGGGTAATACTTCAAGCGTTACTTGACCATCACAACTCACTTGGATTTTTTCGTCTAAATAGGCAGGAATTTGTAGGCTTATTTCACTATTACCATCAATAACGATTGGTCGTGAGCTTAACGTGTGTGGGAACATTGGCACTAATGATATGGCGTCCATATTTGGCGTTAATATTGGTCCGCCGCCGGACAAAGAGTAGGCAGTCGAACCAGTTGGAGTTGATGTGATAAGACCATCTGAACGTTGATGATAAACAAATAGGTCGTCAATAAAGAGTTCAAACTCAATCATGTGTGCGACTTTTTCGGCATGCAACACCACTTCATTCATCGCGCTGTTAGTGCTTTTCTTAACGCCGTGACGATATATTTGAGTTTCAAGCAGGAATCGGTTTTCAGTGATAAAGCGTCCGTCAAGAATTTCTTGTAGGGGCGTCTCAATATCATCAGGATCAATGTCTGTTAAAAAACCTAAGTTGCCGCGATTAACGCCGACCACCGCAATATTATAACGTGCTAGTACTCTTGCAGCGCCGAGCATATTGCCATCACCACCAACCACAATGGCTAAATCACACAATTCGCCAATCTCGGTGATACTGGCAAACTGAATGTCATTGATTGCCAGTTCATTGCAGGCTCTATCTTCAACATAAATATCGTAGCCATGCTGATTGAGAAGCTGATGGATTTGGGTAATGCTTTGATTAGTAGCGCTATGATTAGCTTTACCAATCAGTCCTATTTTATTAAAAAGACGTTTCATCGCGGTGATTTTATTGAGCGGAATGAACCAACAGTATACCGCCGCATCATGACATTGCACGATAAAATGTACTGCGTTACTAAACATGTTGATTTTTTTACGCGCTTGCCCTTGAATCATCGCGTTAGATCCCCATAATAAAGACAATAGTTATTGAATGAGTATGTGGATTAAACATGAGCGAACAAGAATCAAACCCAAAAGATATTGAATTAGAAAACGTTGAGTCTATTGACGAGGCGGCAGTTGAAGGCGAGCTTGTTGATGATAGCGTCCAACGCATCACTGAACTTGAAGAAGCGTTAGCGGCTAGTGAAGCAACTGTTAATGCCCAACGAGACGCGGTACTACGTGCTAAAGCAAGCGAAGAGAATGTTCGTCGCCGTTCAGCGCAAGATGTTGAAAAAGCCCATAAGTTTGCGTTAAATAAATTTGCGAATGAATTGTTGCCTGTGGCAGATAATCTAGAGCGAGCAATTGACGCTGCTGATTTAGACAATGAAGCAACCAAGTCGATCGTTGAAGGTGTTGAAATGACACTGACTAGCTTTACTGCTGCGTTAGCTAAGTCTGGAATTAACCAAGTTAATCCTAAAGGCGAGGTATTCAACCCTGAACTTCATCAAGCAATGACCATGATTGAAGTACCTGGCGCCGAGCCAAACACCGTTATCGATGTCATGCAAAAAGGCTATGAAATGAATGGCCGTTTATTACGTCCTGCCATGGTTGTAGTCGCTAAAGGCAATCCGGTTGACACTAGCGCATAATCGCCTACGTTGACTGAATTACCGAAAGCCACCTTATCTTAAGGTGGCTTTTTAGTTTGTACCCAAGCATTTTGCCAAGAAGCTTTGCGATATTTCGTTAAAAAATCAAATATATTACTTTTTTTTGTTATTCCCCCTTGGCATTTCGAATTGCATCCCCATATCTATTTTTAAGCACACAGCGGAAGATTATTAAGTGGATAACTTACTTTCGCTAATCACATTATTTTAGTCATTGTTTGACATTTTTTTGGAGAAACCCCGATGGGAAAAATTATCGGTATCGACCTTGGTACAACTAACTCATGTGTTGCAGTTTTAGACGGCGAAAAAACACGTATTATTGAAAATGCAGAAGGCGATCGCACAACACCTTCGATCATTGCTTATACCGAAGGCGAAGTATTAGTTGGTCAGCCAGCTAAACGTCAAGCAGTTACAAACCCTCACAACACGTTGTTCGCGATTAAACGTCTAATCGGTCGTCGCTTCCAAGATGAAGTAGTACAACGTGACGTTAAAATCATGCCTTACAATATCGTTAAAGCAGACAACGGTGATGCATGGGTTGAAGCACAAGACAAGAAAATGGCACCGCCACAAATTTCTGCAGAAATCTTGAAAAAGATGAAGAAAACTGCTGAAGATTACTTAGGTGAAGAAGTGACAGAAGCAGTAATCACTGTTCCTGCTTACTTCAATGATGCACAACGTCAAGCAACGAAAGATGCTGGCCGTATCGCTGGTCTTGAAGTTAAACGTATTATCAATGAGCCAACGGCTGCTGCACTAGCATACGGCATGGACAAAAAAGCGGGCGACAACGTTGTTGCAGTTTATGACCTTGGTGGTGGTACGTTCGATATTTCAATCATCGAAATTGATGAAATGGAAGGTGAGCACACGTTTGAAGTATTAGCGACTAACGGTGATACTCACCTTGGTGGTGAAGATTTCGATAGTCGTCTAATCAACTACTTAGTAGAAGAGTTCAAGAAAGATCAAGGTATCGATTTAAACAACGATCCACTTGCACTTCAACGTTTGAAAGAAGCGGCAGAGAAAGCGAAAATTGAACTTTCTTCAACGCAACAAACTGAAGTTAACCTACCGTATATCACGGCAGACGCAACTGGTCCTAAGCATTTAGCGATTAAAGTAACACGCGCTAAACTTGAATCGCTTGTTGAAGATTTAGTTCAACGTACACTTGAGCCGCTTAAAGTTGCTTTAGCCGATTCAGACCTAAGCATCAGCGACATCGATGATGTTATCTTGGTTGGTGGTCAAACACGTATGCCAATGGTTCAAAAAATGGTTACTGATTTCTTCGGTAAAGAGCCACGTAAAGACGTTAACCCTGATGAAGCCGTAGCAATGGGCGCAGCTGTTCAAGGTGGCGTACTAGCTGGTGATGTAACAGACGTACTACTATTAGACGTTACTCCGTTATCTCTAGGTATCGAAACAATGGGCGGCGTAATGACTAACGTTATTACTAAAAACAGCACCATTCCTACTAAGCAATCACAAACATTCTCAACAGCTGAAGATAATCAATCTGCAGTAACTGTTCATGTTTGTCAGGGTGAACGTAAGCGTGCTGGAGACAATAAGTCTCTAGGTCAATTCAACCTTGAAGGCATCCGTGCTGCACAACGTGGTACACCACAAATTGAAGTAACTTTCGATATTGATGCTGATGGTATCTTACACGTATCAGCTAAAGATAAAGATACGGGTCAAGAGCAAAAAATCACCATCAAAGCTTCGTCTGGTCTAGATGACGCTGAAATCGAAAAAATGGTTGCTGATGCTGAAGCGAATGCAGAAGATGATGCAAAATTCGAAGAGTTAGTTAAGGTACGTAACCAAGCTGACGGCATGGTTCACGCTACTCGTAAGCAAGTTGAAGAAGCTGGCGAAGCACTGCCAAGTGACGAGAAAGAGAAAATCGAAGCAGCATTAACTGAGCTAGAAGCAGCAGCTAAAGGCGAAGATAAAGAAGCTATCGAAGCGAAGACTCAAGCATTAATGGAAGCGTCAGCTAAATTAATGGAAATTGCTCAAGCAGCAGCGGCACAAGAACAAGGTGCACCTGAAGGCGCAGAGCAAGCTCAACCACAAGATGATGTTGTTGATGCTGAGTTCGAAGAAGTTAAAGAAGACGACAAGAAATAATTTGTAGTCTAATTTGATATAGAACGGGCGTTTGGGGTAACTCAAATGCCCGTACTTGTATCAAGAATTTGAATAATTTAGTAGTAATTCCAATGACCAAGTTAAAGCTAAGTTATTGAAATTGGTTTAATTAAATTAAAGACATCACGCGTCTCGTGGTGCATAGCAAAGTGGAATATAGATAACCATGTCAAAACGTGATTATTATGAAGTACTCGGTGTTGCCAAAACAGCAACTGATAAAGAATTAAAAAAAGCGTACAAACGCTTAGCAATGAAGTGTCATCCAGATCGTAACCCTGATGATGCTAGTGCTGTTGAGAAATTTAAAGAGCTACAAGAAGCTTATGACATCTTAAGTGATGGCAATAACCGAGCGACTTACGATCAATACGGCCATGCTGGTGTTGAACAGAGTCGCGGGGGTGGTGGCGGTGGTCAAGGACAAGGGTTCGACGATATCTTTGGTGATATGTTCGGCGATATCTTTGGTGGCGGCGGCGGTGGTCGTGGCGGACGTCAACGCGGCCCTGCACGTGGCGCAGATTTACGCTACAACATGGAATTGACTCTTGAAGAAGCGGTTAAAGGCGTTAGTAAAGATATTCAAGTTCCTTCGCTGCAAGGTTGTGGTGATTGTCATGGTAGTGGCGCGAAGAAAGGCACATCTGCCAGCACTTGTGGTACCTGTCATGGCCAAGGCCAAGTACAAATGCGTCAAGGCTTTTTTGCCGTGCAGCAAGCTTGTCCGAACTGTCGTGGTAAAGGCAAGATCATTAAAGATCCATGTCGTACTTGTCACGGTGATGGCCGTTACGAGAAAACCAAGACGTTATCGGTTAAGATCCCTGCGGGCGTTGATACTGGCGATCGGATCCGTTTAGGCGGTGAAGGTGAAGCCGGTGAATCTGGTGCTGGCAATGGTGATTTATACGTTCAGGTACATGTTAAAGAACATAATATCTTTGAGCGTGACGGCAATAACTTATATTGCGAAGTCCCGATTAGCTTCACCGAAGCAGCGCTTGGTGGCGACATCGAAGTGCCAACGCTCGATGGTAAAGTGAAGCTTAAAGTGAGTAGTGAAACTCAAACTGGCCGTATGCTACGTATGCGTGGCAAAGGCGTTAAGTCGGTACGTAGCCATTCTACCGGCGATTTAATTTGTAAGGTTGTGGTTGAAACACCGGTTAAGCTGACTGAACATCAGCGTAAAATCTTAAAAGAGTTTGATGCGGCGGTTAGTGGTTCAGCACGAGAACATAAACCAAAAGCAGAAGGATTCTTTGATGGCGTAAAGAATTTCTTTAACGATTTAAATGGCTAATTTATTGGCTTAGATATGTAATAATGCCTAAATTAATAGGGTTTATTACGTTATAAAGTAAAGGAACATACAATGAAAAAAACACTTATTGCGGCGGCTGCATTAACGATGCTTGCAGGTTGTCAAGTTACACAAAGCCCAACGGGTCGTACTCAGGCATTGATGTATTCAGCCGCAGATATGAACACACTTGGCGCTCAATCTTTTGAGGAAATGAAAAGCCAACAAAAGATCGTGACGGATAAGCGCATCACAAATTATGTCGGTTGTATTACCAATGCAATCACTAAACATGTGCCAGCATCTTATGGTGTCGATAAGTGGGAAGTTGTTGTATTTGATTCTGAGCAGGTTAATGCGTTTGCACTACCCGGTGGTCATATTGGTGTCTATACGGGTTTGCTAAATGTAGCGACAACGCCACATCAACTTGCCGCCGTACTTGGTCACGAAGTGGGTCACGTGTTGGCTAATCACTCGAATGAGCGCTTATCTCGTAATCAATTAACGAGCATGGGCATGCAAGCCGCAGGTAGCGCCATCGATCTTGCTGGGATGCAAAACAAAGAATTATGGATGCAAGGCTTAGGTCTTGGCGCACAGTATGGCGTAGCCATGCCGTTTGGCCGTAAGCAAGAAAGCGAATCGGATAAAATTGGTTTAGACTTGATGGCGAAAGCGGGTTTTAAACCAGAACATAGCGTTAGCCTATGGCAAGCGATGGCCAAAGCATCGGGTGGCCAACAGCCGATGGAGTTTATGTCAACGCATCCCTCGAACGAGCGCAGAATAAGCGATTTACAAAAGAACATGACGTCAGCACAGGCGTTATACACCAAAGCTGCAGTTAAACCAAACTGTACTAAGTAGAACATTTATCAAGCTGATTGCTTGTTAAACATAACTAAGAAAGAGAATCGAATGTCTGATTATACAACTATTGAACAACGTGCCAGTTATGGCGTAGGTCGCAACATGGGCGATCAACTAGCAGCTAACCCTTTTGAAGGTATTGATATTTCAGCTGTACAACAAGGCCTTGCAGACGCGTTCAACAGCGTTGCAAGTGTTGTTAGCCATGACGATTTAAATAATGCATTTAAAGAAATCAATGATCGCATGCAAGCTGCTGCTTCTGAAAAAGCAACTGTTATGGCGGCTGAAGGCGAAGCGTATCTAGCAGAAAATGCTAAACGTGACGGTATCACAGTATTAGCATCAGGATTACAATTTGAAGTGATCACTGAAGGTGAAGGCGAAAAGCCAACGGCTGAATCAACTGTACGTACTCACTACCACGGTACACTAATCGACGGTACTGTTTTTGACAGTTCATACGATCGTGGTCAACCTGCTGAGTTCCCAGTTGGCGGCGTGATCAAAGGTTGGACTGAAGCACTTCAACTAATGAGCGTTGGTTCTAAATACAAGCTACACATCCCACATAACCTTGCGTACGGCGAGCAAGGTGCTGGCGGTAGCATCGCACCTTACAGTGCATTAGTATTTGATGTTGAGCTATTAGAAATCATTAGCTAGACCACCCATCGATTATAAAAATGCCACTCAATAAATTGAGTGGCATTTTTTTGCCATTTTTTCAATATCCTTCACCAGTTTTGCCATTTTAGTGGTGATATTAGCACCTAAACTCTCAATTCGGATTGGTGTTGTCTACGCTGGCACTCATTCTCTGCGCCAGCGGTTATGCTTGTTGTTAACACCGAATAACCAATTTACATTATGCCAATGTTTATTAAAATCACCGCTTACCGTAGCAGAGATATAGCAATTTACTGTTCAAATTTTTTCATCTATTTGATGAAAAATCTTAGTTTTTAACTTTTTTTCTAACGTTGTATGGTTGTTTTAACAAAAAATAATAATAAACACTTACCATCACCGGGAGAAAATAATGGCGTATTTCATCAAACAATTTAAGGTTGGTTTTTTGCCATTGGCTATTGCAACCGCTTGTAGTGCCCATGCCAATACTGCGGAAAATGAACCATCAAAAAGCAGCAATAATAAACAAATTGAAGTCATTTCCGTGACCGCGCAAAAGCGGGTTCAAAACCTGCAAGAAGTCCCTGTGGCGATCACTAATATCTCGAGTGAAGATATCGTCAGACATGGCTTCGATAGTGCCGCTGATATCCAGTTTCAGACGCCTGGCTTGATTGTCTCTTACTCCTCGACTAATGCCATTCCAAATTTTACCATCCGTGGTGTTGGCCTAAACGACTTTACGGCGGTTCAAAGTTCGCCGATAGCGATTCATGTCGATGATGTCTATTTTGGTTCATCGACACTGCTTAACTTTGCGCTATTTGATGTTGAACATGTCGAAGTACTTAAGGGGCCGCAAGGGACACTATACGGTCGCAACTCTACCGGTGGCGCAGTCAACTTCTTTACGAATAAGCCATCGCAAGACTTTCATGTTGGTGGCAGCGTTAATGCCTCAAATTACAATTCACTAACCACTGAAGGCTTTGTTACCGGCGGTTTAAGCGAGACTGTCTCGGCGCGACTATCAATATATAACACTGATCAAAGTTCAGGTCCGTACACACACTCAACGATCGGTGATGTTGGAAAAAAAGAAAAAACAGCCGGTCGACTTCAGTTTTTGTGGGAGCCTTCCGATGATTTTGATGCGCGGTTTATCATTTTCGGCGGTAAAGATAAATCTGATGGCAATCAATATCAGGGCTTGGTGACTTATAACAGCGATGGTTCGGACATCTGTGCGCCGATCAGCAACAATGATCTAAGCTTCTCGGGACAGCAACAGTGTTATTCGCTAGCTAATGCAGATATTGACAAGGTGCAGAGCCTGGATGGCGACCCATTTACACTGCAAGGTGGCGTGATTAATCGGGATGAAATCGAGGTTCTCGGCACATCCATCGCATTCAATTATGAATTTGACGACATGCTACTGTCGTCAGTGACGAGCTATAACAGCGCTGACCGCGTGTCGCAAGAAGATGCCGATGGTACCACGCTGCGTGCTATCGATGTTGGTTATGAAACTCATTTCAAACAATACAGTGAAGAGCTGCGTTTAGCCTCAATGTCGCCGCAGGCTTTAGAGTGGACAATCGGGCTTTATCTCTCAACTGATAGTTTGGAAACGCCGCGTACCGAAACCGATTTGAGCGACATCTTTGGTGGCTTTAGACAGAATCATGCATACCAACTTGATACTGACTCGGTGGCTATTTTCTCGCACAACGAATATCACCTTGATGATGAACTGTCGATTGTTGCTGGCCTGCGTTATACCTACGAAAACAGGGCGTTTAAGGGGGGGACGCTCAATGTTGATTCCGGCAGTGGCCCGAAGGCCAGCGGTGACTTTGTACCCTCACCAACGCCAGTGCCAGATTATGACGATGCGAGTGATTTTGATGTCGCGTATATTGATGACGATATTACTTTCAGAAAGTGGTCTTGGCGCCTAGGTCTTAATTATCAGCTAAGTGATGAATCCTTTGTCTACGGTAGTGTCTCTAATGGCTTTAAAAGTGGTGGCTTTGTTGGTGATATCACCAATCAACAAGTGCTTGAAAATTCTTATGATGCGGAAATGCTTACCGCGTTTGATATTGGCATAAAATCCGATCTATTAGACAATACCTTACGTTGGAATAACTCGGTGTTTTACTACGATTACCAAGACGTTATTCTAGCCGTCGATGTGATTCAAGACGGTGAAGGGGAACTCAATACACTGTTTACTAACGATAACGTGTCGAACGCTGACATTTATGGTCTTGAGTCCGATCTAGTATGGCTTCCTGTTGATGATTGGGAAATACGGATAGCAGGTACATATCTTCGCACCAAACAAACGCAAACGAAAGACGTCGTTCAGCAAATAGACGGTAGTGAATTACTATTCGCACCAAGACTAAGTAGCAATTTTTCGATTCGTTACACCACTGAAATCAACGACGAAATCACGGGCTCATTTCAGGTTTCTGGTACCACGCGTTCATCTCACTATGCCGAGGCTGAAAGTGTGCCCATCGCAAAAATTGATGGCTATAGCTTGTTCAATGCCAACTTCCTATTTACGCCAATAGACGGTGACTGGAGCGTGAGTGTGTGGGCCAAGAATCTCACGGATAAAAAATACACAACCTACGTTAATGACTTGCAAGGTCTGGGTACTATTATTAGAACACCAGGCATGCCAAGAACCTTCGGTGTCAAGTTGTCCTACAGTTTCTACTAAGCCTCAAAATAAACAATCTTGTGTAATGTGTGTCAGTTAACCCTGATGCGCATTTTTATTTTTGATAACGTTGCACGCTAGCATTGATGATCTGTCACTAACCCACCGCTCCCAATGCAAAGCCTACTGAATTGAACACGCTAAAAACCCATCCGTAAAAGCCTTCTTTAACAGGCATCGTACGTCCAATGTAAATCGCATTACTTAACACAGTAAGCAACAATGTCTCATCGACTAGCGTTACAACCACCGTTGTGCTTTAGTCATGATTATTAGAGCTGACTGGTCGAGCACACCACTAACTACGCTGAGTAGATATGTCGGCAGGGCTGAAACCGTGAATACGATGAATAATAGTCACTGACTATTTCAATACGATTGAACTCAGCGTGATTTGCTCATGGGAAGAGCGGTGTCGTTGCGCTGAAATCATGATGGTGAGGCTGTATCGACACCGATATTGGGATTGGGCCATGAGATAGCAATAGTGATAGGGCAGGTTTAAGTGAAGGGAAAAAACTAATACCATTGTTGTCTTTCAATGATATTAGTTTGATATTTAGTGGACGTTGCGTTGCTGGTTTAAATCTTTTCTAGCTGACACCAGCGGCTAATGAATAGGGCGTAGGTCTTTAATGTCTGTCTAATGGATTCTATGTTGACGCATTCATCGATTCCGTGAATATTCTTTGCGATGGGGCCATAACAGGTTCCAGCTGTTTTATTATAAAAGTGGAATGCTCGTAAATCGGTGGTGCATGTTGAGAGGTAGTGTTCCGGCTCGCTATTGGTTAGATGTTGATGGCATAAGGACAACAGCGTGATCCCTGGGTTTTGCAAATCAACCATATGTCCTTCGGAGCGAAAGCCATGAAAACGTAATTTTGGTGTGCACGCTTGTAACTCGACATGCTGACTGCAAGCAAGGTCAATTTTATCGCTAATGAGTTGCATAATATGATTGCTAGACATACCTTGAGGAAAGCCCATTCTCCCTTCCATTTGTGCTGACGCAGGCACGCTCGATGCCCAATTGCCGCCGTTGAACTTACCAATATTGAGATTAAAAGGGTGGTCGAATTGATCGTAGGGTGCTTGACGATATTTATCGTTGAGCTCATCTTCCAATTCTTTTAAATAGGGAATAAGTAGCTGCAATAGCTCGATAGCATTATTGCCGGCAGAGGTGTCTAACACATGTGCAGGTCGGCCATTAAGGGTGACTTTAAACCACAAAACACCGAGTTGACCAGTGTATATGGTGGGGCCGAATGGTTCTGGGATCAGCACGAAATCACCATCGTATCCTCGTTCAATACACGCCAATGTACCATTGCCAGTACATTCTTCCTCGATCACCGCCTGAATGGTTAGCGGAGACGTTATTTTGTATCCCGCGTGGCGCACCGCATGCACAGCATAGATCATCGCCGCGACACCAGATTGCATATCCCCAGCTCCGCGACCGTAGAGCCAGCCATCTTTTTGCCATGGTTCGTTTGGCTGTAGGGTCCACATCTCGAAAGGATCAGCGCTCACCACATCGAGATGACCGTTCAAGACCAGCGTTTTGCCTGGTGCTGTTGGGTTCAGTGCGCACACGAGATTATATTTGTTGTTATAACTCCATGACACTGGCGCAAACAGATCGTGTTGGCCTATTCGGTCAATATCAATAGGAACGCGGGTAGCGGGCAGCATAAGTTCGTTCAAATGCGCTTCGACAACATCGAGTACCGCTTGTTCTTGACTAAGCACCGCATACTGTTTAACCATCTCTTGCGTGAAATCAATCACGCCGTCAAACAGCTCATCACAACTGGCTAGAATGGCTTGTTCAATTGGTTCGTTCATCGTAACACCTCGCAATCATTGTTAGTTTTCTTGCAGCAACATTGCCTGTAACAACACATTTGCCCCTGCGGCTAAATCGTCACTGGCGGCATTTTCTGCTTCGTTGTGTGATAGGCCACCTTCACAAGGCACAAAAATCATGCTGGTGGGTGCTTGCTGTGCCACATATAATGAGTCATGCCCGGCGCCACTAACGATATTCATGTGTGGGTAGCCTAATGCGTTAACAGCCGTGGTAACAGCATCAACACACAATGGCGAAAAGTTAGTGACTTCCATGCGCCAAGTTTCTTTCAGCTGATACGTCACATCATATTGTTGGCAACATTGCGTGACCTTTAACGCCAGTTTCCTCGCCATTTCACTTATCACGTCGGCGTCTGGGTGGCGTAAATCAATGTTAATTGTCAATGATTCTGGCACCGTATTGGGAGAGCCTTGCAAGGTTTTAATATCACCAATGGTCGCGCGTCCCCACGGGCCATTATCCGCCGCTAGTTGATAGCAGTATTGCAGGATAGGCAACATGGCTTGCACCGGATCTTTTCTATCTTCCATCGGCGTTGGCCCTGCATGGCAAGGCACGCCGCCAAGGGTCAGTTCATACCATCTGAGCCCTTGAATACCGGTGACAATGCCAATTTGTTTTTGTTGTTTCTCGAGAATAGGCCCTTGTTCGATATGCGCCTCAAATGCCGCCTTAATTGGGCGAGGAGTTGCGGGCAATGTGCCCTTATAACCGATACGTTCCAACTCATCGCCGACACTTAACCCTTCTTTATCCCTGGTTTGATAAGCGTCATGTAGCGTCATATTGCCGCTCCACACACCGGACCCCATACAAGCAGGAGAGAAACGAGCGCCTTCTTCGTTCATCCACACAACAACCTCGATTGGATGTTGTGTTTCAATGTTATTTTCATCAAGCACCCGCAAGACCTCAAGGCCCGCCAGCACACCATACACGCCATCAAATTTGCCGCCAGTTGGCTGGGTATCGAGATGACTGCCGGTAATAACCGCCGGCGACTGATTATTCTTGCCGGGACGTCGCGCGAAAATATTGCCGATTTCATCGATTAGGATGTCACAATTGGCTTGCTGAGCATGACGAACAAAAAGATCGCGTGCTTGCTTGTCCAAGGTGGTGAGCGCCTGTCGATTACAGCCGCCTTTGTTGGTGGCGCCTATCTCGGCCATCTGCATTAAGGAGTCCCACAGTCGTTGCTGATTAATCCGCAGTGTAGAATTATCGTTCATGAACCATTACCTTTACGTGTGCTATGAGTGGGGCAACTAGAGCATTATCGCTTTAATTTCCTGAAATTCTTCCAGTCCGTATTGACCCCATTCACGACCATTGCCCGATTGCTTGTAGCCACCAAAGGGAGCTGCAGTATCGACGCCAACGCCATTAATATGCACCATGCCAGTACGCAGTTTCTTTGCTACTATTAGCGCCCGTTGCTGGTCACTCGAGCTAACATATCCCGACAATCCGTAGGGACTGTCATTGGCAATATCAATCGCCTGTTGCTCTGTGTCATAGGGGATTAATACGAGAACGGGACCAAATATTTCTTCCCGAGCAATGGTCATCGCGTTATTGACGTTGGCAAAAACCGTCGGCTTTACAAAGAAGCCTTGCCCTAAGCCGGCTGGCTTCCCTAATCCTCCTGCAATAAGCTCGGCACCTTCATCAATGCCTACTTGGATCATGTGTTGAATCTTGTCATATTGGGTTTGCGAGACAACTGGGCCAATGAAGGTGTCTTCATCATCAACCGGACCTACTTTAATATTGTTGGTAGCCTTGGCGGCAATGTTTATAGCCTTTTGATAATATTGTTGTGGTATTAACATCCGAGTCGGCGCGTTACACGACTGTCCAGTATTGTGCATACACGCGATGACACCTTGAGTCACCGCCTCCTCGAGATTGACATCATCGAGCAAGATATTGGCCGACTTACCGCCAAGCTCTTGTGACACTCTTTTAACGGTATCGGCCGCTGCTTTAGCGACAGCGATGCCAGCTTGAGTCGAGCCTGTAAACGACACCATGTCGACATCAGGATGACTTGATAGCGGCGCGCCAACCCCTTGACCATCACCGTTGATCAGATTAAATACACCGGGAGGTACACCCGCTTCATCGAGTATTTGGGCGAATAAGTAGCCGCTGAACGGGGCGATTTCACTGGGCTTTAGCACCATGGTGCATCCAGCTGCGAGGGCAGGGGCCACCTTGCACGCAATTTGGTTCATCGGCCAATTCCATGGCGTGATCAAAGCACACACGCCTACTGGCTCACGCAATAGTAGGCTGTTGCCTATTTCCCCCATTAAGGGACTATCTTTTAGCGCGGCGAGTGCCTGTTCCAAATGAGCAAGACCAGAGCCCGTTTGGGCGATTGTCGCCAGCGATATTGGTGCGCCCATTTCATCGCTGATATGGCGCGCCATCAGCGCAGATTTGTCTTTATAGATGCAAATGATCCGCTCGAGCAATTCGATTCTAGATTGTTTAGAGGACTGCGAAAAATCGACAAAGGCGGCTTTTGCGGCCTCTACGGCGAGGTTGACGTCAGCCTCATTGCTCAGACTAATTTTTCCGATAACCTTGGCTGTGCTAGGTTGAATAACCGCAAGTTCTTGACCGTTGGTTACGTCACGCCATTGGCCGTTGATGTAGCATTTATTGTAATTATACATAGCAATCCTATTGAGCTGAAAGTTCTATTATCATTGTGCACATCGCACTAACAATGCGCAATGAGCACAATGCCGCAAAATATTCATGACTTTAATTAGCAAAATTAATACTTGTGGTGAGGAATGGGACGCAAGGAATAAAAAAGCCGCGTTCCAAAAATGAAAGCGGCTAGTCATTAACAAATACGGGTCGTGAGAATGGCGAAACTAGATCGGTTGGCTTGGTGGCTCGATAGCACATTCATCGAGGATCCAGAATGCCATATCGCGAATATGTTTGTTGTTGAGCTTGTCAGCGCGATAAACCAAATAATAATTGAGCTCTGTGGCCATACCTTTCTCAAATGGCCTAATTAATTGCCCTGACTCAATTAAGTCTTTTGCTAATAACACGCTACCCAGCACAATGCCTTGACCGGCAAGCGCGCAATCGAGCGCTAAGCTCGAATCATTAAAGTTGTAGCCCGCGGCGCTTTCGAAATCATCAACATCTTCTTCCACCGACCACGCGTGCCAATCTTCGCGACGGTCTAATTGATTATCGTGAATCAACGGGTAATTAAGGATATCTTCGGGGGTATCGATAGTTGTGCCGTCGGCTAACAAGCTCGGTGCATAAAGAGGCGTGACTTCATCGTCAAAGAGTTTAATGCATTCAACCCCGGGCCAATCGCCGGTACCTAGCCACACGGCTAAGTCGACTTCTGCATTTTCCAGAGGATCTTGTGAATATTCGGTGTAAATCCACGCATCAATTTCGCTGAACTGTTGCTTAAATTGAGGAATACGCTTGGCTAACCATTTACTGACAAAAGCAGGAGTCGTGTAGAGCACCACTAAGCCAGGTTTATTAAAGAAGGCCAACCTAATCGACCCTTTTTGCAATTGTCCTAGCACTAACTGTGTTGTCTTAAGAAAATCAGCACCGGCGTCGGTCACTTCAACCGTACGATTGATGCGTTTAAACAGTGGCTGTCCAAAATACTCTTCCAATATTTTAACCTGATGGCTAATCGCCGATTGGGTCATAAATAGTTCGCTAGATGCTTTTGAAAAGCTATTGAGCCGCGCGGCGGCTTCGAAGCCTCGTAACGCGGACAAGGGTGGCAGTCGATTAAATCCTGATTTTCTTGGCATGAAGCTCTCTCTATTTGCTTAGTCAACGGACGCTCAAGTGCTTATTATTAAAGAAATATTATAGTAATAATAATTATAGGTCTATAAATGTGAATGTCAAAATACATTAAATTTTTTCATTAATTTGAGAAATTTTTATCCTTTGTCAGAACGTCACCGAACCGCTAAATTTAACCCTAGTAAATTGTAGCGCTGCCTTGCAGCCGCTAATGGAATCTAATTATTACAATATTAGGGGGGTTTCTCGATGAAAGAATATTCAAAAAAAGAAATTTGGGAGATGGATAAAAACCACTTTATTCACCCTTACACCAACTACCAGACGTTCAAGCAAGAGGGCAGTCAGGTGATCAATGAGGCGAGTGGTGTTCATATTACCGATGATAATGGCGTGAAATATCTCGATGGCATCGCTGGGCTATGGTGCGTTAACATCGGCCACGGTCGCCAAGAAATGGCGGACGCGATAGCCGAGCAAGTGTTGAAAATGCAGTATTACAATCCATTTGGTCACAGCAGCAATGTGCCCGGCGCTGTGTTAGCGGCTAAGTTGGCTGAGCTTGCGCCAGGCGATCTTAATCATGTCTTCTATACCTGTGGTGGTTCAACGGCGGTCGATTCTGCAATTCGTTTGGTTCATTTTTACAATAACCAGCGCGGAAAAACCAACAAAAAACAGATTATCTCACGCAATAATGCCTATCATGGCTCGACCTATGTCGCGGCAAACTTGACCGGAATTCATGCGACCAAAAACAGTTTTGATCGCATCGCCGATAGCTGGATTAGTCACCTGTCTGCTGCCGATATGTTTCATCGTCCATCAGGCGCCGAGCAGCTCAACGAAGCACGGTATACTCAGTTTTTAGTCGATGAATTTGAGAATCGGATTAACCAATTGGGCGCCGATAATGTGGCCGCTTTTATTGCCGAACCCATCATGGGGGCTGGTGGTGTACTAATAGCACCATCGGGATATCATCAAGCGATGCACAAAATTTGTCAACAATATGATGTGCTCTACATTGCTGATGAAGTGGTGACGTCATTTGGTCGTTTAGGCCATTTCTTTGCCTCGGACGCTATTTTTGGGATGCTGCCTGATATTATCATTACCGCTAAGGGGATTAGCTCCGGTTATATCCCACTGGGCGCCGCGATTATCTCCGACCGACTCTATGAGGTTATCTCAAAACCGCAGTGTGAAGGAGGGCTACTCAGCATCGGATATACCTATGCCGGCCATCCTGTCGCCTGTGTCGCGGCATTGAAAAATATTGAGATCTTAGAGCGCGAGAATATCTGCGCTCATGTGCAGGACGTGGGACCCTATTTTCAGGAGATGGTTGGCTCGCTTAGCGATTTTAAAATATTTGGGGAATCGCGCGGTATGAATCTGATGTTGGGGGTCGAGTTTGTAGCCGACAATGAGACCAATCAGCCATTACCTGATGACGCCGATGTCGGCAATCGAGTCTTCGAGCATTGTCGTAACCACGGCCTTATCGTACGCCCGCTGGGCAATATCATCGTAATGTCTCCGCCGTTAATCGTCACCAAAGAGCATATCGACAGCATGACGGCGATATTGCGATCAGCAATAGAACTAACGATGAGCGATCTCGTTAAGGACGGTTACATTTAAGCGTCTTTGTTTTTTAAATAAGCACTTGGTTTGCCCTTGCCCCCAGTTTTATTAAAGGGGGTATGGGCAAACCTTTTTTATGATTGCTTTTAGGCGCGACGTATAAGGAAAGTCAATTAACCACACTCTGCTCGCGGTTAACCCGTCGATGGTTGCTTGAACTGGCGCCCTGCAGTGGTACAGCGTAAATAGAGGATGATTTAAGATGACCCCTCTACGGAGGCTTCTGAAGTTCTGTTATTTCGTCCGTGCCTCGAGTTACTTAAATTCTGAAATACCATCGTTGCAGACGCAGATAAAAATGCCAATAACGCACCCAATACGATGTTAAATGATTGCGAAGCAAGCTCTTGTAAATCGCCAGCACCATCAGCATCTTTAACCATCATGCTTTGAATAACCTGACCTAATTCTTCTTCAGTTAGACTGCCAAATTTGTCTTTATAGTCCGCTAATAATTTAATATATGGCGCGACTGTATTTTCAGTTTTATTGAAATCTTGATCCCAGAATGCTACCCAACCAATGGCGGCTAGTAATACAACATAAATCAACAGGACAAATCCCCATACTCTTACAATGTTTGATTCAGAATGCTTGTTATTGTTTTGGCTTTCTTGAATATTTTCATTCGATGTTACTTCGTTCATGATTAATTCCCTTTGTATGCTAGACCATTATTCGATGGTTATCTAAACTCGAATTCTATTTCCCTTAGATATTCGTGGTACATAAAATAGCCTATAACAATGACTGAACCCAATGATTTTGTATGATTTTTGTGCATTGACTGAAACAACATAAACACTAATTTATTAGAGGCTGGCTTTGTCATGCCTGAGATTCAACAATGGTGACTAAATCTGACGTGAGTTACCTTACAAAAATTAACCCCCACTAAAAATACCAAAACAGACACTCAATCAGATTAGTTAGTAACTAATTGACACAAGACGTTTAGCCGTCTAAATTTTATGGGTGTCAATTATTTTGTCTATTACTTCCGTCTCTATATTGAATGTAAAATAGCTTTCAAATATTAGCTCTATCAATAAAATATCAATTTGATTAAATTGAAATAACTTACCATTAATAATTATTTGTTCAATTATATTTCCAAGCATCAAGGCATACTTAAGCTTTTCACCCAAGTCTGTATTTCTTGATTGAAGCTGTATACTGATAGCAAATCCAACGGCTGTTAAGTCATGAGGGATTACCCCCCAATCTCCTTGAAATATATTCTCTTTCGTAGTCCATGCTTGTTGTATCAAGTCCATAGGCTGTATATTTCCTGAACTTGTAAAACTAAAGGTTTGAAATAAATTTGATAAAATCACCGCTTGATTCGATTTTCTCCAGTGATTGACAAGAGGCTTAAACGCTTTTCGAGTAATTAAGTCTAATGTTGTGAATTTTTTATTAAAAACTAAAAACTAAAAACTTATTTTCGAAGATATCCTGATCAATGTATTGATTATCAATATTAAATTTCTTAGGTTGAAATCGCTCGTCAAATTCAGGAGATCCTCCGACTGCAATATTCCAACCTATATTTTTGTATGGTCTTAAAGTTTCTTCCAAAAGCTCAGCACTTTTTCGCTCAGGAAATTCTTTATAAATGATAAACTCTAAGTCATCGGGTTGCTCGTCAAACGCTTTTTGTAGCTTATAATTTTTATGAGATTGCAATGTTAGAGCTGACCAATGTTCAGCTTGTCTTCTAACAGGATTATTAGTTATTCCAATATAACCAGTATCTATATTGTCATGATATTTTTTGTACCTAATGTGATACACACTTATTTTCATAATAAGACAAACTTCTCGCTAAACTGTTAATTTCATAAAATTGATGACAAAACTATTGTGACAACTGCTTTTAGATGGAACCACTGCACTTTTTTGGCAACTAACACCTTATTACATTGCAAAACCGCGCGATAATATTCTGTTGTTTTAATTTATTAAAAAAATACTATCAATTTAGTGACCAGTTTACAAACAGTTATACTTACGAAACTCAGTAGCTATTTGAAATGCGGAAACTTTCACGATCATAAGCGAAATAATGAAAATCGTTATGATTTAAACGTTTTCCCATTATTTATTGAATATTTTTCACATTAATAAATGAATCTCAAAAGTTTACAATAGAGTGCAACGAGCGGTGAATGTTAGCGATGATAGTCATCATCGTTACTACAGGGGTCTTTTAAATAAGGTGCTGATCATGATTCATAAAAAAGGAGTGACGGCCATTAGCCTTCACTCCTTTTATGGTTGTTATCTCTTTTCTTGCCTAGACTAGACTAGACTAGAAAGTGCTAAACAAGGGCTAATAGTAGCCAGAACACGGAGGCGACTGTTGCGCTGATTAACACGTAGGGTAGTTGTGATAGTGCGTGTTCCATGACTCCGACTTCGCTGGCTTGTGCGGCAAGCACGGTAGAGTCGCTATAAAAACATGCGTGACTGCCGAACGCCGCAGCGGACATCATGGCGCCAATGATTAACGGTAAGGGCGTGCCCATTTGCTGAGCCAGCGGTAAAATAATCGGTACTGATAATGCTAAAACTCCCCAGAATGCCGCTGTCGTAAAGGCCACTAAGGCGATGGTAATAAAGGTTATCACCGGCAGAAGTTCCGCAGTCATTAATGGTTTTACGGTATCAATAACAAAGGCTGACAAGCCCATTTGTTCTCCAACATCTTTGAGCATGAAACTAACGGAAATTATTGCCAAGGCAGGCACCATCAGGCGGATGCCATCAATCACTGCATCAAACAGTTCTCCCCATTTCATCACACCTTGCACGCCAAATAGCAGTACTGAAATCGCGACAGCGCAAACAACGCCCATTAATACATTAATGTCGTTATACCAAGAGATAGCCAGTAGGCTTATCATTGGGATTAAAAAGCTCCATACATTCACTTTATCTGCCGCGCCCAACACCTCTGGTGTTACCGACGTTTGTTCGACCAGCATATCTTTGCTTTTACCTTCTGCGGCGAGCTTTTCGGCTTTTTTCATTGGCCCGATGATAGGAAACCAACCGCTAGCCACCAATGGCACAATCAGTACTGAGACCCAGGCGTAAAACATATAGGGAATGGCTTCGAGATATAACGCCATCCCTTGACCTTTATCTGCAATGCCATTGGACTCGAGCAGGGCGACAAAGAATATGGCCCAAGTGGATATCGGCAACAAAATACAAATCGGCGCGGCAGTAGAATCCACCACGTACGAGAGCATTTCCCGCGACACCTTGTATTTGTCAGTGAGTCGGCGCATGGTAGTGCCAACGGCTAGAGCATTGAGGTAATCATCGATAAAGATAAGCAGTCCCAATACCCAAGTGCTTAGTAGCGCTACTTTTCTATTCTTAGCATGTTTTGAGATTGAGAGGCTAAAAGCGAGTGCTGCCCCTGTGCGCAACAGTAAAACAATTAGGCTGCCCATTAATCCACAAACAATGAAGATCCAGCCGATGGTTTCATCGACAATTGTTTTTTGTGCCAGTGTCGTGAAGTTTAGGATGAAGTTATTCGGATCGATCATTACAAGGCCAACAATACAGCCGGCAAGTAATGACTCTAACGGCCTGCGGGTTACAATGGCCAAAATAAGTACTATCAGTGCTGGTATTAAGCTCAATAAGCCAAATGATTCCATTATCACTTCCCTAATATTATTATTAAACTTGTACTTAATTATCAAGCGAATCTAATGCTTAACAAAATGTATGATATATAAAAACTAGCATTGAATGTGGTGTTGGGACAATTGAAAGTTTTTATGTCTATCTATTAGTAGATTTAATACTAGCGCTAAGAGTATTGTCATTAGCGGCTTGTTGCCTAACGTTATTTGATTGGCGTTAGGCCAATTTAGCTAATAAATTGATTGATTAGTATCGGCTAACGGGCAGCAACAGCATGTTAGTCCTATGCCACGATCAACGACGGTGTGAACAATCAATGATTAAGGCATAGGAGGTCGCAAAGTCTACTTATATTAGCAGTTAGCTAACGTACTAAATAACGTGTCAAAAGCCGTTAAACCTTCATTAACAAGATCATCACTAATGGTTAGCACCGGTAGGAAACGGATGACGTTGCCATAAAACCCACACGCTAATAAAACTAAGCCATAGCCTTGGGCGTTGGCGATAATTGCTTGGGTTAGTTCGGTATTAGGTTGTCTTAAATCACCATCTCTGACGAGTTCAATCGCAATCATACTACCTTGATGTCGAACATCGGCAATAAGCTGAGGATAGCGAGCCTGTAACGCTGAAAGTCGCTCATTAAAGAGCTCACCGATTTTCGATGAGCGATTAATGAGTTGCTCTTGTTCGATAATATCTAATACAGCTAATGCGGCTGCACAAGCGACCGGTGAACCAGCGTAAGTACCGCCAAGACCACCGGGTAATGGTGCGTCCATTATCTCACTTTTACCCACCACAGCAGCAATCGGGAAACCTCCGGCAATGCCTTTGGCCATGGTCATTAAATCGGCTTCAACCCCTGAATGCTCGGCACTGAACATTTTTCCGGTACGACCGAAGCCCGTTTGAATTTCGTCCATTATCAGGACAATGCCGTGTTGATCGCATAGCGCACGAAGCCGTTGTAAAAAGGCTGTTGGGGCGTGGTAAAACCCGCCTTCTCCTTGCACGGGTTCAACAATGATGGCGGCGACATCGGATGGCGCAATATCGACTTTAAATAAGTTTTCAATCGCTTGTAACGAGTCATTAACTGAAATTCCATGCAGCTCGATGGGGAACGGCGCATGGTAAATTTCAGCGGGGAACGGGCCAAACAAGTTTTTGTATGGCGTAATTTTACCGGTTAAGGCCATGGCTAAGAGGGTGCGACCATGAAAAGCACCATTAAACGCAATAACGCCGCGGCGGCCGGTGTGAGCGCGAGCTATTTTTACACAGTTTTCGACCGCTTCAGCACCGGTAGACAGAAAAATTGCTTTTTTATCAGAGTCCCCCGGGGCTATCTCAACGAGTTTTTCAGCAAGTTCAACAGCAACTTTATAAGGATTAACCATGACACAGGTATGGCTGAATTGATCTATTTGCGCCTTAGCAGCAGCCACGACTTTTGGGTGGCTATGGCCGGTATTACATACTGCTATGCCACTACCAAAGTCAATGTATCTATTGCCCTCTACGTCCCAAATTTCGGAGTTTTCAGCCCGCGAAACAAACGCTGAGTAGACGTTGCCTTGGCCTCTGGCGATAACCGCATTTTTTCGTGCTTGTAAGCTTGAATTAGTCATTTTTGTTCCTCGTTAGTCATAGATTTATTGAGTCGAAAAGTACGGTGTCAATTAGTTATCCAATCCGCCGATGCAGAGGTATTTAATTTCCATGTAATCGTCTAGTCCGTATTTTGAGCCTTCTCGACCACTGCCAGACTGCTTTACACCACCAAACGGTGCCGCCACGTTAGAAATGATGCCTTCGTTAATTCCGACCATGCCAAATTCTAATTTTTCGGCGACGCGCCACACTCGACCTATATCACGGGTGTAAAAATAGGCGGCTAAACCATAAATGGTATCGTTTGCCATGGCTATTGCCTCTGCTTCATCTTTAAAGGTAATGATGGGTGATACTGGGCCGAAAATTTCATTCTGAGCAATGGGCATATCATTGGTGACATTGGTTAATACTGTCATTTGATAAAAGTTTTCGCCTCTGTCGTCATAAGTGCCGCCTAATACCGCTGTTGCGCCAGCCGCAATGGAGTCGTTGACCAATTTGTTGACGTCGTGACAGGCTTGCGCGCTGATCATTGGGCCGATGTCTATACCGTCATCGGTGCCATTACCAACGGTTAAGTTGGCCACCGCCTCGACAAATTTTTGAGTAAATTGAGACGCGATGTTCTCTTGCACTAAAATTCGGTTAGTGCAGACACAGGTTTGTCCTGCGTTTCGGTATTTTGACGCTAACGCGCCTTTCACCGCCGCATCGATATCGGCATCATCAAAAACAATAAATGGCGCATTGCCTCCTAGCTCCATTGAGACTTTTTTCACGGTGCTCGCACACTGTGCAATCAGTGTTTTACCCACTGCTGTTGAACCGGTGAAGGTGAATTTTGCGACATCAGGATGCTGGGTCAGCACTTTGCCCATCCCACGCGCATCTTCACCCACCACTACATTAAAGACGCCAGGAGGAATACCTGCCCGCTGGGACAGTTCTGCCATGGCCAGCGCTGATAGTGGCGTTTGTGTCGCGGGACGAACGACAAAAGTACAACCAGCGCCAAGCGCAGCCGCCGCTTTTCGCGCGATCATCGCGGCTGGGAAATTCCAAGGGGTGATTGCTGCGACAACGCCAATAGGTTGTTTAATCACGACAATGCGCTTGTCGCTCGATGGCCCAGGAATAGTATCGCCAAAAATTCGTTTGCCTTCATCGGCAAACCAGTCGATAAATGACGCACCGTAACCTATTTCTCCTTTGGCCTCGGCCAACGGTTTACCTTGCTCTAGGGTTAAAATTCGCGCCAAGTCATCTTGATTCTCTAGTATTAAATCAAACCATTTACGCAGTAAGGTTGCCCGTTCATTCGCCGATTTAGCGGACCAAGCGGCGAACGCCGACTTCGCAGACTCAACCGCTAATTGAGTTTCCGTAATGTAGGCATTACTAACGCGAGCAACAATGGCGCCCGTGGCTGGATTGCTAACGTTAAATGTTGATTCATTGCTGTGCCAACCGCCATTAATAAAAGAAGATGTCTTGAGTAATGCGCTATCTTGCAGCTTGTTCATAATAATCCCGCCATTTAATACCCTCCAAAATGTTGAAGAGGGTGTCTTTGAATTGCTAAATAACATCGTGAATTGCGAGGCGTTTGAGTGTTACGCGACTTTCTATTCACCATCGAATATCTCTATTATGTTGACAAAATAGTGAAAATATATGATTAATAATCAATGTTATGTTTGATTTTTTCAAACAAAGAAAATACTAATCTTAAAACAATATCTTAGATCTATAATTAGCGTGTATATTTTATGATTATATTATTTGTAATCGATGATGATTGGTAAAGGCATGATATGAAGAGTCAGAAAACCTTTCGTGGACAGTTAAGCGATATCGATTTGCGACTGCTACGGGTATTTAAAGCCGTCGCCGAATGCGGTGGTTATGGCGCGGCTGAATTAGAGCTAAATATTAGCCGCTCGACGATTAGTATTCACATGAGTGACCTTGAGCAACGTTTAGGCATACAACTTTGTCATCGTGGGCGAGGGCGTTCGACCTTTTCACTGTCAGCGCAAGGCCGCGAAGTCTATCAAGCGATTGTCGATCTGTTCGCCCAGCTCGATAGTTTCCGTAATCGTGTTAGTGCCATTCAGTCAGAACTAACGGGGAAACTGCGTATTGCTATACCCGATGATTGGCTGCATTTAACCCAAAAAAGCTTAGCGCCTGCTATTGCGCGTTTTAGGAAAAAAGCACCGCAAGTTGAATTGGAAGTGCTAGCTCACGCGCCTAATGAAATCGATTTTGACATCCTAAATAATCGTGCAGATATCGCGATTAATGTAGCCTACACGCAGCGGCCAGGGTTAGCGTATCATTTGCTCTATACACATCAAGGTAGCTTGTATTGTGGCGAGACACATCCGTTATTTAACCGTGATGACATTAGCAAGCAAGAACTCTTGCAGTATGAGTTAGCCAGCACAAGTCATGCTGTTAACAATGAGTTACACCAAATGTATAGTCAATTTACAGTGAGTGCCGTGGCCAATCATATGTCTGGGCGAATGCTGTTGTTATTGTCGGGGGCCTATCTTGGCTTTTTACCTGATTACTACGCCGTGCATTGGTTAGCGCAGGGGCAGATAAAAAAGATACAAACCTCGGGTTTTGAATACACATTGGATAACATGGTGATCTATAAAAAGGGTGCCAATGATAACCCGTTGATAAAATTACTACTGGGGGAAATATTGAGTTCACATTAGTTCTTTTTTAACTATAAAAAAGCCGCTCGAGTGAGCGGCCAGTCAATGATCGTTGGATTGCTTAAAGCGCTTTCAATATCTGCTCGACACTTTCTTTGGCATCGCCAAATAGCATCTGAGTATTCTCTTTAAAAAACAGCGGGTTTTGCACGCCAGCATAACCTGTTGCCATGCCGCGTTTAAATACCACAACGTTTTTAGCATGCCACACTTCTAGAATTGGCATCCCTGCGATTGGGCTGCCGGGCTCTTTAGCCGCTGGATTAACGGTGTCATTAGCGCCAATCACTAGTACGACATCGGTGTCGCTAAAGTCATCGTTAATCTCATCCATTTCAAGAACGATATCGTATGGTACTTTAGCTTCTGCAAGCAATACGTTCATGTGGCCAGGTAAACGTCCGGCGACTGGGTGAATGCCAAAGCGGACATCGATACCTTTAGCGCGTAACTTTTGAGTGATTTCAGACACTGGGTATTGCGCTTGTGCCACCGCCATGCCGTAACCTGGGGTGATGATCACGCGTTGCGCTGAGGTCAATAAGTCGGCAACTTCAACGGCACTCGTTGTAAAGTGTTCCCCTTGTTCTTCATCACCGGTTGCAACGACATCAGTACCAAAGCCACCGGCTATCACAGATATGAATGAGCGATTCATCGCGCGGCACATAATGTAACTGAGTATCGCCCCTGATGAACCAACGAGTGCACCCGTCACGATAAGTAAATCGTTTGATAACATGAAGCCTGCCGCAGCAGCAGCCCAACCTGAGTACGAGTTAAGCATTGAAACAACCACTGGCATGTCCGCGCCGCCAATAGAGGCCACGAGATGATAACCAAACGCGAAGGCGATTAGCGTCATTAGCATCAGTGCGGTGGTTGAGCCATCAGCATTAACAAAACTAACCATTAAGTAGCCGGACACAATAAGCGCCGCTAGGTTTAACTTATGGCGATGAGGTAACATTAACGCCTTGGTATCGATTAAACCTCGAAGCTTTGCAAACGCGACAATAGAGCCGGTAAACGTCACTGCACCAATAAAGACACCGATGAACACTTCCACCAAGTGAATGTTTTTCATGGCGCCAACTAACACGCCATGATCGAGGTAACTGTTGTAACCAACCAATACGGCGGCGAGGCCAACAAAGCTGTGTAATATCGCGACTAACTCTGGCATTTCGGTCATTTCGACTTTCTTTGCTAGGCGATAACCAATGGTGCCACCAACAATCATGGCAACGACAATGAATATCACGCCTTCGGTGCTGGGATTCAATACGGTGGCGATAAGTGCTATTGCCATCCCTGCCATACCGAAATAACAACCACGTTGCGCAGTTTCTTGTTTTGATAATCCAGCCAAACTCATGATAAAGAGAACGGCAGCCACTATGTATGCGGCACTAACTAACCCTTGAGACATAATAATTCCTCTTTATTTTTTGAACATTTTTAACATACGTTGCGTAACAGCAAAGCCGCCAACGATGTTGATGGTGGCAATGAGCGTCGCGACGATTGCCAATAGGGTAACGATCACGCTATCACTGCCAACTTGCAGCAGCGCACCGACGATAATGATGCCAGAGATGGCATTGGTGACGCTCATTAACGGCGTATGTAGTGAATGGCTGACATTCCATACCACGTAATAACCGATGATGCAGGTCAGTACAAATACCGTGAAATGGGCTAGAAATTCAGCTGGCGCATAGTTAGCAATTGCGCCAAAGCCAATTAAACCCGCTAGCGCTAAGCCGTATTTAACGGTCTTAGACATTTCCTGTTTTTCAGGAACGACTACATCAGCAACTGGCTTGGCTTGTGGTGCCACGCTTACTTGGATCGGAGGCGCTGGCCAGGTGATTTCACCGTCTCGCACGACTGTAACGCCGCGCACTACTTCATCGTCAAAGTCGATGGTGATGTCACCGTCTTTTTGTGGCGTGAGTAGTTTTAATAAGTTGACTAAGTTGGTGCCGTAAAGTTGTGACGATTGCGCGGGTAATCGACCGGGTAGGTCGGTATAACCTAACACCTTAACGCCATTGGCGGTGATGTGCTTTTCGCCCGTCACACAATATTCACAGTTGCCGCCATTCGCTGCGGCTAAATCAACAATCACACTGCCAGGCTTCATGCTATCGACCATGGCTTTAGTGATTAGCTTAGGGGCTGGTTTGCCGGGAATAAGCGCGGTCGTAATAATGATGTCGACATCTTTTGCTTGCTCGGCAAATAACGCCATCTCAGCATCGATAAACTCTTTGCTCATGACCTTGGCATAACCATCGCCAGAACCCGACTCTTCATCAAATTCGAGCTCTAAAAATTCGGCCCCCATTGAGTTTATTTGCTCTTTCACTTCAGGGCGAGTGTCAAAAGCACGCACGATAGCGCCTAAGCTACCCGCCGCACCAAGCGCTGAAAGGCCTGCAACACCGGCACCAATAATGAGGACTTTCGCAGGTGGCACTTTGCCAGCAGCGGTAATTTGTCCGGTGAAGAAGCGACCAAATTCATGCGCTGCTTCAATCACTGCGCGATAACCACCAATGTTAGCCATTGAGCTTAACGCGTCGAGCGACTGTGAACGTGACATTCGAGGCACGCAATCCATCGCCATGACGTTGATATCACGCTCGCTTAGTTTTTCCATTAATTGCTCGTTTTGCGCTGGCCAAACGAAGCTAATTACCGTGGATTTATCTTGGAGTAATGCAATTTCATCTAGTGAATCACTAGTGCCATCGGTAGGCGAATTAACCTTTAACACAATTTTGTTATTAAGCGCTGACACATTATCGGCAGCAATAGTTGCACCAACATCGATATAAGCTTGATTGGCGAAATTGGCGGCTTGTCCAGCGCCTGTTTCGACGGTGACTTCAAAGCCAAGCTTGATTAACTGAGACACCGTTTGTGGAGTCGCGGCTACGCGAGTCTCTCCAGCAAGGCTCTCCTTGGGAATACCTATAATCATATTGCTTCCTCAATAAATAACATTAAAACACTTGTTTAATATAGCGGGTCTACTATAAATCTTAACAATTTTTTAACTGAATTGGCGGAATACCGTAGATGAATAGTACATAACTTAGTCAATGGTGTAAGAGGAAGTAATACTTAACAAGTAAGGAATTGATTTGTAGGTGATATTTTTACAGATAATATCTTGACGGTGATGATGAAGTTAATAAACGCGTTGCTAATGAATGACTAGCAACGCGTGGTAGGACGTTTAGATTCAATTAATACATGGAATTAACAAAGACTAGTCCAATGGCAAGAGGACAAACTAGCTTGGTGTACCATGGCCAAATCTTCCAGAATAGCGAATGTTCTACTTGTTCATTACCGCTCTTTAGCTCGTTAAGTAAGCTTGAACGTTGCCATATCCAACCAACAAAAATACAGCACAGCATGCCAATAATCGGTTGACCATATTCAGTGGTTAGTGAGATCACCAAGCCAAACAACGTTGAGAAGTTAAAGATAATGATGGAGCTAGTGGTGAAAATAATCGCGCCCATGATCAGTGTTGCTTTATTACGACCGATACCAAAGCGTTCAACCGTGTAAGAGACTGGTGCTTCAAGCATCGAAATCGACGATGTAAGTGAAGCAATGGACAGCAATAAGAAAAACGCGAAAGACACTAATATGCCAACATTGCCCATGGTATCAAACAATGCAGGTAATACGGTCAATACTAGGGTATCTCCCGATAGCAGCTCTCCATTTTTAAATATTTCTACCCCTTGCGCTTGAGCAACATACATTGCCGGCACAATGAGCAAGCCCGCTAAAAAGGCGATGGCGACATCAATAAGAGTGACCGACGCACCTAACGACACCAGGTTTTCACTCTTACCGACATATGAGCCATAAATGATGATGACACTCGTACCAAGCGATAATGAAAAGAAGGCTTGCCCTAAGGCGCTCACGATAAGTTGAGGTTCCAATAAGCGATTAAAATCAGGAATTAAATACGCTTTGAGGCCTTCCTCTGCACCATCTAGTGTTAATACATAAATGGTTAATGATACTAATAAGATGACTAATGCCGGCATTAAGCGTTTCGACCAGCGTTCGATCCCATTTTCAACACCACGACTGATGATAAAAATAGTCAACGCGGTAAAAATTAAGGTGAACAATAAGTTACGTGGAATATCATGGGTGGTTAACCACGTTGAGGCATCTGTTGCACCAACGAGTGTCGTTATCGGCTCAACGGTGTAAGCAAGCATCCAGCCAGCGACGATAGCGTAAAAGCTCATTAACAAGCCCGCACACAAGATACCGCCAAAACCAACCACAAATGCAAATTTTCGCTGCGCTTCGTTGCTTGATACCTTTTTTAATGATTCGACGGCATTCGCTTGACCATGACGCCCAATAATTAGTTCTGCCATAAATGCCGGATAGGCAAGACAGAACGCTAAAATTAAATACATTAGGACAAATGCGGCGCCACCATTCTCGGCAGCTTGAGTGGGAAATCCCCAAATGTTACCCAGTCCAACTGCGCTACCAGCGGCCGCTAAAATAAAGCCTAATCGAGAATTAAACTTACCTCGTGTTTCACTCATAAATATTATTCTTCTTGTTATTAATGATCATTATCAATTTAACCAATACTGAGCTAAAAACATAGTCGATATTGTTAAAAATAGTATCAAATGTTATTAAATTTTGATTTGTATCTTATTTGATGTTTGAGTGTATCAACAAATAAGATGTAAGGGATGGAGTTTATCGATTTTTATGATGTGATTGGTTGTTTTGTCACCGATTAAAATAAAAAAGCCAACCGTGAAGTTTTAATGCTGATTACAAAAAGAGAATTCAAACTTTTGAGCATTTTTTGATGTGCTATCAAATTTCTACGTTTGAATCGATTATAGCGTATGCACACCAGATACTTTTCTTTGCTTCGCCAAAGAAAAAGTATCCAAAAGAAAGGCGACCCGTTACTTTATCGCCGGTCTTAAATGATAAATTAACTACTCAATATCGTATTTGATCCGCGTCCTGCGGCAAATACTAAAAAATCATCCCTGATTTTTTCATTGGTCAATTTAAAATTTAAGGCGATAAATAGCGGGGGATATCCGCGCTTCGACAGTCGTGATTGCCCCTAACTGGTCTATATCCACCCTAGAGGTTGGCTTTTAATGTGGCGAGCTATCTAGTCGATTAAAATTCTTAACATACGACGTAATGGTTCTGCTGCGCCCCACAATAACTGATCACCGACCGTGAATGCGCTAATGTATTCTGGCCCCATATTAAGTTTACGGATACGACCAATCGGTACCGATAATGTACCATTGACTTTAGCGGGAGTTAGTTCGCTCATGCTCAGGTCTCGGTCATTAGGAATGACTTTAACCCACTTATTATGAGCGGCTAGTTTCGCTTCAATCTCAGCCACACTAATGTCTTGCTTAAGCTTAATCGTTAATGCCTGGCTATGACAGCGCATCGCGCCAACACGAACACACAAACCATCAATCGGTGTTGGAGATGCTGTGGTTCCCAAAATTTTATTGGCCTCGGCTTGTGCTTTATATTCTTCACGACTCTGGCCTGATGGCAGTTGTGTATCAATCCATGGGATTAAGCTGCCTGCCAATGGCACGCCAAACTGATCGGTATCAAGTTTGCCACTGCGAATAAACTCTGACACCTTAGCGTCTATGTCTAAAATTGCAGAGCTTGGTGAATCTAGTTCATCGGCGACTTCATCACGAATGGCGCCCATTTGATTGAGTAGTTCACGCATGTGACGAGCACCGCCGCCAGATGCCGCTTGATAAGTCATCGGACTAATCCATTCGATTAAGTCGTCAGCGAGCAAACCGCCTAGTGCGATTAGCATCAATGACACAGTACAGTTACCGCCAACGAATGTTTTAATGCCATCGGTGATACCTTGGTCGATAACATCACGATTAACTGGGTCGAGCACGATAATGCTGTCATCCTCCATACGCAGTGATGACGCTGCGTCAATCCAATAGCCATCCCATCCTGCTGCACGGAGCTTAGGATAAACGTCTTTGGTATAATCGCCGCCTTGGCAGCTAATAATTATATCTTGTTTGCTTAAGGTGGAAATATCAAAAGCGTCTTGTAAGGTGGTTACCGGTTTACCAATATCAGGGCCTGCTTGGCCTGTTTGCGAGGTACTAAAAAATACCGGCTCAATATTGTTAAAATCATTCTCGTTTTGCATGCGTTCCATTAGTACTGAACCAACCATGCCACGCCAACCTACTAGACCTACTTTTTTCATTAGCTTAATCTTTCCAATTTATTCATTTAAGATGAAGTTTGAGACTACCTTATTTGCTCGGTAATCGTTAGTTGTTTTTATGCTTTGTTAGACCAAAGTGGCACGGGTGTTAAGCGCAATACGCCGCACTGGCGTGATTTTAACCATTAATGATGAATGTTGGGCGCGATTATACAGTTGGTATTATTATTGCAGCGTGAGTGATGTAACCCCAATAACTAAGGATTTTGTCATGCGAGTGTCAATTATTTGCCTATTGCTGACGGTACTTGCCGGATGCACGGTGGTGTTTGAACCCGAAGATCAACAACCAATGCCCGTCGCTAGCGCCGAAGATGAACAACCGCGTGAGAACGAAATGGTGGTCGCAATAACTTCGCTCGCAAACACCATGTTCGATGTGCCCAACCTAATTTTACCTGACGATAATGTCGCCGTAGGTACGTTTGGCCGCATCGACAGCCTTAGCTTGGGGGCGAATGACTCTGTTGCACTAAGAACCTTGAGCATGCAAATCCAAGAAGGGCTGAAAATACAGTTGGCGCGTAAACAGATTCGGGTCATTGAATACCGCTTACGCAATACGATCGCACTTAAGGCTGGTCAGGACGTGATGTTATCACGTGAGTTATCTCAAATTCAGCAGCATCATGATATTGACTACTTTCTTACAGGCACCCTAACAGAGCAACCGAACGGCGTTATCGTGAATGCGCAATTGGTGCATGTTCAAAGTAAACAGATCGTGGCGGCAGCGACACAAGCAGTACCAGCAAGTTATTGGCATGGAGCGTCAGCTTCTAGCATTAGCAATCATATGATCTACCGCGGTGATAAATAGCGCGATGGCACAGGAGAAACCCATGAAAGAATTGACCTTAGCAGCGACAGCAATGTTGAGTTTGTCGATCAGCGGCTGTAGTTTATTTGACGATGAGATGGCACAGCTACCAAGCGAATCGATGGCTCAACCGAGCGATACTCGGAATTATTTCCAATCACCACCTGACCAATCATCGCAACAGCAGCAAGCAACGGTAAAAAATATTACTCATTATGTGCGTGGTTTAATGCATGATTTGGTTGAAAACTTAACGGAAGTGACCAGTCAAACCCCCGTCGGGGTGACAAGCTTTGTTTATGTTGATTCAGATCTGCAAACAACGAGCTTACTGGGCAATCAAATTTCAGAGAGTTTTATGCATGAGATCCATCAATTTGGCATACCTGTTGTCGATTATAAGATGATGGATAACCTGCAAATTACTGATAAAGGTGATTTCGTTTATAGTCGTGACTACACCAAGTTATCGGCATCGGTTGAGATAGATTATATTTTAACAGGCACCTTAGCCAAGCATGTTGGCGGCTACTTGTTAAACGCCAGAATTATCGATATAAAAAGTAAGTCAATTGTCTCGTCGGCGCAAGGGTTCGTACCAGAACATATTGCTCGCGGTGTCTTGGCTCATGGCGCAAAAAATGGCATTAAGCTAACCCAAGGGTAGGGAGAAACACAATGAGATTATTGTTAGTTGTTATGGTTGGCACATTGCTCAGTGGCTGTGCGATGAACACGACTCAAAATAAGCGATTATGTCTCAGTGATGATGGTACGTTTGAGCCGTGTCCTATTACCGAGTTTGCTAAGGTAAAACGTGGCGCGACACCTGTTGCGATCTCACATGATATAGATTCCGAGTTTGTGGTTGATAATCAATTTCAGCGCTATATCCCCCGTGTTGACAATAAGCGGTTGGCGCACTACGTTGAACAGCTTGCGATGCAATTGGTGATCACAGAACATCAAGAGCAATTACAAGGTGATATTGCAATTGCAACCTTTGTTAATTTTGACGGTAGCTTACGTCAAGCCAGTCCGTTGGGGAATCAAATCGCTGAGCTGTTCTTTCATGAAATGCAGCAATTTGGTTTTGAGTTAGTCGATCTAAAGAATAACGAATTTATCGACAGCACCCAGCGCGGTGATTTTGGTTTTAGTCGAGACAATAAACGCATCGCAGCCGATGGTCATTTCGACCATGTGCTCAGTGGTACGTTAATCTATGAGCGACGGGGCGTTGTCGTTAACACTCGGATCACCAATGTTGAGAATAATCGGGTGATGGCGAGTGCATCAGCGTTTATTCCTCAGTTTGTTATTCAATAATATCGAGCGAAAGTAATCGCTTAATTGGCGGTGTTAACGTTGAACACGCTGCTTTCCGCAGATTTTATGATTCGTGATAAAGCGCCTGACTCTTTCATCGATTTAATTTTTGAATCCACTAGTGGTATGAGATTCAGATGATCTTGATGAATATAGTGATACAAGTCTAGGCGAGCTAACGCTCGTTCACTGGGCACAAGCGTATCAATTCCCAATTCTTGAAGTGCCATCAAGCCATCAACGGTATTGGTGAGTGCAACATCGGCTCGGCCAGCGGCAACAAATTGCATTAATTGCTTGGTCGAGTTCAAATTAACGACGTTTGCTGAGTCTTGGCTGATATTATCGGTGTGCTTAACCCCTCTAACTCTTGCAAGGCGATAATTCATTAGGTCTTCTTTACTGGAGATTTTTATACCACTATCTCGTCTGACGAACGCCATCGTTTCAAGAGCATAATAAGGTGTTGGAACGCGGTGTACTGTGGGATGTTCAATGCCATAACTGAAGATACGCATTATTTCACCATCACTGATGCCATTAATTGCCTCTAATTGTGCACGCTTAGCTGGCAATTCCGAGATTTTTATCGTGAGACCTAAATCACGATATATCTTAGATATCACTATTTTACCAATTTTTTGTTCTACCAAATGGTTGATTGAACCAAATTTATAATCCTGAGCTTGGCATAGATTAACAAACAAGAGCAAGATAAAACCAAAACGCATGACACCTATCCTTCGTAATAGTAACGTACAACTGAACGTCATTATTGATGCTACCCAGTATTTTTTCCAGCAATAAATACGAATTCTGTGTGATAAATCCACTATTAATGGTTGTTAGTTATCTAATAACCAATCAATGTTACTGTATTTAGTGACAATCTCTTGATGCTTGCCATTGGCGAGAATATTATCAAGGCTACGATTAAATTTTTCGATAAGCTGTGGCGTCGAGATTTTACGTGAGAATCCAACATAGGTTAAGTCATGTGGGGGCGCCAGATGTGGTAGAGCGATATATTGTTCGAAAGTGTCTATTTTTTTTAAGTGATATTGAGCGAACTCTTGGTTCACTAGCATGCCATCGAGTCTTCCTTTCGCTAAACCTGTTAACACTGCGATATCATCTCTCAACACGATGATATTAGAGGATAATTTGGAAGAATATAAGCGTTTTTCGTAGTCCGCTTGATAGGAGTTTAATTGGACAATGCCTATCCGTAAGGTGGTGCCTGATAAGTCCTCTAATAGTGATAGCTTGGGTTGTTGTTCTAAGACTGATTTTTTAACAAGCAGGACATAGTTGATGTCGCGAAATGCATTGCCCAGTGTGCTAAAACTACGGGTAATTTTGTTTTTTACTAGGGACATCATAATGTCGATTTTATTCGCGCGCATCGCCGTTTTCTGACGCTGCCAAGGCATTTCGACAAACGACAACGTACAGCCCATATCGTCAAAAATAGTTCGCGTTAAATCGATGTCCAATCCCGTAAGTTGTCCATTGTCGCCGATAAATTGGAATGGAACCCACGGCTCCCAACCCACTTTGAAATGGCAATTGGAGGGCGTATTTGTCGACGCATTCGTGGTCGGTATCGTCAGTAATGAAATAAATAGCAGGAAGGGGAGGTATGTAGTTTGAATTAGATTTAGCATTGTCGCTCTCTAAATAGGTGTGTACAAACACAAAATCAGAGAGTAGCGTCCTATACTCAATGATTAATTATTCATTGAGTATAGGACATTTTGCCAACGATCGCCGACTCATTAACCGCCTAAACCTTTACCCGCAGCAGAGTTCTCTATTAATTCAATCTTATAACCATCGGGATCTTCTACAAACGCTATCACTGTTGTGCCACCCTTGACCGGACCTGGTTCACGGCAGATTGTCGCCCCAGCTTGCTTTAGTACCTCACACGTAGCATAAATATCATCACACCCAATGGCTAAGTGACCAAAGGCGCTGCCGTGTTCGTAGTTGTCGGTATCCCAGTTATAGGTGAGCTCTAACACAGTGCCAGTGGATTCATCATCGTAACCCAGAAAGGCTAACGTATAACGATACTCAGTATTTTCCGATTGACGTAGTAAACGCATTTCTAAGGCGCTGGTATAGAACGCGATAGAACGTTCAAGATTGCCTACTCGTAACATGGTGTGTAAAAAACGCATGGTGGTTCCTTATTCGTCTGGATAAATTTTATCTTTAAATTCACATAGCTCTTCTATAATACACGACCCACATCGTGGTTTTCTGGCGATACAGGTATAACGGCCAAGTAATATCAACCAGTGATGAACGTCCACCATAAATTCTTGAGGCACCACTTTCATTAGTTTTTGTTCAACTAAATCAACGTTTTTCCCCATCGCGAGTTTAGTACGGTTCGAGACGCGAAAAATATGGGTGTCTACCGCAATCGTCGGCCAGCCAAACGCTGTATTTAGAACGACATTAGCGGTCTTTCGGCCAACACCTGGCAATGCTTCTAGCGCTTCGCGGTTTTGTGGAACTTCACTGTCATGTAAATCCACTAGCATTTGACAGGCCTTGTGAACATTTTTGGCTTTTGAATTATAGAGGCCAATGGTTTTGATATAGCTTGCTAACCCTTCAACGCCTAAGTCGACAATAGCTTGTGGGGTATTGGCGACAGGGAATAGCTTGCGGGTGGCTTTGTTGACACTAACATCGGTAGCTTGTGCTGACAGCGTGACGGCAACGAGTAATTCAAACGGCGAGTCATACTCTAATTCCGTTTCCGGATGTGGATTGTCATCACGTAAAATTTCAAGAATTTGCTGACGTTTTTCTTTATTCATCGCTTAACTTACCTTGTTGATGCGAACGCGTTGTGGCTTCTCTGTCTCGACTGGCGGCTCAAAAATAGCTTCAACTCGCTGATTCAAACAATTTTTAATCGCGATAATAAAGCCAAGCACAATAAAGGCACCGGGTGGCAGCATGATGAATAGGAACGATTGGTCAAACTTCACGAGTTCAATGGTCAGTGATTTAGCCCAATCGCCAAGTAGTATCTCTGCGCCAGAAAACAGTGTTCCTTGGCCAAGCAGTTCACGAATAGCGCCCAGTAATAATAGCACTGCACTAAAGCCAACGCCCATAATAAAACCATCGAACGCCGAGGGTAGTAATGCATTCTTAGAAGCGTAGGCTTCTGCACGGCCGATAATAATGCAGTTGGTGACAATGAGTGGTAGGAATATTCCTAAAGATTGATACAAGCCGTAAGCATACGCATTAAACAGCAGTTGGACGCAAGTAACAAAGCCCGCGATAATCATCACAAAGATTGGAATACGGATCTCTTTCGGGATCCATTGTCTAATTAGTGACACCGTGGCATTTGAACCCACCATCACAATGATTGTAGCAATGCTCATGCCTAGCGCATTGGTTAAGGTGGATGTAACCGCCAGCAAAGGACACAAGCCAAGCAGCTGGACGAGTCCGGGATTGTTTTTCCACAGTCCTTGCCACGTTAATTCGCTATATTTGGTCATTGGTTTACTCCACAGCGTGCTGACTCAGTAAATAATTGTTGTTTGTTACGCTCAAAGTAGATAATCGTGTTCTTAACCGCTTGCACCACGGCGCGAGGTGTTATTGTGGCACCGGTGAACTGGTCGAACTGGCCGCCATCTTTCTTAACCTGCCAGCGCTGATCGGTGTGGCTATCGAGCGACTTGCCGCTAAAACTTAATATCCAATTATCTTTAATAATTTCAACTTTATCACCTAAACCGGGAGTTTCCTGGTGGGCGAGGGTACGCACTCCGCTTACAGTGCCATCGGCGTGTAATCCAACCAACAGATGGATATTGCCGTTGTAGCCATTAGGCGCAATAGTCTCAAGGGCAATCGCGATCGGTTGACCCTGCTTTAATGCGACAAAGGCACGCTGATCTTTATGGCTACCGAGAAATTGCAGTGAATTTGTCATCACACAATGCTTATATAATTCATTGTCGTAGCTCGTTCGCACAATTACTTGGTCGAGGATGCGCAAGAGTTGCTTGGTTTCTTGCTCTGCTATTTTCTCTTTGGTGCCTTGATGCGTCAGCGCAACAATAGCACTGATGGCGAGCGCAAAGCCTGCGAGTATTAAACCATTTCTACTGATAATATTTTTCATTATGTTAGTCCGCCTTATTGCCGTAGCTGGTGGGCTTGGAGTAATAATCGATGACTGGTACCGTGATATTGGCTAACAGTACAGCAAAGGCAATGGCATCAGGGAAACCACCATAATTGCGAATAACATAGAGTAATGCACCAATGATCACGCCAAAAATTATCCGTCCTTTGTTGCTCGTAGCCGCCGTTACCGGATCGGTGGCAATAAAGAAGGCACCAAACATCGTTGCACCACTAAACAAGTGGAAAGCAGGTGTGCCATGACTGTCAGGGTCGAGTAGGTAGCCCATCAATGAGAAAAAGAGTAATGAGCCCAATATTGCGACCGGAATTTGCCAACGTATAATGCCTGTTTTTAGGAGGTATAACCCACCCACCAAAAAGCCAAGATTGACCCATTCCCAGCCAAGACCCGCCCAACTGCTAAAGACATTCTTAGCGCTGCTCTCACCGACAGTTAAGCCGAGTGTGAGGTCAGTTTTTAAGGTGTCGAGTGGTGTTGCCATGGTGACGCCATCAATGGTCTGGCGAATATCATTAACCGACAAGCCTTTGGTGGTTGTTTCGGTGAAAATAGCACTGAGTACATCGAGTACGCCAATCGGGTAGTGGGAAATCTCATTGGGCACCGACCAATTGGTCATTGCGACGGGAAATGAAATAAGCAATAGCACATAACCGATCATGGCAGGATTAAACAGGTTAAACCCGAGACCACCGTAGAGCTGCTTGGCGACTAACACGGCAAATACAACACCAATAACGCCAATCCACCATGGGGCAAGTGGTGGGATTGATATGCCAAGTAACAGTCCGGTGAGTAGTGCGCTGTTGTCTCGTAGCGAACTGCTAATATTGCGGCCACGGACATAAAGTACAATGGCTTCGGTTAACATGGCGGCGCAAATACACAGCGCTATTTGCACTAATACGCCAGCACCAAAAAAATATACTAATGCTGCGACACCGGGCGCCGTCGCGAATGCGACCGTTCGCATCACTGACGATGTGTTGCCGCTGCTTTTATGATGTGGCGACGGTGCTTGTGATAAATACATGAATAAATCCTGTCTTAATTATCTTTATTGTCTAGATTTTTATTAGCCAATGCTTTGGCTTTTGCCTTAGCAACCACTTTGGCGATACGCGCCTTCTTTTGTTCTTCGGGGCTCATCGTCTGTGGTTTCTGTATGGAGGCATCTGCCATGACTTGAGAGGCTTCTTTCTCTGCGTCATTTTTGGCTTTAGCCATCGCGGCCGCAATGTGTGAATCGCCGGATGTTTTGTTCTGAATCTGAGTCTGAGTCATCTGCTCTTGCTGAGCACTTTCTAGTTTAGTCGGCTCTTGTTGAAACATTTTCTGTGCGGCGAGTTTCTTGGCTTTCGCCTTAGCAATCGTCGCCGCTATTCGCGCTTTTTTAATCTGTTCGGGGCTTTGGCTTGCTGGCTCGCTGCTGTCAGTAACCTCTTGAACACTTTCTTGCGTAGGCTCTTGTTCAGTAGGCTCTTGCTGCGCGGCGAGTTTCTTGGCTTTCGCTTTAGCAATCGTCGCCGCGATTCGCGCTTTTTTAATCTGTTCGGGGCTTTGGCTTACTGGCTCGCTGCTGTCAGTAATCTCTTGAACACTTTCTTGCGTAGGCTCTTGTTCAGTAAGCTCTTGCTGCGAGGCGAGTTTCTTGGCTTTCGCCTTAGCAATCGTCGCCGCGATTCGCGCTTTTTTAATCTGTTCGGGGCTTTGGCTTGCTGGCTCGCTGCTCTCAGAAACCGGTTCTTCTTTATCGACTTTCGGTTGCTGGGCCGCTAATTTTTTTGCTTTAGCGCGCGCTATAGCATCGGCGACGCGAGATTTTTGGTCGGTGACTTGCTCCGACGGCTCAGCCACGGCAGGCTGTGTCGCTTGTGCTTTTTTAGCTTTAGCACTAGCGATCGCCGCTGCAACGCGATCTTCTGGTGCGGCGTCAGTGCTGGCGCTAGTCTGGCTCTTTTTCGCTTTGACTCGTGCTAGGGCCGCCGCTACTGCGTCGCCATCGTTATTGTTACTCATCGCTGCTTTGCGTTTTTCAGCGGCGAGACGATTACGCTCTTCGCGCTCGGTCTTATCGCGTTCTAAGCGAGCTGTCCGTGCTTCAAAGCGTTCTTTTGCGCGTTGAGCCTGTTCTTTTTCACGATCTTCGCTGCGGATTTCAGCTTTCGCTACGCGATAATATTGCACCAGTGGAATGCTGCTAGGGCAAACATAGGCACAAGCACCACATTCGATACAGTCGAATAAGTCATGCTCTTTGAGCTTGTCATAGTCTTGATCTTTGGCGAACCATTGTAGCTGCTGTGGCAGTAGCTCTGCCGGACACACTTGTTCACAATCACCACAACGAATACAGTTTTGTTCAATCGGTGGATTGGGGAGCTCGGTGTCACTGGCCGCGATGATACAGTTAGTCGATTTAACAATTGGCGCATTGATATCATTGAGTGAAAATCCCATCATTGGGCCACCCACAATGATTTTTTGCGCGCTAACTTTGCTAAAACCACAATGCTCGAGTAAATCCTTAATCGACATGCCAAGTGGTACTTCATAATTACCCGGGCGCTGTACTAAATCGCCGGTGACGGTAACAATACGGCTGACCAACGGTTGGCCTTTTAATACGGCTTTTCCTGCGGCGTAGGCGGTAGCAATGTTTTGCACCACAATACCAATATCCGCTGGAATTTTACCACTGGGCACTTGCATGCTAGTCAGTACTTCGATTAGCTGTTTTTCACCACCGGCAGGGTAGAGCGTTGGGATCGCACGAACAATGATTGTGTCATCAGCCGCTGTTTCCATTGCCGCAATGGCTTGTGGCTTGTTGTCTTCAATCGCAATGATAGTACGTTGCGGCGACAATAATTTTTGCATCACTTTGATGCCATCAATGATCTCGCTTGCACGTTCGCGCATTAAGGCGTCATCGGCGGTGATATAAGGTTCACATTCAGCGGCATTAATAATCAGATAATCGATGGGTTTATTCGGTGCTAGTTTTACCGCTGTCGGGAAGCTAGCGCCGCCAAGTCCGGTGATGCCACTGGCACTGATACGCTCGATAATCTCGCTATTCTCACTGCTTAGTGTTAGTGGCGAAAATGTTAACTCATCGCGTGATTCTGATGTCTCTAGAATGATTGTTTGAGTCGCAATACCGGACGGATGACATGCGCCATGAAGACGGATATCACTAATGTTGGCATCTGTTGGCGCAATGACATTCGCGGAGATAAAGCCTTCTTTACGTGCTAATAGTTGACCTTGCGCCACATCCATTCCCGCGCTGATAACGGGTAATGCAGGTTGCCCGATGTGTTGCGACACGGGGATGTAGAGCGTCGCGGGCATTGGGATGGTCACAATGGCGCTATCTTGAGTACGTTCTTTGCGTGATGGCGGATGAATGCCCCCATGAAATTTCCACAGCTGCCCGTCGTCGACTAGATTAAGAATAGTTTTCAAGTTAGGGCTCCAACAGCTTCACAGGAATGGCAGTAAGCTGGGCATTCCAATTTTGGGGTGTTTGTTTAACAGGGATCATCACAATACAATCGACGGGACAAGGGTCGACACATAGGTCACAACCGGTACATTCATCAATAATAACGGTATGCATTTGTTTGGTGGTGCCCATGATCGCATCGACTGGGCAGGCTTGAATGCATTTGGTGCAACCGATACAATCTTCTTCGATTATCAGCGCAATAGTCTTTACTGGTGTCGTTTCTTCACTTTGAGCAGGCGGTACTTCAACCCCCATTATTGAGGCGATAACTTCAATGGTTTGCTTGCCGCCGGGGGCACATTTATTGATCGCCTCACCGTTGGCAACAGCTTCAGCATAGGGTTTACAACCGGGATAACCACACTGACCACATTGGGTTTGTGGCAATATCTCATCTATTTTTTCGGCAATAGGGTCTTCTTCGACTTTAAATTTAATCGAGGCAAAGCCTAGTAATAATCCAAACACTAAGCCAAGAGCGGTTAGTACTGCGATGGCAATTAATACAATACTCATGGTTAGTTCGATAATCCTGTAAAGCCGCTAAAGGCCAATGACATTAAGCCGGCGGTGATCATCGCGATTGACGCGCCCTTAAATGGGAGGGGAACATCTGCTGCGGCAATGCGTTCTCGCATCGCAGAAAATAAAATGAGCACTAGTGAGAATCCCAACGCGGCACCAAAGCCATAGATGATTGAATCGATAAAATTGTGTTGTTCGTTGGTGTTTAATAACGCGACGCCAAGTACGGCACAGTTGGTGGTAATTAACGGCAAGAAAATACCCAAGGTACGATACAGCGCCGGACTGGTGCTACGCACAACCATTTCGGTGAATTGAACAACCACGGCAATCACTAAAATAAAGCTTAAGGTACGTAAATATTCGATGCCCAGTGGCACCAATAAATATTCATTGACCAGAAAACTACACAGCGACGCTATTGTTAACACAAAGGTGGTGGCCATCGACATTCCAATGGCAGATTCAAGCTTGCTTGATACCCCCATAAACGGGCACAGACCAAGAAACTTCACCAGCACGAAGTTGTTGACTAAAACCGTCCCAATTAAGAGTAAAAAATATTCAAACATTATCGTTATTTTATTGTTGCCAAGATGACGTCTATTATCCGTGTTTATTCAACGATAAACAACCACATATCGTGTAAGTATTAATGTGGTTGAAATGGTCATTTTTCGGGCGCTTAAACCGCATTAATCAATGATAAAAACATGCCGTTAGAACAAGTCTAATCCAGGGATAGCAGCTTTACTTGGATTCATGCAGTGATATAGGTAAATGGCAAGTCCGGCGTCGCCGGTCCATAGGGTGTAACGACGTTGACCATGTTCTACACGTTGTTTACGACTTTGTTCAATCGCGTGCATCCCAAATGACCGAGCACGTAATAACCATATTGAATCTCTAGTTCGTTGATACATATATAAAAAGGCGTAGCCATTCCCCGCGGTGCCGTGACAGATATTAGCCCCTTTGATAAGGGGGCCTGCTTGCCACACCAGTTGCGCTGTTTGAATTAATAATTGGTCAAGTTGCTCTGAGCACTCAGTGTTTGACTTTGGGGTTCTCGCCATCGCCGTCACGATGCCAGCCGCGCCATGACACCATTGCACCAATAATTTATCAATATTGGGTTTGGTGCATAGCGACCAGTTCGCAACACCTGGCTGGTTTTTTGCAGCTAAAGTCATTGTTAAAACGGTGCGTTCAATCACTATTTTAGTGGGGTTTTGTAGCAGTAAATCTGCCCCTTGAAGCAAAATGTTAGCATTACCAACGACACCGTGACACGCACCGTAATAGTGACGTTTTGGCCCAAATACCTGACTTTGCCATAGCCACTCACCGCTATCGGGGTCTTGGTGCCAAGAATCGAGTAATGACTGCGCCCCTTTAACAAAAATATCTCGCCATTGCGGCTGGCCTGTTTTTCGATACAGCGCTAAGGCGGCATGCATCATCCCTGTTTGACCTGAGGTTATTTCATACAAAGGCAGTGCTATTGTTGCTTCCATACAAGTAAGAACGCGTTTTGACAACGCACTATCGTCGGGATTAGACAATAACGCCGGCATTAAAATACCCAATTCACCAAGCTGTAACCCTGGTTCGACAGATACGTCGGGGGATTGTAAAAAGGATTGGTAAATCGTCTCTATCGATGCAGAGAGATCCTTGACTTGATAATCATAACCGCCAAGTATTTGTAGGGCATGAATGGTGCCGGCTGCGCCAGCGTATGCTGCCCATTTAGGGCCCGAACTTGCATAACTTTCGCCATCAAGTGGATGTGTTGGCCAGCACGCTTCGTCAGTGAATGATTGTTCAATGTCATCGATAATTTCTTGGATTTGGTTGTGGACAACAAAGGTGTTCCAAGGTGTGTTAGACAGGGCTTCGTGGCGTGATGGTTCAAATAACATCTTAATTGTAGGTCATTGTATTAATGTAATATATTTTACAATGTATCGCATGGTGTCTCGTTCAAGCAATGATAAAGATGTAAGATATTATGACGAAGGGTAATATCGACGCTGGCTTAGTCTTAATGTTATTACAGTTGACTCCACACTTGCTTGAGCCCGACCAAATGGATGAGTCCTAACGTTAAACAAATGGCTGAACTCCACAACCAAAAATCAGGTGTTCTGCCAAGTGGATTATTGTACAAGAAAAAACCAGCAATACCTCTTAACAAATAAATCGCACTAATCGCGGTCAATCCCCATTTTAGTAGTGGTAATTGCACTATTAATCCAGCACCTGATAACGCATATGCGCACCAAGTGATAAATACTATAACGATAAATGAGGTGATTAACGTGGGTTGTAAGCTGCCGCGTTCTGCAAGCGTTGCCATTTGTTCGCCAGCACCCATAAAACGATACCAACTGGCACCGAAATAAATGCAGCCGATATGTAATGTTGCCACGATGATATTTAATGCGGCACCAATAGTAAGCGCGATATTTGTACTCATTGAGATCCCTTATTACGTCGGCTCAGCAATGCTTTAAGAAATGCCTTACGAAATGGCTTGAAATTTAAGCACTAACAATAGCGCTAGCGAGTTAGTAATGCAATTTAGGTTTCGCTAATTTTTTATTGCATATCGATTGATTTGATTTACACTGCGCTCAAATTACTTCGCATCAGCAGTGGCCATATCAATGTTTCGAATTCAGTCTTCTTTATTTCCAATTATGGTGTTAAGCATGGCTATGCTGCTGTGGGCTAGCTCATTTGTGGCGCTTAAATTTGCCTTTGCTGATTATTCACCGATGTTTGTTATTTGGGCACGAATGATCACTGCATCGTGTTGTTTCATCTTATTCATTAAACAGTTTTTCCGTTTTGAATATCGAGCCGGTGATTGGAAATTGTTAGGTGTGATGGCCTTGCTAGAGCCTTGCATCTATTTTGTATTAGAAGCCGAAGCGTTGATGAATACCTCGGCGGCCCAAGCAGGGACAATCACCGCGATATTACCGCTACTTATTGCATTCATCGCCTATTTTAGTCTCGGCGAACGAATTACGCGGATGCAACTTGCTGGGTTTGCCTGTGCATTTATTGGAGTTATTGGATTATCGTTGGGCAGTGAAGTGAGCGACAATGCGCCGAATCCGATGTGGGGCAATTTTTTAGAATTTTTAGCCATCTGCTGTGCGGCAGGTTATAGCGTGCTACTTAAGCGTTTTAGTGTACGTTACTCTCCGGTATTTCTAACGGCATTTCCAGCATTTGTTGGTGCAATATTTTTTACGCCATTTCTGTTGTTCATACCGTTCCCAACGACATTTCACCCTATTGCCGCGGGTTCTATTTTGTATTTAGGCATCGTGGTTACGTTGGGCGCTTACCTTTGTTACAACTATGGTGTTAGCCGGGTACCAGTGACCGTTGCCGGTTCATTTAGTAATCTTATCCCAGTATTCACCGTATTACTCGCTTGGTTAATCCTTAATGAATCGCTAACCATGAGCCAATTGATTGCTTGTAGCTTAATCGCTGGTGGCGTGTACTTGAGTCAAAAGGGTACCAAGACTAGCTAAACTTGGTGATTGAACCGAGTGGGCTTAGTTTTGCATGTCTATCCGTTCGTACAAAACGAGGCTCTCTTCTATTACGCGCGTTCCACTACCACATCGCGTTAATTTTATTCTTCTCTTGCTCTATTTCTGGTCCGATTAAACGCTCCCATAGCAGGATCCCGGCTTTTTTTTCGACGAGTGACGTCTTGACTTGAAAGTCTGACATCGGATTGTCGGTCTGCTCATTTGGGAAAATAAAGGACCACATTTTTAATTTTCCGGTGGACGTTTCAGCTAGTATCGATTTGAAATATTGGTGTGGAACCGGCAGGGTGACGTTGTTGTTATCATCAACACCAATCGTTGTGATTGATTGGTCAAAGTTAAAAATTGGACCACTAATGACATAAGTTTCCAGCACGCCATTTTGAGAATCGAGCTTTCTAACTTCGCTTTCCAACTTTTTCCAGATACCGCGATTAAATTGCGGTTTTTGAGGTGACATGTTGGATAGTAGAAATGTTTCGCTGTTTTGAATTTCGGTATCTCTTAAATCAGCGCTTGCGACTAAATGACCTCTATCGTGACCTGAACCACGATAGTCTTGTTTATCAGCCCTAAACATCTTAGGAATTCGATAATCAGACCTAAAATTATCCATTCGCTCTACGGTCGTGACATCTTCTTTATTGGGATCGACTATTTCTAGTGCCCACTTTGCTTGTCTAAAGTAATAGGAATAACCCACCACATAATGGCGATTAAATAGAATTTGATCTGCGGTTGGCATTCCGTAGCGGGTTTCACGCTTCAGACTCGGTAAATCAATCATTATCACATTCCTCGTGACTTATACCATTGACATTAAATAGGCGATCTTGGTGTGGGCAGTGAGAATGCAAGTGCGAGGCACTTGATTTGGATATGTCGATATTAATAGCTAATAACAAAGCTACCGTTTACCTAGCCAACACAAGCGGTCAATTAATTAATGCAACTGGATTTAATTAATGAAGTTGTTGATGCTCACCTTACAAATAATTTATCGGTAATGCCAGTATGTTTATTGTTCAATTTTTAATGTAGAGCGGGGATTGTGGTTACATTTGTGTTTTCTGGATAAAACGAGGGTATTAAATATAGTATATAGATGACTTAAAAGGGGAGTGTGTAATACTAGAATTAGTAACTATGGCTCCCCAACCTGGACTCGAACCAGGGACATACGGATTAACAGTCCGCCGTTCTACCAACTGAACTATTGGGGAATCACTAATTGTTTTGTAAACATCTTTATTAGATAAAAATGGCTCCCCAACCTGGACTCGAACCAGGGACATACGGATTAACAGTCCGCCGTTCTACCAACTGAACTATTGGGGAATTACAAATTGTCTGCGAACATCTTTTCGATAGAAAATAGAGTTATCAATAAAAATACGTCTATTAATTAAGATGGCTCCCCAACCTGGACTCGAACCAGGGACATACGG
>Ga0209395_1000267_pt1 | contig 78902 bp, 75 predicted proteins | sample GOMGulsemesocosm_3_FD_184635 | JGI IMG/M metagenome (GOLD analysis project Ga0209395, IMG submission 184635) | Methane-oxidizing microbial communities from mesocosms in the Gulf of Mexico - GOM9D Gulf of Mexico (SPAdes) (version 2) | ecosystem: Environmental > Aquatic > Marine > Cold seeps...
ACTATCACCCTTGATTTAGTGAACCACACGCCCGAAATACAAAATGTAACTTTGAGCCCGAGTGGATCAGTAACCCCAGAACAACGTGTCACACTTATCGTCACCGCATCCGACGCCGACAATGACCCACTAAGCTATCAATGGCAGGCTAGTGCTGGCCAGCTTGATACAACGACAGGCACGACCGTCAATTGGACCGCGCCAGCTACCGACAGTGGCTCGGCCCAAATAAGCGTCACAGTAACCGATTCAGCTGACAACACGACCAACACTATTCGTACCATTACTTGGAGTAACACCGATACAGCCACCCCTTTAATTGTAACGGTTAAGCCTTGGGTATTAACCCCAGACTTAAGTGTTGCAGGCAATACCGTCATTTTGCACGGTATTGATGGTAAGTCGATTGAAAGAACCGTAGTAACTGATGCCGCTGGACACGCTAATTTCGGAATAATTGACCGCGACCGAGTGACTATCACAATGATTGAGACATTTGATTTGCCCAGCACAGGTCAACATACCAACATAGAAACTATAGTGGATACTCTTGAACGTAATCTGATTTTTCAGCTAAGCGAGCAAGCTGGTACAGGCATGTTTAACACCGTATTTTGTAGCGAAGCAGAGCAAAGCAGTGTCGATATTCAATTTATTAACGTGCCAGCTAATGTTATTTCTCTCGTGATCCCCTTTGGTTACTATAACAGTAGCATTGGTGAATCGATTCCAAAACCAACCTCAGAAAACGACACCGTGGCAATAAAGTTTTGTAATGCACTGCTTAACCATGACGCTTACTACCTCATCGCTAATGGCATAGATAGCACCGACGCTCAAACACCACCCATCGCACATTCGCAAGCGGTACAGAGCAATACTGTTGGCTCTAGCTTGGTACTCGATATGGCCAATACCCCGGTTATCATCCCTGTGGTAAATAATAGTCAATTGACCATTAGCCCTTATGCATTATCTGGTGAGAATTACCATCAACCCCTGATGATGGTTACCACTGAACCGACGATAAACCCTTTTCGGATCTATAATGTGCCTTCGTCATCTTATTATTTTCAATTAGATGCGCAGGTCGATAATGGCACCGATGATACTCCTGTTTTTAGTCAGTCGTGGGTTGAAACCCAATTACCAACCACAGGTCTGGTGTTTAATCTGCCCGCGTTTAGCGCGGCTAATATTAATTACGATGGCAATAGTTTCTCTTGGCAGGCGAGCGATAGTGCCGCTGTTGATGGTATCAACCTTGAACTAGATTTTACTGGGGCTAGCTGGAATATATTCATGGCGGCGACAGTAACCAATTATGTGCTGCCAACCCTGCCAGCTAATGTTAGCAGCGAAATAGACATTACAGAGGCCGATAGCTTCTTAACATTGCACGATTTTAAGCAACTAACCGGCTTTGACGCCACGGTGCAGGCCGTATATCAAGCAAACTTAGTCTTGGACAATGGTTTGCCTTTCTTTAGTTCGAGCACGGTAATGTATCCATTTGAGATCCCTGTAGACTAAAAAAATAATCCCTCCCACCGAATATCTCAAATCTAAGACCTAGGCCGTTAACATCATGTTAACGGCCTTTTATTGTTCTGTCGCTGATGTTTAGAGCATGCCAGCTGGCAACAAGTTAAAAATAATTGAAATAAATTGAAATAAAAAATTAAAAACACGGTTCTTATTAGATACATCCAGTAAATGTTAGCCACATTGATCACCGTGGCCCCAAATACACGAGTATTTATTATGCTTAACAACAAAACTGTAATTAATCTTGTAATGACTTGTCTTATGATGATTTTTTCAGCAACCAGTACTGCTGGTTCAAAAACGTATACCGCTTTTTTTAGTGATTTGGCCGTATCGGGCTACGACACTGTCGCTTATTTTACCCAAGGTAAACCAGTCAAAGGCAGCAGTGATTTTACCACCCAATATCAAGGGGCGACTTGGCAATTTAGTAGCCAAGAAAATTTAGCCCTTTTTGCTCAAGCGCCGACCAAATATGCACCTCAGTACGGTGGCTATTGTGCGTGGGCAGTTTCACAGGGTGATACGGCCAGTTCAGATCCCGAAGCATGGCAAATAGTCGATGACAAGCTCTATCTAAATTACAATGTTGATATTCAGAATAAGTGGCTTAAAGACTCAAAAAAATTGATCTTGCAAGCTGATCAAAACTGGCCTGGCGTCATCAACTAAGGTAGTACCACCCTTAAATAAATTATCGAGAACATCATGAAAAACCGTATCACCACCGTATTTAGTTGGCTGGCTGTTGTTTGGATTTGCAACGTATTTTTATCTTCATTACCTTACAAATTTACCGGCCATCCCGATACTCAGCATATCTTTGGCACTATCGGATTATGGATCCAAGACAGCTTAAACGTAACTTTAGGCCAATGGTTTGTCGCTAATGGCGCAGTCGCTGTCGGGTTGGTTGAATTGTTAGCAGCGCTGATATTACTGTTGCCAGTATTGCTGTGGGCAGCCAAGAAACTAAATATCATCGAACAAGCCCCTTCACGGGCATTGATCCACACGGCCGGTGGTCTGTTATCAGCAGCCGTTATGTCTGGCGCGGTATTTTTTCATTTAGCGACTCCGCTCGGGGTTGAGGTATTGCACAACGGTGTCAGTGATGGGGGTTCGTTATTTTATGCCGCGGTCTCAATTTTGATCTTAGGCTTGCTCTTGGCGGTGCTTAATAACCGTCAAGCCAAGTTGTAAGTGTGATCAATTGTGACGATTAATTTTAACGTAAAACAAGGGTGAATCTGTTCTCATGTTAATTCGAATTTTACTGGTACTAAGTTATATATTTTGGTGCATTAAGTTATGGGTTAAACCTTGGCACTATTTTCGCCTCAATGGTGACTATTTCAATCAAAATAAAGGCTTATTCTCAAAGCTCGATATTGATCGACACATCCCAGCGCGCTGGCGCTTGTCCCAATGGATTGATGATCCCAGCCGTCAGCCACAACGCTTCCCGGTTTTTGTTAAACCTGAGTGGGGACAAAATTCACAAGGTATTGGCCGCGCTGATAACTTAGCACAGCTGCAACGGTTACGTCGTTTGCGCAGCGCCACAGACATTGACTATCTGGTTCAAGAAGCGGCCTTAGGCGCAATTGAGTTTGAAATGTTTAGTATTTTAGATCATAAAGACCTCAGTAAATCGGCTATTTTATCGGTTACTCAGGTCAGCAACTCAAGCCAAGAGGCTTACCCAATTAACGGTATTTATAACGATAATACGCATTATCAAGATATCACCCCTCGCTTAACGTCAATGCAACGCAATGCATTAGCTGAGCATATTAGTCAAATGGGTCCGTTTAAAATATCTCGGGTTGGCGTGCGCGCCGATTCGCTTGAACAGCTCATTAACGGCAATTTTCAGGTCATCGAAATTAACCTCTTTGTACCGATGCCGCTGGTTTTATTAAGCTCGAACACCGCGCTTAAAGACAAAGTGAGTTTCGTGTTTAATGCAATGTTGGCGCTGGCCAAAGTCACCAAGGTTATACCCAAAGAGCAACCGCGCACCGCGGTATTTTTTCAAAAACTCGGTCGGATCCGTCAGGCCAAACATCTTGTTAGCAATGAGGTCGGCAATGAAAGCCATTAAGAAATATATTTATGCCTGGATAAGTAAAACTTTCATGGGTGGCTGCAGCAGTTATAACAGCCTTGAAACACGTAAAGGTTGTCGTTCTAAAAAACAAGCGCGCCAAATTTTTGAGCAAGGCAATGTGCCGCATGCCAAAGGTCAAATTTTCTTAAACCCGATGGTTGCGCACCGATTTGCTAAACGCCATGGCTTTCCTTTGGTGATTAAGCCCAATGTCAGTGGTTTTTCGCGCGGCAGTCATTTTCCTATTAATAACTACCGACAGCTATGGAAGGCGATATTCCTTGCCAAGTTATGGTGGCCAACCACGGTAGTAGAACAGTTCTTGTTAGGTAAAAATTACCGGGTGGTCGTTATCAAAGGCCAAATAATGTCAGTGATTGAGCGTTATGCGCCGTTTGTGACGGGCAATGGCCAGCACAGTATTAGTGAACTGATTGACCAAGAAAATGCCATTCGTCAACAAATGGGCTTGTTTCCTTGCATGTATCCACTGACTAAAAATACCACGACGGTCGATTTCTTAAAAAAACAACAAATGAGCTTAACCGACATCCCAGCCCCTGGCGCTATTGTGACGTTATTTTATCGTATTTCGTTAGCGCCAGGCGGTGTGGTACGCACCATCGACAAACAAAGCATTCCCGCGCTTAATAACCAACTTTTTCTTGATGTGCTGCAAATGTTTGATGCCAACATTTTAGGGATCGATGTTATTTTTGAACACGATATCAGCCAAGAATATACCAGCCAAAAATGTATCTTTTTAGAAGTAAACTCGCGGCCGTACCTCAAAATGCACGATTATCCACGTTATGGTAAAAAAGAAGACCTAAGCCCTTATTTTAGCCAGCTTGATCAGTTAGATATAGCGCAAGCTGATTTATTCTAATGACCACGCACACGCACAGTTTTTACCGATTTTGCGCCGTCCATTCACTATTAATTGGGCTGCTACCGTTTTTTATCCCGGTACTCTTGTGGCAACAAGGCTTTGGATTGGCTCAAATTAGTCTGTTTGTTGCGATCACTGGGCTCGGGTTTATGGTTTCACTGCGTTGGTGGCAATCATTGTATCAACGGTCGCAATGGCGCCAAATTCTGGCACTGTCATTTATCGCAGAACTTGGCTTAATTGCGATTATTATTAGCGCGGACAATACCGTGGTGTTAATCGGTGGCGCGCTGCTTAATGGCATGTATAACTGTTTTTATTGGACCAGTCAGCGAGCTATGTTTAGTGCCATGACGACCCAACAGATCTCGAATAAAACAGCTAATAAAACCGGCAAGCAATACGGTAACTTTCAAATATTGGTGGTGGTGTTACTTAAACTAGGTATTTTAATTGGCGCTTATCTCCAACAACATCAGCAGGTTGAAATATTATTTGGCATCAGTATCTTTTTATCATTACTGGCAATCTTGGTGTTAATACGGGCTGGCACAGATCCTACAATTAAAGTTAGCCCAGCCAAACCCTTAAAAAAACGCGATAAGCTAGTATTTGCTATTGATGGGGTATTTCTATTTTTTGAAAGCTATTTTTGGGTCTTAAGCCTGTTTTTTATCAGCCGCGGCAATGTATTCGAGCTTGGCTTGATGTTAGTGGTATTAACGCTGGTCTTAAGTCTGATTTTTATGCTGATTAAAAACACCATTGACCGCTTAAACCAACATTATGTTTTTTATAGTGCGGTTGTTTTATACGCCTTATCCTGGGTATTACGTGGCATGCTGACGGTTGACGTTGAAGGGGCCTCTCTTTATTTGTTGGTCTTAGTCATTGCCTTTTTAACCTCATTTTTTCGGCTTAGTTTTAATAAACGATTTTTCGACCATGCTAATCAATTAGATACGATTAATATTATCTGGTCGAAGAGCTATTTATCTCAAGGGGCGATCGTTATTTTCTTCGCTGCGCTTGCCACAGTTTTGTTCCTTGGCGATGCGACCGTGGCTAACTTACCTGCGCTTTATTGGCTGTTAGCGCCAGCCGGATTACTGTACGGACTTTACGCCCCGCCTCACGTTACCACACGACACCAAGCGTCACTGTCAGAAACTGATTCAATCAACTATGTGCCAACGCACGATAAACGGATTATTTAAATGAACGTAATTATTAAAGGCAGCGTTGAGTCGCTTGATCAAATGATCGAATTTATTGCTGGGCTCAGCGATGTCTCTTATCAGCAGTCGCCTGCTCCGCTATTTGATAGTTCAATCGGCCAACATTTGCGCCATATTCTTGACCTATATATGGCGCTGATGAATCCGACACACCCTAACAATGTTGATTACGACATTCGTCGCCGTGGCCTTGCGTTAGAACGCGTAAAAATGGAAGGGATTCATCAATTGCAATTGGTCCGAGATTGGTTGTTACAATTAGATCTCAGCACGTTAGATCAACCGCTGACCATCAGCGGCGAGGTGTCGATTAACAGTGTGCAAAGCGCTCAATCAAATTCGTCGTTAAGCCGAGAACTGTGCTTTGCCTCGAGCCACTTAACCCATCATTTAGCGTTAATGGCCGCTATTGCCAAATATGTCGGTCAGTCGGTTGCAATGGGGTTAGGCACCGCGCCAGCCACGGCTAGCTTTTTACGCGGTCAACAACCAGCACCGTGCGTCTAATAAGAGGCGAGTGATGCCATGCCGTTTAATCGCGCGAGGCAATGAACGTGCCTGCTCATGTCAAGTTATTACAGTCTTGTGCCATGTAAAATTAGGTCGACACTAACGGTATATTTTAGCATGGCAGTCGGATGATTTACTCACCGCCGTGAGTTAGTTTGGCCGGATCTAATAACTGTTGCAGTTTTTCACGAGAAAGTTCGGTATGTTCTAAGGCAACATCAACAATCGCACGTTGTTCTTTATACGCAATTTTAGCTATTTTTGCCGCTTGCTCGTAACCAATAATCGCGTTAAGCGCAGTAACCAGAATTGGGTTTTTGTACAAGGCTTGTTTAATATTGTCACTGTTGACTTCAAACGTCGCAATCGCTTTGTCTGCTAATAATTGCGAGCTGTTAGTCAATAGTTCAATGCTGCTCAGTAAGTTATTGCTTATCATCGGCAACATCACATTAAGTTCAAAATTACCCGATTGGCCGCCGATAGTAATAGCAGCATCATTACCTATTACTTGCGCCGCCGCCATCGCGGTCGCTTCTGGAATAACAGGGTTTACTTTGCCGGGCATAATCGACGAGCCCGGTTGCAAGGCTTCTAGTGCTATCTCACCTAACCCAGATAATGGCCCAGAGTTCATCCAACGTAAATCATTGGCTATTTTCATCAGTGAAACAGCCGTTGTTTTCAGTTGGCCCGACAGTGCCACAGCCGTATCTTGTGAGCCAATAAGGGCAAAGAAATTGTCACTGGCAATGAAATTAACCTCGGTAATAATCGATAACTTTTGATTAAATAAGTGGGCAAATTCTGGGTGAGCATTAATGCCAGTACCAACCGCAGTGCCACCTTGGGCTAACGTTTGAATAGTCGGTTGCAGCGCCTGCAAGTTAGCAATGTTTTGCTTAATTTGACTGCTCCAACTATATAAACTTTGGCTCATTCTGACGGGCATTGCATCCATTAAATGAGTACGGCCAGTTTTAATATGATGATCAATCGACTTGGCCTTAATATCAATCACCGCGGTAAGGTGTTTAAGGGCTGGCAACAATTGCTGTTGCAGCGCTAACGCCGCACTGACATGAATGGTACTTGGGATCACATCATTACTACTTTGACCGTAATTGACATGATCGTTAGGGCTAATCGTTAAGCCACTGTCTTGTGAAGCTATGTGTGAAATAACTTCATTGGCATTCATGTTGGTGCTGGTGCCCGATCCCGTTTGAAATACATCAACCGGGAAGTGAGTCATCATGTTTGGATCGTTAAGCAACTTGGCTATCGCCGCGACTATGGCATCGGCAATTTCGGGTGATATCACCGCTAATTCTTTGTTGGCATTTGCCGCGGCCATTTTAATTTTTAACAGCGCGCTAATGAAACCCTTTGGCATAACTTGACCACTTACCGGAAAGTTATTTACCGCCCGCTGGGTTTGGGCACCGTACAGGGCGTTAATCGGTACTTGCAGTTCGCCCATACTATCTTTTTCGATTCTAAAATTGGTCATTAACTTCATACCTTGCAATGTGACTAACCACTTGGGGTAGCCTGTAAAATTAAAAGGGTGTTTGAGTAAAGGCAGTATTTAATTGCTGGTTTACCGAGATATAGAGATCTCGAATTTGCGCACCATGAACATATTCTTTACTGATTTGTTTTAAGGATAATAACGGCCGATGAACACATTCAAAGCACATTCTGCGCCAGTGCGCTGGCACGTTTTGATCTTCAATGGTCGACAGTAATAGGTGCAGTTGGCTGAGATAAAGTTGCCATTGTTTATCGATAGGCAATGTCGAAGATATTTGCTCGCCGAGCGTAAAATATACAACAAAGGCATCACTTCGTTCAGGGTGTAATGCCTTTCTAATGACCGTTGCTAGCTCGTGCCATAATTTAATTTCATGTGTAACGTCACTCATGTCAAAGTGCTCCTGAATAATATAAAGTGTTGCGAAACTCAACATCGTAATGATAACCATTATCATATAGGTTTTTTTAACGGATAAGTAGTCATTGTGATAAAAATATTATTGGTTCAATCTCAGCAAACAAGTGTTCAATGTTTAACGATCAGGGCGTGCATCTATTTGGATAAATGGCATTGTTTTGAAATAGCATTGTTATGAAATAGCTTTTTTAGCTATTGCTTTGTTTAGGTATTGCTTTGGCTTGAGTATATAATGTGGCGATGTATGCATTTCGGATTGCTCGGTCATAAGTAGACCAACAGTTAAAAGCTCTGTAGCAAACTGACCGGAGTCGCCACACAACACAATGACCACCCCATCGTAAATGGGCTTATGGAACAACATGAATCAAAAAAATAATACCAGTAACCAGCAAACTATCTTTTGGCACGATTATGAAACCTGGGGAGCAGATACCCGGCGCGACCGCCCTGCCCAATTTGCCGGGATCCGTACCGATCTTGATTTAAATATTATCGACGAGCCAATTGAATTTTACTGCCAACTCGCTAACGACTACCTGCCGCAGCCACAAGCCTGTTTCGTTACGGGCTTGACCCCACAAAAAGTAAACCGACTCGGCATACCTGAAGCCCATTTTATTGAAAAGATAAATGATATTTTTTCAGTGCCCAACACAGTAGTCGCCGGATATAACAGTATTCGGTTCGACGATGAAATTACGCGACAGTCGCTGTATCGTAACTTTTTAGATCCCTATGCCCGAGAATGGCAAAACGGTTGCTCACGTTGGGATATTATTGATTTGGTCCGTGCCTGTTATGCGCTGCGTCCTGAAGGTATTAACTGGCCTGAAAATGATGATGGCATTGTTAGTTTTCGACTTGAATTGCTCACTAAAGCCAATAATATCAAACATGAAGGCGCTCACGACGCGGTTAGTGATGTCATAGCGACGATTGAATTGGCCAAACTTATCAAACAGAAACAGCCAAAACTTTATCAATTTATTTTCGATTTGCGCCGTAAACAGCAAGTTTCAAAGTATTTAGATTTAGTCAATTTGACTCCCTTGGTTCATGTCACATCAAAGATCCCGGCCAGCCAAGGCTGTTGTACCTATATTACGCCTTTGGCTTATCACCCAAGCAACAAAAACGCGATCGTTTGTATTAACCTTAATATGGATTTAACCCCATTATTAGAGCTCGATGCGGCCCAACTTGCACAGCGGATGTATACCAAACGCAGCGAACTAGGTGATGATTTACCGGTGCCAATAAAACTGATCCATATTAATAAATGTCCCGTTATTGCACCGGCTAAAACCCTGACACCCGAAGCTGCCGATCGCCATGGCATTGATCGCGCACTGTGCCGTAAAAATCTTGATTTGTTAAAACAGCATCCGCAATTACGTGAAAAAGTAGCGGCGGTATTTGCGATAGAGAGCGATCGCGCACCAGAAACCGATCCTGATTTAATGCTCTATAGTGGTGGCTTTTTCAGTGGTTCAGACAAAGCAGCAATTGAGCGTATTAGTCAAACGGAGCCAGAACAATTGGCGAGCCTTGAGTTGCAATTTGACGATCCGCGACTAAAAGAAATGTTGTTTAGGTTTCGTGCCAGAAACTTCCCGCTGACCCTGTCAGTAGACGAACAGCAGCAGTGGAATGACTATCGCCGCAATGTGCTTGACGGCGAAAGTTACGGTTTATTGCTCGAGAGCTTAGCAATTGAAAACCCAAATGATCAACGCAAGTTATCAATTTTAAAAGCGTTATTTGAATACGGCGCGAGTTTATAACTCGTTATAAAATTGCGAGTTAACGCAGACTTAGCCGCTAAGCCTGCTGCTACACCACGGTTATGATGTTGCATTGCAAATTGCAATATCATCACCGGACCAACACCAACCTAAGTGAAATTCCACGACCAAAACATTAATTATCTATTGTTTTTAAACACAAATATTTACAAGTAACGCCGATGGCATGATGTTTGATTAACTATATTTAAACATAGGGAGCATCGTCATGACAGGATCAACACACACCTCCAGTAATTATTACCTCAAGCGTTACGGCACCATATTAAATATTTTCTGCTTTATCGGTCTGGTTTTTATCAGTAATTCGAGCAATGGCGCTCCATTTACTAACTGCCCAAGCAAGGCCTTTTTATTTCAAGGCAACCCTGTATCAACTTATGGGATCAATCTGGTGACTGGTCACTATACCTTGCTTGAAGATGACCCCGGTATAAACGCAAACATCAATGGTCTAGGCTTCAATGAGCAAGACAAGTATCTTTATGGCTATAATACCAGCCACTTTGAAATGGTGCGAATGGGCAGCGACTTTCAGGTGCAAACACTTAATTTAACGGGTTTGCCTGCTAACAAAACTTTTTATGTCGGTGATGTCGCTCAGCATTATTATTATTTATATCGTCGTAATGTTGGGTTTTATAAGGTTGATCTCTCACCATTAGACCAAGACGCTAACGCCTCGTTAACCGCACAACTCATCACCAGTAATACCGCCGTTGGTTTAACTGATTTTGCTTTTCATCCGAACAGTAAAAAATTATTTGGGGTCGATAATGCCAGTGGTATTTTATACCAATTCGATCCCGACTCAGGTGCCACACTAGAGATGGGCAATACCGGACAAACCGGTACTTTTGGCGCGATGTATTTTGACGTAAATGGTTATTTTTACCTTTCACGTAATCAAGACGGCCAAATTTATCGGATTAATCTGTCCAGCTTAACCGCTAGCACAACTGACACTCAATTAATCAATCTGGACGTTACTGCAGTAAAATTTGCCGATGGTCCCAGCTCGAGTCAAAATGACGGTGCCCGCTGTGCTAGTGCCCCACTGATTGATGAAGACACCCCATCGACGATAGATTTTGGCGACGCACCAGCCAGCTATGGCACAACCTTAGCCGATAATGGCGCTCGCCATTTAATAAACTCTGCAATATTTTTAGGCTTAAACCAACCCGATGGTGATTATGATGGCTATGGGGGCAATGAGTCCGATGACAATACCTTGGTCAACTCAACAAGTTATGACGATGAAGACGGCGTTAATTTTGTTACTGCACTCGAAGCAGGCCTCGACAGTGTCGTCAGTGTTTATGCGTCGGGTTCAGGGGTACTCAGTGCATGGTTTGACTGGAATCGAGACGGTGATTTTAGCGACGCCAACGAGCAAGGCATCATTGATGTCGTGTTAACCCCCGGTCTTAATGCTGTGGCGATTCGAGTGCCACCTGACGCCGCCGTTGGTTCAAGCTGGAGTCGCTTTCGTTTTAGTGAGCAAACGGCCCTAGGTTATTCCGGTGGTAGTAGTAGTGGCGAAGTCGAAGACCACCCGATCAATATTTCTGCAACGAACCTTAGTTATCGCTATTACCCAGGAGAAAATAGCTGGGTTACCTTGGCTTATGAAGACAAATGGCCAGAAAGTGAAGATTACGATATGAATGATGTAGTGCTGCATTACCGCACAATTGAGGTCATTGAAAATAACATGATTGTTAGAATAGACATCGAAGGCGAGTTACAGGCATTAGGGGGTTATCATCACAGTGGTTTTGCCGTTCAACTGGAGAGTATTGATGAGACTAACGTTAACAGCCAAACATTGCGTTTAATGCACAACAATGTAAAACAGCAATTTAGTGGGGTTAACGGCGCTACCGAGTATGAGATCCTTGAAAGTGGCAACGAAAATGCTGTCGTGGTTGTTAGCCAAGACTTGTGGAAGCACGTCTCTAGTGTCTGCATCCATTACCGCAGTGAACCCGGCTGTTCTCAATCGGCGGTATTTACTTTTGAGCTCAGCATCCCGTTCATTAACCCGGTACCACTAAATGAGATGACAGCGGCACCCTATGACCCCTTTATCTTTGCCACAGAGGGTCTTTACCATGGCGAGATATTTAGTACTCACCCGGGGCGCAGTTTAGAAATTCACTTAGCTGATCACGCGCCAACGACAAAGTTTAATCCTGCCTTTTTAGGCTTAGCTGACGATACCAGCGATCCGAGCACTGGCCGCTATTTCAGAACCAGTAATAATTTACCTTGGGCGTTAGAAATAACCGATCCGTGGCACTGGCCCAGTGAACGAAAACCCTTGCTTGCAGCATACCCAAACTTTGCCCAGTTTGTGCAATCACAGGGCACACAATATACCGATTGGTTTCAACTCAATCAGGCTATTAACCAACACCTATTTGAATAATATCGCTATCGGGAGCAACTCTCATGACTAAGCAACATCAACCTAGATCAACCTTGTTTTTTATAATGGCTAGCTTAACAGCGCTGAGCTTAATCAGCTGCGGCGGTGGCGGCTCGGATGACAGCGCTAGCAATTCAGGCAGCGTTGATCAATCCATTGACGAAGCGCTCAACATTAATCAATTAGTTGCCGCCAATGATTTCTCTTTCACCACCAAAAGCACCATTGAGGTGGCGATTGATCTTGCGCAATACAGCGATCAGCGTGCCTACCTCAATATATATCGCAGTTACCAATTACTCGATTCGGGCCAATATTATCCCGATCCGGCAAGCAGGGTCCTTGCAAGTGCGCTAACCGAAGGCAAAATTAACCATTCATTTATTGGTTTGCACCAACAACCCGAGTATTTAATTGAAATTTGGCGCTATGACGGTCAACTGCCTCAACAACAGACAGTTATGGTCGTTGATAATCGGATAATTATCCAGTAATTGACTCAACAGCAAACCAGCATGATTACCACAAGACGCAGTCCTCAATCAGAAGGCGCTTGAGCATAAATGCTGCTCAAGCGCCTTTAGCAAACCCAATTCTTTCAATTCATTACGAGAATAGCCAATCGAATGACCAGTCAGGCGCTAAAACAGACATATTACCGTGAAAAACATAAGCGATACGCGAGTGACTTGCTCGATAATCCTCAGCGTTAGCCAATTTCATGATAACATTCGACCGAGTGATTATGACGAACTTAGCACCGCGACCCATTTAAGCGAACCGCGGCTGGTACCATTTTGAGCCAGCATAATATCAAAACAGTGCAACTAACAATCGATTTGCATCAAAAATTGTCATTCGTTGCAAAACAATGATTAATCACTAGCTTCGGGCTGTGTTAGCGATTATTCTCAGCTAAAAAATATGATTATAATTTAAGGTTAAATGATGAAGCTCGATTTTTCTCAAATGCAAGAAAACATTGATCAGGCCGTGACCCTGCTTAAAGCAATGGCCAATAATCATCGCTTGATGATTTTGTGTATGTTATTGGATAAAGAGTTATCTGTCTCGCAACTTAATGAGTTAATCCCGGTGGCACAATCATCGCTATCACAACACTTAGCTTGGTTACGCCGCGAAGGCTTTGTTACGACTCGGCGCGATTCACAAACAATTTATTATTCATTAGACAGTGCTGAAGTCACCGCTATTATTAAGGCGTTGCACCATCAATATTGCGATGCCGACACTGGCGAAATATCACCTAAATAACCGGTTAAGATCGGTCGTGGTTAGGCTGTCGGTTTCTGGCAAAACTGACAGCTCTATACAATTACTTCTTGGGATTATTACTGCCGAACTTGTCTAACCGTGCATGCAAACTCGAAGTGTCCCAGCGATTACCGCCAATGCCCTGTACTTCACTGTAAAATTGATCGACTAACGCCGTAACCGGTAACTTTGCCTTGTTACGCCGTGCTTCATCGAGTGTAATGGCTAAATCTTTGCGCATCCAATCCACCGCAAAGCCAAATTCATAGCTATTATCAATCATTGCCTGATGGCGGTTGTCCATTTGCCACGATTGCGCAGCGCCTTGTGAAATGACATCAATCACCTTATTAACATCGAGATCGGCACATTTAGCAAAATGAACCGCTTCAGCCAATCCTTGCACCACACCCGCGATACAAATTTGATTGACCATCTTAGCCAACTGGCCACTGCCAACGTCGCCAATCCGTTCGGCACAACGGGCATATGCACCGATAATTGGCTTAACGCGTTGAAAAACGCTATGTTCACCGCCAATCATAATAGTTAACACCCCGTTTTCGGCCCCAGCTTGACCACCAGACACCGGTGCGTCGAGGAAACTTACGTCCTGCTGCGCGCAAATTACCGCCAGTTCACGGGCAACATCGGCCGATGCCGTTGTATGATCCACCAAAATACTGCCTTGGACCATGCCGGCAAGCGCGCCAGATCCGCCCAATACAACCGACCGTAAATCGTCGTCATTGCCGACACAAACAAACACCATTTCGGCCTCTGCGGCAGCATCACATGGCGTTTTACCCACCCGGCCTTGATATTGAATTCGCCACTGTTCCGCTTTACTGCCCGTGCGGTTGTAGACACAAACGTCATGACCCGCTTGTTTAAGATAGCCGGCCATTGGATAGCCCATGACCCCTAAACCAATAAATGCAATTTTCATCATGTTTTCCTCGTCATCAATAAATCTTTATTAGCACCAAGCACTGCTTGGTGCTAATGGCCATGTGTTATCCGAATAAGCCGCCTAACTTACCTTTGAGTTTATCGCCGAGCTTGCCTTCGAGCTTTTCTTTAAGTTTGTCTTTGGCTTTTTGTTTTAATTTTTTCTTTTCGGCATCGAGTTTTGATTTAAGCGCGCCACTGGTGTCTAACCCGAACTTAGGCTTAGCAAAGGTACCTGTCACTTTCAGCGGAATAGTCATACCCGATAATTGATCATCGGTCGCACCACCTTGGCCTTTTAGCGAGCCAACGACGGTAACACCAAGTTTATAATTAATGGTTTCTTTAATAATGTTTGCAGTGCCAGCGCCTTTTAATCGTAATAATGGTGATAACATTGATAAACGAGTATTGTTAAAGACACCTTTATTTATTTTAAACGTGCCGGTTAATGAAGAAAAATCGGTCTTTTGCTCGGTTGCCTCATTACTGCCCGACTGGCCAGTAAGCGTCGCCTTGGCCGACCGAAGTTTTTGCGCAATATTAATGCCATATAACGCGCCATCGCTAATGCTAAAGTCACCGACAGCGGCTAAACCAGATTTTAGTTTATTTGGAGATAATCCGGCGCCTTGTGCTTTCAAGTTAAGTGCCGTTACCCCACTAACAATTTCCAATTGCGCCATATCTTTCATCAAGGGTAAAATTTGAATACCTGATATTTTTTTAGTCACTTTATATTGGTTACGGCCGTTGGCGTGGTCAACTAATGCAGTGACATTGATTTTGCCCTGATACAAATTAGCCGTCAGTGGTGCCAGTTGCGCTTTACCATTGGCAACAATAATTTTGCTGGTTATTTTATTTAACGTCAAGCCCGAGGCTTTAAGACCGGCCAACGCGAATGTGCCTTTAACATCAAGTCCTAGTAATGCACTAAGATCTGGTTCAGCATTGCCAGCGTCACCCGTGTTAGTGTTGGTATTATCGTCAGCAGTTGCAGCTGATTCGTCACCAAGGTAGGGTTGCAGATCCCAAATATTACCTACTAAATCAAAGCGTACTTTGGTTTTTTTTGCCGCTACAACACTGGCCCAACCGGCTAATTCAAGTTGGTCGAGTTTAAACTCTAGCTCAGATAATTTTGCCAAGCCGCTGGCCAAGGTATAACTAACGTTAGCCTTTAGTGCGGCAGATATTGCCTGATTAGGTAGACTAGCGCCGCTAAAGTCGGCGTTAAGTTTCATGTTATTGAGTTTAACCTGGCTCATTGCCTGATCAACAAGCAAACTTGCGTCTAAGCGCACGCTACCTGTCAACTGATCGGCCAAAGCCAGTTCAATCAGCATTGATAGTTCAGTTGGTTGACCAAGCGCAAATTCGCCGAGCGTTAATTGTTTAATGGTCGCTAACGTTTGCGTCTTTGCTCCAAGATCTTGAATTTCAATCACGGCGTTCGTAATAGCGACTCCGCCAAGATTTAATTGGGCTGGTCCGCTCGTGTCTGTATTATTGTCAGTAGGCTCAGAGCTTGGCTTGGCTTGATCAGTGCTAGACGACATGCCATCTAAGTTTGTGCGCCCATTAACCTTGGTGATCATATTTAAACGGAAACCATCGAGCGTGACCAAGCCTATTTTTATTTGACCAGACAATAATGGCATCAACTCAAGCGCAACTGCCACTTGTTTAATTTCGAGTAAATTATCGCGATTAAAACCTTGAGGGTTCTGGAGATAAACTTCACTGGTTGTCACTCCCAGCGTCGGAAAGATACTCCAGCCAATATTGCCATTTAATAACAAGTCACGATTAACCGCTTGCTTTACTTGTGCCTGTATTTGCGGTTTATACTCATTTGGGTCAACCACCATAACCACGGCGACGACTGCGAGAGTTAACAGCACCACGAGTGCCGCTAATACCTTAAAAAATGTTTTCATTCCAGATCCCTTTAAACGTTGATTTAACGATAAAATTGTAAACTATTATGCAAAGTAATAATCTAAAAATAGCATTTAATTTTACCGGTTAGAATTTGATTCGTACTAGTCATATTAGAGTTTCGTCGTCTAGCGCAATATTAACAATGAGTTCACTGACATTTAAGCCACTTGCTGCCCCCGTTAATCGCGCGCGATTTAATCTATTTTCTTTACGCAACACCATTATGCATTTGATATAACATTATTAAATAAAACTAGTCATAAAATGACTATTAAGATATTCTACTCGTAGAATGTAAATTCCATTCTTTAGTAGGTCACTGTGACAGCACGTTGTTTCACCTACCCGTCGCTACTCCCCTCTTATTATTGGATAAACTATGTCTGGCAATGTTGCACAAGATTTCGAAACCCTGCGCGAAGAAATTTCCTCTCGCTATAACACCCTAAGCCAAAGACTTCAGGTCATCGCGAGATTTTCGCTTGAACATCCGACCGATATGGCGATTGAAACGGTTGCCGTAATCTCTAAACGTGCAGATGTTCAGCCATCTTCATTGATCCGTTTTGCAAAAACATTTGGATATTCGGGCTTTAGTGAAATGCAAAAAGCCTTTCAATCGCGTGTAGTCGAGCGTTCAGCCAGTTATAAAGAGCGACTGAGAACGATTGATAATGGTGAAATTAGTGATACTAACGCTCACCACTCTCTGTTGCAGCAATATTGCCAGTCAAATATCATTTCGCTGCAAGAGCTAGAAAAAAATATCACTCCACACAGTCTTGAGCAAGCTATCGAGTTGCTCCAAGGTGCGGATAATATTTATATCATGGCGCAACGTCGGTCATTTGCGGTCGCAAACTATCTCAATTATGCGTTAAATCATGCTAATTACCGGACCCATCTGCTTAGTAGTACCGGTGGCATGTTGTTTGAGGTCGCCAATAACATGCGGGCTAACGATGTTTTGATTGCAATCTCATTCCCGCCTTACTCACCGGAAACGGTCAAGGTAGTGGAAAATGCGATTAAAATGAATGTACCCGTGATAGTCATTTCAGACAGTAAACTTAGTCCAATCGCAACGGGCGCTCAAATTTACTTTGAAGTACTCGATGCCGAGGTTCATAGTTTCCGTTCGTTAACATCGTCGATGTGTATCGCACAGACACTCACCACGTTAATGGCACTGCAAAGTAAAGATGATTAAGCTGCGTACTATCATCTTAATAGCGACTTACGTTATATAAGGTGGAAAGTTACCTAGAGATTAGTGGCGCCAATTGCGCCACTAATGATGGGATTATCAGCACTGAGTCTTAACAATTCTGACGTATCTAATACCATAGAGTCTGTTGTACTAAAGTGTTGCTATAAATTAGGTTCGGTGAACTTTATGATGTGCTTTATGTATTTCCACTCTGTTTAACTGGGCAGTAACCAAAGAAAACGACCCGCGACTTTGTTGCTGATATTCAATAGAATAACCGTCTTAACGGAACCGCTTTTAATACGTATCCATGCGCGAAAAGCTAAAAAATCGTCCCTTATTTTTTCTCCTAACAGTTATCCAATTGAATGCAACTAAAACGGGGATTACAACCAATCGTCACACATCTAGTTAACTTGTTGTATTTAAATGAAAGATAAAGCCAGACTCAGTTAAAGACAACATAGCCAATACCATTACTATGCAAGGGCTGCGATCTTAAGATAAAGCGGCTAGCTTATTTGTGTTGTACTTTACCATTAGCTTTATCTTGAGCATTATTTTTAACGTTACCTTGAACATTACCTTGAACATTACCTTGAACATTGCCCTGCACTTTCTCTTGAACACTGCTTTCAATGCTGTCTTGAGCCTTAGCGTTAATTTGGTCTGGATCAATGCCATCTCTAAAGAATGACCAGTAACAATAGATCGCAAACCCACCGCTAATCATTCCCCAAAATGATTCGTCATTTAACCATTCAAACACTGACCACAGCAGACAAAATGCGGTGACCGCGATTCGGCGCCATAATGGTTCAAAAAATTCAATATCTTGTTGTTTCATCGGTTATTCTCTTTAAGCATTAGTCATGCCAATTGGGTGAGTTAGCTCAGCATACGAGTTATGACTCAATGCTGAGTTACTAACGAAGCCAATAATATCGGCTAATAAAGACTTAACGCTTTCTCTGAGACTAAAACCCCATTGAGATCTGCATAGACATACTGCCCCGGTTTTATCACTTGCCCAGCAAATTCAAGCGCGACATTGAGCTGACCAACCCCAAGCTTGGCGGTTTTAACCGGGCAAGTACCCAAGGCCTGAACACCAAGATCTAACGTCGCAATCGTGCCGACATCGCGGATCACCCCAAAAATAACCAAGCCTGCCCAATCATTATCTACTGCTGCAGCAGCCAACATATCGCCTAATAAAGCGTTACGCAGCGATCCGCCACCATCAACGACCATAACGCGGCCATGACCCGGTTGATTAACCAGTTCTTTTACTAAGGAGTTGTCTTCAAAACATTTAACCGTCACTATCTCGCCACTAAAAATGGTTCGGCCACCATAGGACTTAAAAATAGGTTGGAGTAATTTAACTTGGGTGGGAAAGTTGTCACATAAATCAGGGAGTAAATCTAACATGCGGGATCCTAATACAATAATAAGCGTTAACTTTTTTATCACTGGATTAGGATATAGGCAACCCCGCTATCTTATATAATCGGTATTCGTGGAGATGATACCAATCTCATAAATTTAATCTAATGGGTATTATGCTGGGTAAGCTTGTGCAAGGTATTGGTAAATTTTATCACCAAGTTGCTCATCACAATCAAGTTCGCTTAATGCATCGGCCAAGTATTCGTTATCTTCACGTCCTTGCCATACTTTAAGGTAACTACCGTCTTTGTAACCATGATCTTGACGGAAATAGTTTAAAACATTTTTACCGATATACCATTTGTACAGATCAGAAAAGTCAAAATCAACACTGGTCATCAGCGCGCAGAATTCCTGATATGGCATCTCGCCCAGCGCCGACTTACCAACGAGTTGCTTAGCCAAGGCTAAGAAGGCTTGCTTGTCAGTGGCTTGTTCAAATACCTGTTGCCATTTAGCCGCTGCAGCGTCAATTGAAGCTGCGGTCGTTGCACCTGATTGCTGTTTAATTTCAGCACTCATTAGAAAATGCCAAATATCAACCAGCTCTAATTTTACTTGATCAAGATCAGGCGTTTGGTGTTTCCACCATTTCCAGCCGTAATGATCGATCATTTCGCTGCCCTCAACCAATACAGCACAAAACCAGTCTTGGCTGTCATCGGTAATCCAAGACGGATTAATGGCAGCATTTAGCTTGTCCTGCATGGTGAACATTTGGACTAATTGAGCTTTCATACAAATTCCCTAAAATTTAAACCACAATATTTTATTGTGAATAACTGATCGTCAAAATAATTGGCAGATTTTACGCTATCGATTTATAAAAGTCATACTCAATAGCGAATTTTGATACCTAACGAGCCCAGTGGCGATATAAGTGACGAGCTAGCTAAGTAAGTGACTCGATAGTTTATACCTTGTAACACTGCGCCAATGCTGCGGTCATCTGCTCAAGCCCTTTACGGCGCGTAAAGTCGATGTTTCGTTGCGGGATCTGCTCAGGTTTTAAGAAATCGGCTAGCACTTTGGTGATGTGATCTTCGCGAATTAAATGCAAAATAGGATATGGCGCCCGGTTGGTATAATTGGCGGCATCATCTTGATCGGCTTGTTCAAAACAATAATCAGGGTGAAAACTGGCCAGTTGGTAAATACCGTCATATCCGGCATCAGCCATCACATGTTCACTGATCATGAGTAATTCAAGGTAACTGTCGAAATCAAGTTCAGGATCGGGGTAAATCACCAATGACGTCGATATCTCTGATTGTTGATCAAGTCGCTGGCATTGCTCAAGCAACGCACTAACGTAGCGCTCAAGCGAGCCCTGTTTTACGACATGATAATCGACAGTTTGCTGTTCAATTTCAGCTTTGGCAAAGGGGCAAATATTAAATCGGATAATCACCGACTCGACCCATTTTTGGCACTGCTTAATGATGGTCGGGGCTGTCAAGTCGCTCTGTTGTTCATTCATTTTAAGGGTTTCAATTTAATTATTAGCTAACTGCAGCTATCTCAGCGACGTTGCTGGTCTCATCTGCGCTATCGTACTCAGGCTCTTTACCCTTGAGCGCTCGTTCAACATTTTTAGCATTTAGTGCAAGGTAGACTGTTAGGCTTTCTAAATCATCATCAGATAAAGACGGTAAAACCTGATCATGGCGAAATAACTGCTGTAAAATGTCAGCATTATCTAGGGCTTTGTCATAGGCATCGGCGGCTTTTTTATCTGCGGTACGCAATTTTTCTACCCCTTTGTGGTCTTTAACAATATATTCTATTTCGATCATAGCAATGCTCCGTTAGTCATTATAAATCGATTTTACTGTATAGTCGTACAGTAATGCAAGTGGGTTTAACCTATTTAGTCAAATCATTCGAGATTAGCGTGCGAACAAGCGCGTGATCCTGCTGCGCTTATTTCGCTAAAAATAATTTTCTAAAGTTATTGCTGGTTACTTCGGCCAGCTCTTCTAAGCTCACTTGTTTTAAATCGGCAATGAATTGGGCGACGTCACGCACATAGGCTGGCTGATTTTGCTTGCCGCGATGTGGTGCCGGTGCCAAATACGGTGAATCGGTTTCAACCAATAGTCGCTCTAACGGTAAGGCTTTAACCACCTCGCGTAATTCACCCGCATTGTTAAAGGTTACAATGCCAGAAATCGAAATATAAAAACCCATGTCCATCGCTTGTTCGGCCATGGCTAAACTTTCGGTAAAGCAATGTAATACCCCACCGACTTTGTCTGCTTGGCCTTCTTTTAAAATCGCGATGGTTTCATCACGCGCATCACGGGTATGGATGATTAGCGGTTTATTAAGCTCGGACGCGACCGTAACATGATCAATAAAGCTCGCGCGTTGAATATCATGGGTTTGCGGTGCATAAAAGTTATCAAGTCCTGTTTCACCAATCGCGATCACTCGTGGGTCGTTGGCCAGTTGTCGTAATAACTCAATATTAAAGCCATCTTCTTGATTAAGCGGATGCTGGCCGCAACTTGCATATACTGACGGGAAAGGTTTAATGGTCTCGAGCATCGCGCTAAAGGTTTGTAACGTCACGCTGACACAAAGCATTTCGCTAACATCGTTGGCACTAGCATTTGCAATAACGTTCGATAGTTTACCGTCATAAAGTGATAAATCGAGGCGGTCAAGATGACAATGTGAATCTATAAGCATAATAATTTTTTAGTGCGGCGCCATTGCGACCGCGACTACCTAAACTTGTAAAACCCGCCTTGGTCAAAAACCAATGCCAGCTTGATAAAAAAGATACGGGGATTGTTGTGTGGGGTGCTTTCGTGCTGATAAGCGGTAATTATAGCGATTACATCGTTGCTGTAATTTCAACCGCGTTGAGTTTGGTATTTAATACTTGCTCAATCAGGGTTTTAATCTTGATATTATCACTGGGCAAACTGACACCGACACCGATCGGCCTAGCCCCCTGCACGCCCGCCGGATTAAGCCACACAACTTTAGACTCAAATATCGTTGGTTCAAGGTCATCGGGTAGTGTTAGCGCCACTTTAACTGGCTCGCCAATATTAATTTCAACGCGCGTAGAGATGAAAACACCGCCATGACTTACAAAAGGCATGTAAGCGCGATATAACTGGTTTACGTTTTCAAATTCTGCAACTAACTCTAACATCGACAATCCTTCATATTAATCTCCAACCATAAATTCTACTATAAGACGTTGCAGTTGTAATACTTTATTTGTACTTGGCTGGCTAACACACAATTGCTTGAGTTGGTTGAGCGATTGTTCAAAGGCTAATAAACGCTGCGGTGACACCAGGCTTATTGCATGCCGGTGGCCCGCTGTAAATTCAAACGCCGTTTTACTGCTAAGGCCACTGGCAATTTTGACGCAATCGATCAGCAACAAATGAATTAAGGTTAAACTACGCTCGGCGCTAACATCACTGGTTTTAACGAGATCAATTAACGGATAAAGCGCTATCGTAACACCGCTATTAGCCAGGACAACGTCAATTACCGCCAAGCGTAGCTGCTCAATATAGGCCAGTTGTCCACTAGTTACCCCTGCTAGGGCATCAAGGGGCGAGTAACTAAATAAGGCGAGCTGATTGGCGCTGATGTTGAGTCCCGCTTGTTGGCTGACCCAACTGGCTAACTTTTCTGCTGGCGCACTGGCTGCATTAAGCGCCAAACAGCGACTAATTACTGTTGCTGGTAACAAGCTCCGTTGCGAGCATGTCAGCACAAAATAGACATGTTTTGGCGGCTCTTCTAATACCTTTAATAACGCATTAGCTGCCGACGTGGTCATTAAATGTGCGTCATTAATCACCACCACCCGAATTGGGTTGGTTAATCCGGTATTGATAATCGATGCTTGAACTTTACGGATTTGCTCAATGCTAATGGTCGATTTGTCCGCGGCGGTTTCAATAAAGTAACAATCGGGGTGAGTGGCTGCGCCATGCAGCAGACAGCTTTGGCATTGACCACAGCTGTCATTTCCTTGCGGATTACGGCATTGAAAATATTGGGCTAAAAACTGACTAAGTTGCCGCTTGCCAAGGCCACTTACGCCATGAATTAACATGGCATGGTGTAATTTACCCGCCGTAAACCCGCGGGTTAACTGTTGATAAAGTGGTTTTAACCACGGGTACAAACCGCTACTTGGTGACAATGGTGACATGATTAAAGGCTACGCTTGATAAACTGGCTAACGATGGTTTTAATGTCTTGCTGGACTTGGGCCAAACTCTGCGAGGCGTCAACCGTCATAATCGTTTCATCATTGGCCGCGTGCTCAAGATAGACCGCGCGCGCGCGTTCAAAAAAAGATAAAGCGTTTTGTTCGATCCGATCAAGCTCACCACGCGCACGAGCCCGTGACAATCCTAACTTAGGGTCAATATCGAGATAAATAGTTAAGTCAGGTTTAAAATCACCCAACACTACCTGCTTTATCGGTGCTATTACCGATGCTAATTCACGCCCACCGCCTTGATAAGCTTGTGACGATAAGTCATGGCGGTCGCCAACAACCCATTGCCCATTGGCCAGCGCTGGTTTTATTACACCTTCTACCAATTGGCTGCGCGCCGCATACATTATTAACAATTCGCTGATTTGGGTTAATTCTTCAGTCGGGTGTGATTCCTTAACCAAGCAACGCATTGCTTCAGCCAGTGGCGTACCACCGGGTTCACGCGTTGCCACAAAATCGTTAATCTGGTGATCGGTCAACGTTTGTTTGATTATTGCGATTGCAGTAGATTTTCCAGCGCCTTCTAAGCCTTCAATTACGATAAATTTAGCCATCAGAGATTATTTATTCCTTTGCGAGCGTAAGTAACGTCTTACCGCCTTGTTATGTTCGCGCAAAGAGCGTGAGAAATAGTGACTACCATCTCCTTGAGCAACAAAGTAGAGATATTTTGTGGTTGCAGGATGCAGCGCAGCCCAAATTGAGGCCCGACCAGGCATTGCAATGGGTGTCGGCGGCAGTCCGTTGATCACATAGGTATTGTATGGATTTTTATGACGCAGATGGGCCCGAGTGATATCGCCACGGTAATCAAGTCCAACGCCATAGATCACCGTTGGATCGGTTTGCAACCGCATTCTTTTGTTAATTCGATTAATGAATACCGAAGCAATAGTACTGCGTTCACTGCTAGTACCGGTTTCTTTTTCAATGATCGAGGCCAAGATTAACGCCTGATAAGGCGTGGTAAAAGGCAAGCCTTTGGCACGTTGTTGCCAAGCTATTGCTAATTCTTGTTCGAGCTTGTTAGCCGCTTGATTTAAAATGGCACTGGCTGGTGTACCCACGGTATAGCTGTAGGTATCTGGGTATAAACGCCCTTCTATCGCGCTATTATTGTAACCTTTGACAAAATAGGAATGATCTTTACTTTGCTCTAATTTAAACTGGCTAATTTGCTTTGGCGAAAAATCAAGCTGCGGCGCCGCTTGAAGTTGCTGTTGCCACTGTTTAAAGGTGGTACCTTCAACAAAAGTAACCGACAGTTGAATTTCTTTACCGCTGGTTAATTCAGTAAATAGCGCCCGCGGACTTAAGCTCGCGTCAAGCTGAAAAGTACCAACGCGCAATTTGGCTAACTGAGGTTCTTTAAGCACCAATAAGCGCATTGGCCAAATAACCGGGAATTGGCCAGCTTGGTGAATTCTACGGCTCACGCTGGCAACAGTGTCGCCCTTAACCACACTAAACTGTTGCGACTGCAGCTGGGTGATTGGTGCATTAAACCACTGGAGTAACCACCACGCCCCGCCACCGGCGGCCAACATACCAAGCACTAACAAGACCATCATTAATCGCACAATTCGAGATAGCCAACGCCACTTAGACTTAACCTGTGATCTGTTCTGTGGCTTAGTCGGTGATTTACTGTGGGTGTTAACGTCGTTTTGAGCTTGCATAGGTGGTTGTGACTCGCTTACTGTCTCAGTCATGTTGTCGTTTTGCCTCAATCAGCTCAAAGATCTCGCGCTGATCAAAGTGCGTCTGTTCAATGTTATTAACTCGGACCACTGTCATTAAACAGTTGGTAATAAATACTTCATCAGCGCTCATGATACTCGATAAGCGGTAACGATCAGTGTCGATTTGGTAACCGGCCTCGGTTAACCAAGTGATAACTTTAGCCCGCATTATGCCTTTAACGCCTGCCAATTCAAGGCTCGGGCTATATACAACATTGTCTTTAACCCAAAAGATATTGGCAATGCCGGTTTCTACGATAAAGCCTTGGCAGTCGAGCACCACGGCATCTTGATACTCACTGTCATCAATTTGCTGGCGCACCAATACTTGCTCTAGGCGATTAAGGTGTTTAATGCCAGCAAGCAGCGGATTAAGCCCCAGCGCTACCGTACTGACCCCCAAACTTATCCCTTGCTGACGTAGCGTGTGATAATGCGCGGGGTAAGCACTCGTTGTAACAACCACTAAAGGCGTATCACAGCCAATACAACTATAACCGCGAGTACCTTGGCCACGAGAAATCAAGACTTTGATCACTGCCATTGCTTGGTCTTTAGCAACCGCGGTTAATTGAGCTGCTAATGCCACGTAATCAACAGTTGCGATATTGAGCAGTTTAAGACCGTGTTGCAACCGCGCTAAATGGGCAACAAGATCTTGACATTGGCCTTGGGTAACTAAGATGGTGGTAAAAATACCATCACCGTAGTTTAAGCCGCGGTCTGTCACCGCAACTTGATCGCCCGCTTGACCATTAATCCATGTCGTTACACTTCCTTGACTCATGATTAGTCGTCACCAATTCGGCTAGCAACCGCGCCAGTTTGACCTTTGTATTTAGCGTTGGCCCGCTTGTTATAAGGAAACTCAGCAGAGCTAGACAAGGTTTCAAAATTAAGCGCACCAATTGGCATGCCTGCACGTAACGCCAGCGGTAATTTGCCGGCATTGATGAATTCCAAGACGATATTGCCAGACCAGCCAGGATCAATCCGATGCGCGGTCACATGAACCATTAAACCAAGGCGTGCCAATGATGAACGGCCGTCGAGCCAACCGACAATATTGTCCGGCAGAGTCACCGATTCCATGGTCATGGCTAAGGCTAATTCACCCGGATGTAAAATGAAGGGATCATCGTTTTCTAACACAATTTCGTCACTCATTACTTTATCGAGTGCTTTTTGAACCTCAGCCTTAGGGCCACTAATGTCGATAAAAGGCGCGTTATGGCCTTCAAATACTCGAAATTTGTTACCCAGGCGGATATCGACCGTTACCCCACAAATACTCAGTGGATCGGGCGTAGGTACAATTTTAATTTTACCTTCCAGTAAATGTTTTTTTATATCGACATCACTCAGACGCATTAACGGGGATCCTTTTAGTATTCTATTAGCGTTTTAATAAACGATTAATTTCTGATTTAAGCATTTCAATCGCTATGCGATTTTTGCCACCGCGTGGCACGATAATATCGGCATATTGCTTTGATGGTTCAATAAATTGGCGAAACATTGGGCGTACAGTCGCCTGATACTGATCAAGCACTGAATCCATGGTACGGCCACGTTCTTCAACGTCACGTAATAAACGGCGGATTAAACAGATATCAAGTGGCGCGTCCATGTAGATCGACGCATGAAAAAACTTACGTAACTCAGGGTTGGTTAACAATAAAATACCCTCGAGTACAATCACGCGTTTCGAACCCATTGCCTTAGTTTCGGTCAATCGTGTATGTGTGTTGTAGCAGTATTGAGGTAATTCAACGCTCGCGCCCTGTTGTAACAATGACAACTGTTCAAGCAATAGTTCATGCTCTAGCGAACTTGGGTGATCGTAATTGGTTTTAACGCGCTCATCCATCGACAAGTGATCTTGGCTACGGTAATAATAATCTTCATTGATTACGCCAATTTCATCGCTGCCCACTTCATCTATTAGCTCTTCAACAATAGTACGAGCTAATAAACTTTTGCCAGACGCTGAAGCGCCGACAATGGCAATAAATATACAATCTTTCATGGTTTTCCTAGAACTGTTATTGCTGATTTAATACAATCGATGGGATTGATAAATCAGTTTTATTGAGAGCAATAGCGACATTAAGCGCAATATTTTTATACATAACGGACGTATCAGAGTTTGGCTCACTCAGGACACTTGGCTGACCTATATCAATGTTTGAACGAATTTGGCTTTGCAGTGGAATATGCCCCAACAACGTCACCTTATTTGCTGCCGCCATTTTTTGTCCACCGTCTTGACCAAAGATATGTTCTTGATGACCACATTGCTGGCACTGGTGATAGCTCATGTTCTCAATCACCCCTAACACCGGCGTATTGACTTTATTAAACATCGCAATGCCTTTTTGAGCATCGGCCAGCGCAACGTTTTGTGGTGTCGTCACAATAATAGCCCCTGACACCGGCACTTGCTGGGTCATTGTTAACTGAATATCGCCAGTACCCGGTGGCATATCAACCACGAGGTAATCAAGATTTGGCCAATTGGTTTCAAACATCAGCTGAGCCACAGCACGCGACGCCATCGGACCACGCCACACCGCGGCGTCGTCAGCATCAACCAAAAAGCCTAACGACATCGTAAATAGGCCGCCCAGTTCAACGGGCTCCATTAACTTGCCATCATGGCTTTGCGGTTTAATGCCAACACCATTTAACATCATTGGAATGGAAGGACCAAAAACATCGGCATCAAGCAAACCAACCGACGCCCCAGCACTTGCCAAAGCCAGTGCTAGATTGACCGAAGTCGTTGACTTGCCGACTCCGCCCTTCCCTGAAGCCACCAAGATAACTTGCTTGACTCCAACGAGTTTATCACTGCGATTGAGTTGCTTAATCTCTGTCGTTATCGCTAATTCAAGTTGACTAAACTGACACACATCATTCAATACTTGTGTTAAACGTTGATTTAACTGTGCCAAATGGTCTTTACACGCGATACTCATCGTCAAATTAAGGCATAACGTACCCTGTTTAACACTGGCGCCAACTACATCACACAACGCCAATAATGCGGTGCTTGTGCCTGGAAAATTTTCCTTGGCTAAGCGTTGTTTTATATCATTTACCAGTGTTTTATCGCGTTTTCCAAACAGACCCATGAATGCTCCAACTGACTCGCCCGTTAATCTGGGCGCTATTGTACCTAACTTCTGCCATTTCTTATATAAAAAAACCTGCTTCAAGACCCATTTTCAGTGAACTTAATTTCCTTTTAGTTTAAGATAAGCGCCAATTTACTATCTAAAATTTTATCGAAAGGCGTATTTCACGGTGACGAAAATTGCAAACAACACTAGAAAAATCTTAGTAACTAGTGCGCTCCCTTATGCCAATGGCCCAATTCACTTGGGACATATGCTTGAATATATCCAAACTGATATCTGGGTAAGATTTCAAAAGATGCGTGGTCACGAATGTTATTACGTTTGTGCTGACGATGCGCATGGCACACCAATTATGCTTAAAGCTCAACAGCTTGGCGTAACTCCTGAGCAAATGATTGATCAAGTTAATAAAGAACACCAACTAGATTTTTCTGAGTTTGGCGTCGGTTTTGATAATTTCCATTCAACTCACTCTGACGAAAACCGCCATTATGCCGAGCTTATTTATAATAAATTGAAAGACGGTGGCACCATTTCAACGAAGGTAATTGAACAGCTTTTTGACCCTGAAAAACAGATGTTTTTACCGGATCGTTTTGTCAAAGGTGATTGCCCTAGTTGTGGTAGTGAAGACCAAAATGGCGACAACTGTGATGCTTGTGGCGCGACATATAGCCCAACCGAGCTAAAAAATCCACGTTCTGTCGTCTCTGGTGCCACTCCTGTACTCAAAGAGTCTGAGCATTATTTCTTCCAATTGCCAAAATTTGAACAAATGCTCAAAGAATGGACTCGCAGTGGTTCTCTACAATCAGAGATGGCCAACAAATTGGCCGAGTGGTTTGAAGACGGTTTACGTGACTGGGATATCAGTCGTGATGCACCGTATTTTGGCTTTAATATTCCTGGTACTACTGACAAGTTTTTCTATGTTTGGCTTGATGCACCTATTGGTTACATGGGCAGCTTTAAAAACTTGTGTAATAAAAGACCTGAAATTGATTTCGACAGCTTCTGGAATAAAGATTCAACCGCTGAGTTATATCACTTTATCGGTAAAGACATTATTTACTTCCACAGCCTATTTTGGCCAGCGATGCTTGAAGGTTCTGGTTTCCGTAAACCGACCAGCGTATTCGCGCACGGTTTCGTGACGGTCAATGGCGCAAAAATGTCTAAATCTAAGGGCACCTTTATTAAGGCGCGCACTTACTTAGAACATTTAAACCCTGAATACCTGCGTTATTACTATGGTGCAAAATTAACCAGCAAAATTGACGATCTGGATTTAAACCTAGAAGATTTTGCCCAGCGCGTTAACGCTGATTTAGTGGGTAAGGTCATTAACATCGCCAGTCGCTGTGCCGGTTTCATTGTCAAGAAATTTGACGGCGAAATGGCAAGCGAAATTAGTGAACCTGAACTTATCGCTGAGTTTATTGCGGCTGAATCTGAAATTGCTAGCCATTTTGAAAACCGTGATTTTAGCAAAGCTATCCGAGTTATTATGGCGCTGGCTGACAAAGCTAACCAATATATTGCTGATAAAGAACCGTGGCAATTAGTTAAAGATCCGGCTAACAGCAATGAAGTTCAGCAGGTTTGTTCACTGGGCATTAATTTATTTAAAATCCTAATGACTTATCTTAAGCCGATTGTGCCTGAGTTGGCTCAGCAAGTTGAAGCATTCCTTAACCACGAGCTAACGTGGCAAGGTGTGAGCCAGCCATTGACTAGCCACAAAATCAACAAGTTTAAAGCCATGATGCAACGTGTTGATATGGACAAAGTAAACGCAATGGTTGAGGATTCAAAAGACAACCTGTTGGCAACGCCAACGGCTCAGGTGCCGGTATTAGATCCAAACTCACCGCTCGCTAAAGATCCAATCAGCGACACTATCAGCTTTGAAGACTTTGCTAAAATCGATCTTCGCATTGTCAAAATAGCTAAAGCTGAACATGTTAAGGGCGCAGATAAGTTGTTACGCCTTGAGTTAGACTTAGGTGGCGAAAGTCGTCAGGTATTCGCAGGCATAAAATCGGCCTACCAACCTGAACAACTCGAAGGCAAGTTAACCGTGATGGTTGCAAACCTTGCACCACGTAAAATGCGCTTTGGCATGTCAGAAGGCATGGTTTTAGCCGCAGGCCCTGGCGGTGAAGAGTTGTGGATATTAAACCCAGAAGAAGGCGCACAGCCAGGCATGCGCGTTAAGTAATCTGAAGGTCTAATAAGTCCGGTTTAAACAGCGATTTAATGACCGAACAAAAAAGGCTGTTCACGCAAGTGAACAGCCTTTTTTATGCCAATGATGCGCCTGAGTTGGTATTAAAGCTAGCCAGAAAGTTACCACATATCACGGTGGGCACAATTAAATTAATACCAATCTCAGGTTTTAGTTATTTGGACTCTAATGCGAGCAATTTTCCGCCAAAGCCAATAAAGGCCAAGCCTGTTATTGTTTTAAGGATCCGCTGGGCGGTGTGGCTCTGACCGATAGATTTAAAACGTGAGAATAAAACCACCATCGACGAAAACCACATCATATTAATCAAGGCGTGTAAGCTTACTAAAACAAACGCATAAGTTACGCCCTGCTCGCCTACTGGAATAAACTGAGGGAAAGCTGCCAAATAAAACATTGATACTTTCGGATTTAACGCATTGGTTAACAAACCCTCGCTAAATGATTTTATCAAGCTTTGACTGCTAGTTTTCGCAGATGTTATTGGTTGGTTTTCAGCTGTACGAAACGCACTAAGCAATGATTTAATCCCAATCCAGGCTAAATATACTGCCCCTAGCACTTTGACCACCATAAATGCGTCGGCTGATTTGGTTAACAACACCGAAATTCCTAACACTGACAAGCTTCCGTGCAGATAAAAAGCCGCCAAAAAGCCCGCGATATTAGCAAAACCGGCTTTTTTACCGCTCAAAGCGACCGTTTTAGCAATAAGCAAGCCATTAGGTCCCGGTGATATGACCAGCAATGTTGCAATGAGTACAAAACCTAAAATTTGAAATTGTTCCATGGCTGTTCCTCGTTTAAAGTCATAATATCGATATAAAAGCAATAATAAGGCGAGTTCAACCCGATCACTTCTGACATCTAATGCAGACAGTAAAATTAACACAAAGTGAGGCAACAGTGGCAGTAGATCTGTCTGCTATTTTAGTTTTTGAATAGGAAATTGAGATTGTGAATAGTTAAAATTTTCTAGATAAGAGTTTCAACCAAAGAAATATTGGCGTCCCCTAGGGGTTTCGAACCCCTGTTACCGCCGTGAAAGGGCGGTGTCCTAGGCCACTAGACGAAGGGGACACACAGGTAAATTATTTGGTGGAGCTATGCGGGATCGAACCGCAGACCTCTTCGCTGCCAGCGAAGCGCTCTCCCAGCTGAGCTATAGCCCCAAATAATTATCCATTGTTAAGTAATCGATTATGCAATCTGTTATGCAAGAGACAGCCTTAACAACACAAGTATTTTATGGCGCTACTTTAGTTTAGTCAATGATAAAAAAGAGAAATACCACAATTTATCAACAAAAACCCTCTTGGCGTACAATTATTAATCAAGGCGATAAAACCACTGCCGCTATTGTTCTTAATGCCGGCCACAGGTGCGGCAAAACTTACCTTTAACGTAGGTATTGCTGTCACAATGTGGGCATTGCCTAAATTGCTTGAATCCACAACTGGAACAAGCAAGACTTGTTGTCGCAATACCTATTCCACAATCTTGACACAAGCCCTTCGCAATCCGCTTTTGACTGAGTTTTTCTGGTGAAAATATCTTTTTTTGCATCACATAAATCAGGATTAACGCCGTAACTATCGCGATTACCATCATTAAGTAATGCCAAATTGCCACTAAGTTAAAGCGTTCGAGCCATTCAAAAAGCTGTATTAATAGTTTTTTTGGCACGATTTCGTAAATCAATTCTGAGACTTTAAAAATCACAGGAATAAAAACAATCACCAACAAATGTGATGATACAAGGCTTTGATACGGGCGTGAAGTCTTAGTACTTTGGTGGTGCCACCCATAAAACAACAGCATCAAAGGTAATAAAAACAACATCTCCATTGCCAAACGTTTGACCGGAAACCAAAAGGTTAATTGACCGGTCTCCGTTATCAACCGTTGCCGTTGTGACTGATCAATCGCAGCAATGGCCCTAAATAATTGACGGATCAATTGGTGCGAGTTTAGCTCATCTTGCGCGAGTGATTGTTGACTTGCTAAACGGTTAATTTCGCTCGTAAGTAGCGCTACTTTTTGTTTAAAGACCCCTTGCTCACTGATCTTATGATCTAGCTCGGCAATTTTTTCTAGCAGTGAGCTATCATAAGCGCCGCGAACACGTGCTAATTCAAGGGTAACTTGGTTAGTTTCCTCGCTAAGTTCGAGCCAAGCGCTTAATTGACCCACCAGCGCTTTATTTTTATCAATTAATTGCAGTGGTAGCGCAATGCGCTGGCAAATGGGATGTAATTGCTCAATCTTGACTAAATCATTGTTAGGTGAATAACTGCGATTATATTGCGCAATGATGTTAGCGGTTCGCTGTAGTCTATTGTCACTTTGCCACTGCTTTTCGATAACGATATCGCGACAAGACGCCGGGATCTGTTGATAAGGGCTGGCTAATTGCTGAGTATGATCAGCCAAGCCGTCAAATGTCGAGATTAATATAAACAAATCAAGCAACAGCACAATCATTAATACCGTTTTACCAATCGGGTGATTATCTACCGTTGATAAGCCATCCCTAACCCCTATTATTCTGCGACCTAATTGCTTGAACAACGTTTATTCCTTTAAATTGTTCCATTATTAAGCTAAACAATGAGTTTGCTTAATAATGATGATTGGCTTACTTGGCTTACTTGATTAACAGACTTGCTAGGCTATCTTAATTAGCCATTTTAAGTGCCTATATTAATAAGCTATCTTAATAAGCTATCTTAATTGGCTATCTTTGCTGCCACGGCGGTTAATGCCACTGGTAACAGCCTGTTCTGATTCTAGCGCTGTTTGACAAGCGACACAAAGTTCAATGCCAACAATCGCGTTACGCCGTGCCAGTGGAATAATACAATCACACTCAAGGCAGTGACTGAGACTTTCCCCATGATGAAGTCGACTGCGCGCTAATGTGACTGCATCAGCAATACTTGCATCAATTTGATCTTGCACCGCGCCATCACGGGACCATCCACCAGCCATTAGCTTCTCCCTAATTGTTATCTATTTGAACATGGGCGTTAAACCAACACCATAGATGTAATTGATATTATGCTGCCTATAGCCATTCATTTTTAAAACCAAGCCGAGTCATTAACACATGCGATAGCACAAATCCTAAAAATGGCGTCGATATGATCGTTAATATAACCCATAAAAATACATTGCCTTTATTTTTAGCGACTAAAATGCCTAAAGGCACGCAATAAATGCAGAGCAATCCACCAATAATCATCGACAGATCTGTTGTTTTATCATTTATTGCCACCGCAACCATGACAAAAATTGCGATTAGTATTAAATTCAAAAGCAGGTACCAGCGCCGATTCTTCCGCCTAAACTGGCTAAATTGAGCTGGATCTAACAAGGTTTTAGGGCTAATTGGTGGGGTGTATTGGGCTTGCATATTAATCCTTTTGATGCTGTATTACGCGAACCTCAAGTATTGGGCGAACTTTAATGTTTACCGCCCAGCAACTGAAGTGTTCTGTTTAAATTCAACGATGTTTAAACAACTTAATAATCAAAAACTAAAGCTGCTAACGTGATTAAATATAGCTCAAAATTTCGGTTGTACCGCTCGCACTAATTAACGCCCCCAATTACCCTTTTAGTACTGTTTGAATATAATCACACCATGCATTAGACAATAAGCTAGACAATAGTTCGGCCTGATTTGGCTTGTCCTTAAGTTCAAGCTTAAATTCAACCACCGAGCGCCATTCGGCAGAACCATTATCAGGACCATGGCCTTGCTGGTCTAGGACAGCTAAGTGGTTATTAACCGCAGAGAACCACGGCTCAGTGCATGGCATATAGTTAAGCGGCGCTGGAATTTTCGCACTTTGCTGTGCTTTTGGCGGTACTATTGGTTGTGACATTGACGGTACTGTTGCCTGTGAAATTGGCGGTGCAGTCGAGACACAACCAACCGCAGATATCGCTAGCAGCATACTTTTAATATTTTTTAACAGTGCTGCCATTATTACTCCCCAAACGGTCACTAAGCTGTCAGGATTTTAACGATATCATATGACCGCCTTATAATAGCTGCCATATAATAGCTGTCTTATAATAACGGCCTTAACAAACTAATCTGTATAATACGCGTTGATTAACGCGAGTGTCAGATCAATATCTTGTTTGCTAATATCTAAATGAATGACTAAACGGCAATTGAGCCAATTGCCGATGTTTATGCCATGCGCTTGCAGATAGCTTGTTAAATTTTGGCCACGATTAGCACCCTGCGCGCGTGAAAAAATCGGGAATATCATATTCGTTTCCACCGCACTTAAGTCGACCTCTACTTGATCAATTTGTTGCAATGACTTGGCAAAATAACGCGTCAGCTGATGATCTTGTTGCAACCGTGCAATATTATTATCGAGCGCATAAATACCTGCCGCGGCGATTATGCCAGCTTGGCGCATGCCCCCGCCGAGCATTTTCCGTAAACGCGTTGCCCTATCAATAAATTCTTTGCTCCCACTAAGTACCGATCCGGCTGGCGCCCCTAGCCCTTTAGACAAGCATAAAGATACCGAATCGACCTTGGCGCATAAGTCAGCAGCACTGCTTCCCGATTGCGCAACCGCATGCATTAATCTCGCGCCATCCAAATGCACTTGCAGTTTATTATCTCGCGCTAGGGTGCAAATATTGTCAAGCTCGGCTTGCGGCTGGACAAAACCCGACACGGTATTTTCAAGACAAACTAACCGGCTAACGGCAAAGTGGGGGTCATTAGGTCGAATAACCTGTTCAACCTGCGCTGCACTAATATACCCTTTGGCGGTCGTTGCTATTTGTTGCAACACGATACTGCCCAGTACCGACGCCCCGCCCGCTTCGTGACTGGCGATATGGTATTGGTCGCCGATAATAATTTCTTGGCCGCGCTGGCAATGTGCCATCGTGGCAATTAGATTGCTCATGGTACCCGATGGCACAAACAAGCTCGCTTCTTTATTCAGCAAGGTCGCGACCTGCTCTTGCAACGCAATAACGGTCGGATCTTCACCATAAACATCATCGCCAACCACGGCATTGGCCATCACAGCCCGCATCTCACTGCAGGGCTGAGTCACAGTATCACTGCGATAATCTATCAGGTTGTTTACCGTAGACATTGTGGTGGTGTTTATCGGGTAGCTTTTACGGATCATTTTAGTCCTTACTCAATTTAGTCTTGACGCTCTGTGAGCTCAAATAATACACTAATACACTGAATTTATAGAGTTATATTGGCCTATTTAGTTACTATGCACTTTTAGAGCTAAGCGCAGTGTACACTGCCCCATTTGCTTAAAAGCTCAAAGCCAGTACTGATGCTAGGCTCACACTTGTTCGTGCCAACTTTTGAGATTGCTGGCTATCGAGACCAAACACTGGCAACGCGTTAGTGGATAAAATGATGAGACGATTGAGAGTCGCAATCAGCAATTTATAAAATTACAGCGATAAAGTCACCCGCTTTTAGCTTTGTTGATTTCAAGTGATAAAAGCAATCATTAGAACAGTTACAGCGCTTCACATTCAGTGGTAAACTGCAGCGCTTACTCGATATTTTATTTGTTATTTACTAGGACTAGCATGTTCAATTTTTTTGAGAGTCTCATCAAGCCATTTCCGCAGACTTCTATTTCACAACCGCCTAACACCTTGTTTGCTTTTTTCAGACATTATAATAAAGGTATTGAAAAGTACTTAATTATGATGTCATTAATGACCGCCACTTTAGCCATGGGGGAAGTTTATCTGTTTAGCTTTATGGGCGATTTAGTCGACTGGCTCAGTGGCAAACCCGACCAAGCGTTGCTTGACGAGCGCGGCAGCTACTTTCTGATGATGGGTATACTGGTATTAATTGGTATGCCTTGCATTATTTTGTTACACACAGCATTGATACATCAGACAATTTTGGGTAATTACCCAATGGCGATTCGCTGGAGCATGCATCGCTATCTGCTCAAGCAAAGCATGGCCTTTTATCAAGATGACTTTGCAGGCCGGCTCGCCACCAAGGTAATGCAAACGTCCTTGTCAATTCGTGAAGCTTCCACCAAGTTGCTCGATGTATTTGTCTATATTATTGTCTACTTCGTCTCGATATTGTTTTTAATTGCACAAGGCGATGCCCTATTCTTGATCCCATTATGCCTATGGTTAGGGTGTTATATTTTCATTCAGTTGCACTACATTCCACAATTAAAGAAAGTGTCGACCAAACAGGCAGATGCCCGTGCTGAAATGACCGGCGCAGTGGTTGATAGTTATACCAACATAGCGACGGTTAAGCTCTTCTCGCATACTGATCGTGAAGAAGCATACGCCAAAACCAGCATGCAAAGTTTTTTAGAAACCGTCTACATGCAAATGCGACTGGTGACCAAACTTGGGTTTTTTGTCCAGTACAACAACCTTATTTTAGTCTTTAATGTTTGTGCTTTATCTGTCTATTTATGGCTAGATGGCGCTGTTACAGCTGGCGGGATCGCAATCGCCGTTAGTTTGTCATTGCGTTTAAACGGCATGTCGCAGTGGATCATGTGGGAGATGAGTTCGCTGTTTGAAAACATTGGTACCGTGGTCGATGGCATGAACAGCCTCTCAAAACCTCACTCAGTAAAAGATAATGAAGATGCCAAACCGCTTGTGGTCGATCAAGGTAAAATTGAATTCAATCAGATTAATTTTAACTTTAGTGAGCAGCTACCGCTTATTACTGATCTTAATTTGCAGATCAAAGCTGGCGAAAAAGTAGGCCTTGTTGGCCGATCTGGCGCGGGTAAATCGACCCTAATCAATTTATTAATGCGCTTTTACGATTTAGGATCGGGTCAAATACTGATCGATGGCACCGACATTAAGAGCGTTACACAAGAGAGCTTGCGCGCCCAAATAGGCATGGTGACACAAGATACCTCACTGCTGCACCGAAGCGTAAGAGACAATATTATTTACGGTCGCCCCGATGCCAGTGAAGAGGAAATGCGCCAAGCGTGTATCCAAGCGCAAGCGCATGATTTTATTCAAGAGCTTGACGATAACAACGGCGGTTTAGGTTATAACGCCCAAGTAGGTGAACGCGGAATTAAACTCTCAGGCGGTCAACGCCAACGCATTGCGATTGCTAGGGTCCTATTGAAAGATGCGCCAATATTACTATTAGATGAGGCGACATCGGCACTCGACTCTGAAGTCGAAGCCGCTATCCAGCAACATCTAGAGCAATTAATGCAAAACAAAACGGTCATTGCTATCGCTCACCGCTTGTCGACAATTGCCGCTATGGATCGTTTAGTCGTGATTGATAAGGGACAAATTATAGAGCAAGGAAGCCACGCACAACTGCTTGCTAAAAAAGGGGTTTATGCTCAGCTTTGGGCCCACCAAAGTGGCGATTTCTTAGGAGAGCAGTAACACTCAAACAATCTAGAGTAGCGCTGCTCTAGATTGTTACGCACTTACTTAGGTGTTGTCTAATAATCACCTACTCAATATCTTTAGCGCGCCAGATTGATCAATATAATCGTACTATTGAATAGTCTATTTATTAGCGCTTTAGGTGTTAACCATTCCTACTGACTATGCACCGACATCAACGTGCAATAAATAGACGCTCAAATATAATATCGTGCATTATACTTAATTGGTACTGTTCATCACTAAAAGCTACTTTAGTATGATTAAACTATTTTATATTGAAGAACAATTTCGACTGCCAAGCACTATCGTGTTCGCCGTTATTGCGCTTTGTATCGTGCCTTTCCTGTTGCAGCTACTCGGTATCGATTTTGGTAATTCAGTTGCCGTTACTCCCTCCATTCAAGCCCCATTGCTTAGTCAAATAACAACAGATGAGATGTTTTATCGTTTATCAGGCGGTTTTACTCATGCTCTGCTTGAATGGACCGCATTTAGTGCGGCAATCTTCGTCGTGCTATTGGCTTTTTGTCATTACTCAATCACTAACGATATAACGACCCCAGTGATTGGGGTCGCTTTATTTTGCGCTGGCGCGATGGACGCTTTTCATACCCTAGCGGCAACACGGTTAATCAGTGCTGTCGCAGCAAATACCGATTTAATCCCGTTTACGTGGGCCCTATCTAGAGTTTTCAATGCCGTTATTATGATTGCAGGTGTTGGAATTTTTTTATCGGGACGAAAAATAAAGCCCCAAAGCGGCCTTACATTTATTGTTATAACCAGCCTAATTTTTGCCTCAGTCGGTTATTTACTAATCTACTTTTCTGCAACCAGCCATAACTTACCGCAAACTCAATTTCCTGACGCCATTATTCGCCGTCCTTATGACATAGTGCCATTAGTATTGTTTTTACTGGCTGGCTTAGTAGTTTACCCCCTCTTTGCCAAACGTTACCCGAGTATTTTTGCGACCGCGTTATTATTAAGTGCCTTGCCCGAAGTCGCGGTCGAATTGCACATGGCTTTTGGCTCACAACGCCTATTTGACAGCGATTTTAATATCGCTCATTTTTTAAAAATCATTGCTTATGTGATCCCCTTGGTTGGACTAGTATTAGACTATGTACAAACCTATAAGGATCAAATACGCCATCATGAACAACTAAAGGCAGCCCACCAGACACTCAATACTAAGGCAGTTGAGTTAGACAAAATTAATCACCAATTAACCCAATCGAATGCTGAATTAGAAAAATTTGCCTATATCGCTTCGCATGATTTACAAGAGCCACTTCGGAAAATTCAAGCATTTGGCGATCGCCTGCATAAGCGAATTGAGCATAGTGATGACGACAAATCCGTCGACTACATCAACAGAATGCAAAATTCAGCAACCAGAATGCGCAGCTTAATCGATGACTTGTTGAGATTCTCTCAGGTCGGTAGTGCCGATTACATGCTGAAACAGACCGACCTTAATGAAGTGTTACAAAGCGCTATTGACGATTTACACATCAGTATTGATGAAAAATCGGCCCAAATTAACATCAGCCACTTACCCACGATCTTAGGTGAGCATAACAAGTTATATCAGGTTTTTTTAAACCTGCTATCCAATGGGCTTAAGTTTGCCAAGCCCAACCAACTCCCCATTATTAACATCACCAGCCAGCAGATAGTAAGGGATAAGATCCAGTACTGGCAAATCACCGTACAAGATAATGGCATTGGGTTTGAACAACAATACGCCGACAAAATTTTTGAGATATTTCAGCGTTTACATGGTCGTAGCCAATACCAAGGTACTGGTATTGGCTTAGCTATTTGTAAACGAATTATTGAAAAGCACAATGCTAAAATTTCCGTCGAATCGGTATTAGGTGAGGGCACATCTTTTATCTTACTGTTCGAAGTATAATTGTATCGGAGGTATCTAATGAGTGACAAAGTAGCCCCAATAAGAATACACATGTGTGATGATGACCCCGACGATCAATTGTTGGTCAGTGATGCTTTAGAGGAAGTTCGCTTAGGCAATCCAATAGACTTTACCAACAATGGTAAAGAGCTATTTGAATATTTAAACCGTGAGGGGAAATATAGCCACCTGGTTGATCAGCCACTGCCTGGACTCATTCTGTTGGATTTGAATATGCCAATAATGGATGGTCGTGAAGTGTTAGCCAAAATAAAACAACATGAAAAATTTCGCTCTATTCCCATCATCGTGTTAACGACCTCAAAAGCAGAAACAGATATCGCACGCACTTACGATATGGGGGTTAACTCTTTTATAATGAAACCAGTGTCGTTTGAAAGCTTAGTCGATATGATCAAGTCCGTGACTGACTATTGGTTTCATTTAGTGTCGCTACCAAAAAAATAATGGATAAATATGGGTAAATATTCGAATTTCAACATTCTAATCGTTGAAGATGACGAAGATGATTACATCTTATTAAAAGAGCTGTTGGTCGAAATGGTTGGTGATATTGGCGCTATTTATTGGGCTGAAGATTTCAAGTCGGCCCAACAAAAAATTGCCAATGAGCAGTTCGACTTTTACTTCTTAGACAACCGCCTAGGCGCCGAACTTGGCTTAGAATTAATTGTCGAAATAAAGCAACGCTATGAAACAGCTCCGCCGATCGTCATGTTATCTGGCGTCGATGACTATAAAACGGATCTTGATGCGATGGAAAAAGGCGCCGATGATTATTTGATCAAAAGCGAACTAACCCCACACTTACTTGAAAGAACATTTCGCTATTCGTTAAAAAGTAAAGAGTATGAAACTAAATTGGCTAAGCTGGCGCATTTTGATGGTTTAACTGGCTTATATAATCGCAGTATATTTAATGAATTACTGATTAAATCTATTCATCACAGTGAACGTTCAGGCAATAAATTTGCACTGGTCACCTTAGATTTAGACAATTTCAAATTCATCAATGATCATTACGGCCACCCTGCTGGCGACCAACTATTAACCAAGATTGCGCGGCGACTAAAACATTCGACTCGCAGTTCAGACATCGTGGCAAGGATCGGTGGTGATGAATTTTCGCTCTTATTAAAAGATGTAAAAAGTGACTCTGACTTTGTGATATTAATCGAAAATATCATGGCACTTTTCCAAGCACCGATTCAAGTCGATAGTAAATCAGTCTTAGTGACAACCAGTGCTGGTATTGCCATTTACCCCGATGATACAAAAATAGCCAATGAATTAATCGACAATAGTGACAGAGCGATGTATCAGGCAAAATCGCAAGGTCGCAATACTTATAGTTTTTATAATCAACAGTTACACCAAGAGGCTATCGCTAAACATCAGTTGGAAGTCGAACTCAATGATGCGATTAATAACAACCTATTACTGTTGCATTATCAACCCATTGTTTCATTAGTAACGGCCAAAGTCAGTTCCTATGAAGCGTTGCTCAGATGGCCTGACCATCAGGGGGGCTTTCGCAATACCGAAGAATTTATTGAAATAGCCGAAGAGAGCAGCTTAATCTTACATATAGGCGATTGGGTTTTCCAACACGCCTGCCTACAGCTTAAACTGTGGTCAGAACAAGGAATAGATGATCGTCACCTGTCAATCAATGTCTCAGCAAACCAGTTTGAAACTGACGATTTCAGCGAACTTGTCATCAAACATCTCAAAGAGACGCCTAATATAGCGCAAAAAATAACCTTCGAGCTGACAGAGCGCAAACCTTTAGCTGTATCAACAACCACCATCAATAGGCTGCAAAAATTAGCCGCTTTAGGATTCACCTTCTCGGTCGATGATTTTGGCATTGGCCATTCATCTATCTCTTATTTACGCGCTTTTCCAATGGCAACAATTAAAATTGATAAATCAATTACCCAAAATATATTAACTTCTAAAGAAGATCTCGCACTGTGTACTGCCATTATCGCCTTAGGTAAGGCCTTAAGTCTTGGTGTTATCGCCGAAGGAGTAGAGACACAAGAGATAGCGAGCTTACTTATCGAACTCGCATGTCCATACGCGCAAGGCTATTTATATGCTAAACCACTACCGCTGTAGTACTTACAGATACGGTAACTTGCGGCTGCAGTCGATTAAAAGTAGCTTACCACGAAATTAACAACACACTAAAACTATGATTTTATGGATTATTTTAATTTTAGTATGTTACCCTCTATAAAAAACAAACGACAATTAGGTCAATTACAAAGCGCCAGACAATATCTTTTAAACGGATGTTTAGTTACAATGCGCCCTTAATTGTTAATGAGCTAATTATTAATTTGCGGTACTTTTTAGAGGTTAATTGGTGAAACGAACAAATAAGGGCTTCACGCTCATTGAGCTAGTGACTGTCATGATTATTATTGGCCTGTTAGCGGTTGCTGCCGTCCCCAAATTTATTAATTTGTCTGGCGACGCCAGAGCAAGCGTATTAACTCAATTATCAACGACGATAAAGTCGGCTAACGACTTGATAAGATTAAAATCTTATATGCCCAGCTATTCAGCGCGAGGTGTGACAAATAGAGACGATTTGATCGATATTGATATGGATCGGGACGGTATTTACGATTTAAGTGGGGTCGATGTGCGGCTTAAATATCGCTATTTAGACAATACTGATATTTACAAACGAATTGATATCCCAAGTGAATTCTCTATTGAAGAAGAAGGCTATGAGTATACTTATATTGGCTACGACTGGAACGATGATAACGAAGTTAAGTCCGGTAATTGCTTTGTTAAATATACCCAAGCAGAAAATATGTCGACGCCTCCAACCTACGAAGTTATCAGCAGCGGCTGCTAATTAACGCCTCGATATTACAAGATAACAGCTATTGGCAAGCCGTGTTGATTTGCTGGTGCAACGTGGTTAATCTTGATGATGATAGATCTAAGTTCAAGGCTCTGGCCGCTCGTTTATTAACTCGCACAGATCCGACACATACTGGTGGGGTATTTTTAAGCAAGCCGGTTAACTTGTAAAACTGCAACATACCAGTAAAAGACGCTAATATTTCATCTTGTGATGGCGCAATGGCAATAGTGGCTCCTAATGATAAATCGGTTGGGTCGGCACTAAACACAATTAACCGCTGCTTGGCAAAAAAAGTTAGACTAGCACTCAATTGCTCTTTAGTTAAACCATGGTTAACACCCAATACCACCGCGTCAAAATGTCCCGGTAAGTCCATTGCTTTAACCAAACTGCGCATATCGCCCTGATCGATTGAGGTCGTCATGATATCTAAGCCATTTAAAATAGCTGACAAATGGCTGTGTGACTGGTTAATGACTAAAACCCGTTTAACTTTAGGTAATACTTTACTAATTAAGTAAGCGTAACTCGGTAGTTGCACACTATAAACCAATGTACCATTGCGGTGTTTATTTAAGTCATGCTCAGCACAAATTCGAATGACTTTAGCTACATTATCATCGTGACAAGGCACCACCTTTAAGTCATTAATCCCGCTACGCTGCATCATTAATTTCGCATTAACTTTAAGGTAACCAATAATAACTTTTTGAATTTTTTTACCTTCACTAACATCAAATACCTCATTGTTAGCGAAGGTGATGCTACTGAAAAATACTAAAACAAACATTAACCGCATGCGCTTTTTTCCTTAAAAGCTAATTTTAACCGACCCACCAAGCGTTAGATTATTCGACGACTTAATCAGCCCTCTTATATGTGGCGAACCAATAAGCAATTGATCGGTATATCGTACAAAACCTGAGGTCTTTATTTGGCTTTGACCATATATTTTCAGCGCTTTAGAAAAACCAATTTTAACGAAATGACTATTGAGATCAGAAACTCCATGCATAACACCAATTTCAGAATTAAGGCTTAACAAGTCGTTGATTTGATGTGAATGTAAAAGATTAAGTTTTAATTGCGGTGTAAAACCGGCATTTTCTAATGAATAGCCACGAGCTTGATCAATAACAGCCGGGCCTTGCTTGACTTTACTGTCAGCGATACTGGCAAAAACTTTAAAATTATGACCCGCCACTTTCGTGGTAAGTTCAGCTTCAACACCGTATAAATCAACAAAATGCTTATTTTGAGGATTAAATTGTTCAATAGTCGTTTCTTCAACAATCAAGCCCTCATAGCGAGAGAAATACAGACTAAGGTCAAACTCAGTACGCGTAAATAAACTGGCGTAATGAAAACCTAACTCACTATATGTGTTTTGTTCATGTTTTAGACCACCAGTAGATACCTGCTCCGTAAAAAATATACCGGACTCGATATCATAATCATTTGGTTCCACCTCGATAAAGTAACGAAAGCCCCCCTGTTGTTCCCATATACTGGGGCGGCGAAACGAATAAGAGATACTGCCACGCACCGACGCTGAATCACTAATTCGGTGTAGGCCAGATAATCGCGCTTGGTTATTAGCATCATCACTGGTTAATGAGTTTGACTCATTCATAAAACTGCTCGATAACGTCGAGTCTCCAACAGAGTACGAAACACTAGAAAATACTTGTCTAGTGGTCATTTTGTGTTTGTTATAATCGAGTAAATACACCGGCGAGAAAATCGTATCTTGCACAACACTATAACCTAGCTTAAATTGCCAAATTCTATTATCAAACTGATACGCGACGCGGTATTCCTGTCTGTCTTCATTAACAACCAGAGGAGCCGTCATATTGTATGACTGATCAGTAAGATAATTATTTGTGTAAACATCGGTTAATAACGCTTGGTATAAATCAAGAAATTCATAATCTGGAGATGGATTGAATTGCCTAAAATATGTACCTAATGCATTCTGACTATCTTGATTGTGAAATTCCCGCAATGAATCGGATAAAACCAACAATGGAAGATATAAATTAAACTGTTGAGATTGAGACCATTCACTAATATTTAATGAAAACTCGACCGAATGCTGATCATTAAAAGCGTATTCAGCCGAAAGTCCAAACAGGGAAATGGACTGATCAACCTTGCCGGGCATTGGATCATATTCATTAGGTCGCCCCTGCTTAGTTCCCTGTGAGCGTTTAAAAGTCGCGCCCAAATCGAGATCTTGCGTTGAGTAATCGTACGATAAAGAAATAGCGCTATTTTCACTACTATCATTAAAATGATCAAAGCCTGTTGACTGCAACTTGCTCGCGGTGACAGCGACTAAAGAATCGCCAAATTTATCTTGGTAGCGCGCTGTAAAACGCTCGTCTAGACCATCGAGGTAATATTTAGCCGAAGTAATGCGCCGTTCTGTTTTGCGCTTAGTTTTGATATGAAGCGTGCCGTTAAATGAATTAGACCCATAATTGGTGGCATCAGGGGCTCTGGTTAATTCAATGGTTTCAACATCATCAATAGAAACCGGTAAATTCCACCACGACACACTACCCAGCCCCGACTGTAATACCGTTGTATTATCAATCAAGACCAGCATCCGCCGTGGCGAGACTGGTGACAGTTCATGATAGCCAAACGAAATATCAAAATATTCGTTACGCCCCATTGATACGCCAGGCAATAACGCAATAGCATCAACTATCGATTCAATACCAAAAGCTGCAATATCCTCAGCGGTGATAACCGACACCGGCACCGGTTTATCAAGCACACTCTTTTCAAAGATAGGACCTGCATCGTTTTGCTCTACATCCTGCCATAAATCTTGTGCCTGCACGTTAACACTTAACGCGAAAGCCAGTTGGGCTATCATTATATGTTTCATTAAATTTCTACATCGGATAGGTTAATAAACTAAAGTGAATAATATTCACGACACAATGACATAAGCTCGCTAATAAAATACTTTGGTATTTCTTAAAGATATAACCATACACCACCCCAGCGCCAAACGCTGTTAACATATAATCGGTGCCAGCGCCCGCATGTACTGCGCCAAAGAACAACGACGCTAATATCCAGCCCGCTGTTGGCGAAAACCATTGGGCTAATTTAGCTTGAATCATGCCTCTAAAAATTATTTCTTCGGCAAAAGCAGTCGAAAATGATTTAACCAATACAAACAGTATTGAGACGTTGCCGAGCCATTTAGGATCAAACACTAAATTCAAACTAAAACATGCCAATGCCACAATGCTAAATGCGGCCAATAACGTAAAAATAAGTGAATGTAAGCTAACATTGCCGATCACTTGCTTATTTTTTGCAACATATAACAAGACAAGTAAGCCAGCTAAGGCTTTATCGTAATTAATATACATTGAATAAGGTATTGAGCTGGTAGCGCCAATTATCAAGTTATCAATGACCAATACATTGTTAAATCCTGGGATCAGGTGTAAAAATAAGGCGGCTGCAGTGAAAAAGACGACACTATCAGTTAAAATGGTTGCATATTTATGCTGAAAGTAACTGTTTTTACTTATTAGATAATTAAATACGCTTAATAACAATATGATAACTGGGATTTGCCACGCTATTGCGCCTTCTAACCACAACAGCGCAACAACCACATAAAAAACAACGCTTAGTTTAAATATTGAACACTTTAGTTGGCTTAGTGAAAAAAATGTAATATAAGCCAAAGAAATTAAATACATTGATACAACTTTGTGATAAAAATTGCATTTTAGTGCAGAAGCAATAAAAGTCAATTACATATTTAGTTTGTTATTTTTTAGACTCTATCGAGGTAAAGTTGAAAAATTTTAAATACCACAGTTTACTGATTATTTTTTTTGTAAGCGGGCTTATCGTTATTCTCTTGGCCCACGAAAAATGGCGCCAGCAACAAGGTTCCGTGTTAGAAACAAATAAAAACATAATATTACAGACCCTTTCTTATGCCACATATCAAGATCTTAACGGCCTTAAAAACACGCTGGAATTACACAGTATTCAAACTGTTGATTTGTGGCAAGTAACTGACAAGTTTGGCACGGTATTAATGTTTAACAAGCCGCAGGCGGCTGAGCTAAATAGCGGGCAGCAACAACATACCACCCTGTCAATCGTGATAAAACCAGAATCAGATCTGTGGGCTTTGGGTGACGTAAAACAAGATAACCTAAGTGTGACGATAACCTTTAAAAAAACTGAGTTAATCAACCCCATTTACTTGTGGGCACTGTTGATGCTCCTCACTTACTTCGTTTTATATATGTTAAACCGAAAATCTCTCACTAACGCCCACCAGCGCCAATTCAATACTCTTGATCAACAACGCAACCGCTTAATGGGATCACTCAGCGGGTTAACCAAGCATAAAAGTGAGTTAACCGATAAATTTAACAATCTCAAACTCGAAAATAATAAGCTCAATGCAACAATCACCAATTTAATCCACGAACAAGATTCACTCGCACAAAGAATCAAACAACAACGCGCCGGAAAAAGTTTATTTGTGGCTGATCTTTGCCACGAAATCAAAACCCCGCTGACGTCGCTTTATGCCCTGCTTAATAAAGTAGCCGATCCACAAAAATTAAACATACACGGCTCAAAAATCACTAAAAACAAGCAACTTTTAAGCTCGTTTTTAGACGATTTTATCGAATTGGCTAAAAGTGACAGCGGCAGTTTCAGTGTCAACAAAACCTGGTGTAATTTAAGTGTCGTTGCACAAGAAGCTATCGATATAGCGACTTCACATAATTCTAGTGCCCGAGATATCGTATTAACATACAACACAGCTCAATTAGAGTGCTTAACCGATCCTCTTCGGATCAAACAAATTTGTATCAATTTACTGACCAATGCGATGAAATATGGCGGCAATTTCATTCATTTAGACATTACGGTAGATCCTGCTAGAACAGACAATTTAAGCCTAACAGTCCGCGATTATGGCAAAGGCATAGCACAAGATACTAAGGAGAAAATATTTAAAGCCTTTGAGCGCGGTTGTCTTGATGACAACAAAGAGTATGAGGGCATTGGTTTAGGCCTGCATATTGTATGCAATATATGCAACGCGCTTGGCGCCTCTATCAATGTCTATGATGCGATCCCGCAAGGTTCGATTTTTGAAGTCAGAATGCAATGCCAAACTAAAAATACCAACAAAAAAATTACACAAATTACTGGTGCTAGCATCGCATTTATCGGCAACAAAAGCCCGATCCGGCTCGCATTGTCACAATCTTGCGGCGACGGTACTTATATTGATTCTTTTGTCGATGAATACAGTTTTTTAGAACACCTGAGCCTCGAACAACCGAGCTACGATTTAATCGTTAGCCACGGTACATTCAACCACTTTAGTACTCAGGTAAAGGAAGTTGCCCCACAGTCAGACGTCAAATTAATCGAGCTGTCTAACCCAACAGCTTTTGAAACGCTGCCACAGTATGAACAATCAAATATTACCCAGCTAGCCCCTGACATTATTAAACAACTTATTGGTGACCTTGCTACCCAACATCATTATCAGGGTAATGTCTTATTATTAGACGATACCCCGAGCAATACCTTGCCAATTCGCCAAATGGCTGGCCTTGATTACACCATTCTAGTCACTGATAATATCCATGATGCAATGGCAGCAGCCAAGGCCAGCAGCTTTAGTTTGATCTTGGTTGATTTGAAACTGTTTGACGGTGAGCAAGGATATGATTTCATCACTCGATGCCGGTTATTTGGGCTTAATACCGCAACAACAATTTATGCCTACACCGCAAGCTCGGTTAATTCGCTTTTAGATTTTTGTATTTTAACCGGCGCCGACAATATTTTAGAAAAACCAGTCGCACAGCATCTCACCATTGAACAACTCATCAAGACAAAAAGATCCATTGCAATTGAGATCCCTAATTTTGTGTTGCCAGAGCAACTGCTTAGCCTTACTGGTGAAATATTTATCAATGATGTGACATACTGGCAACGAGAAATTACCCGGTTTTTATCACGCGAGAACGCGACCGGACGCAGTATATACGATGAAGTGTTTAGCTATATATTAACCCTTAGTAACGATGCTGACGCGATCCAAATAATAGATTACCTACTCAAAAGGTTGCATCAGTTTATTGAAAGTAAGGACAAAATGGACTCAACAAATATAAGCTAAGCCGACATCATCATTAACAAAATGGGGGGATAAAAGAGCGTTGGTGTCGTCAGGAAAAAATTATAGTGGTTTTATCACAAGTTAAGGGTCAAAACAAAGGCCCTCGCCGTGCTATCTATATCAACCAATTACAGTCAGTCTTATACAAATGCAACCAAACACCCGGCCAATGTGAGAAATAACTAAAGTAGCGCCACAATTCAGTTTAAAGCTATTCTTGTTGCTCTAATTCTAGTTTTTTCTCCACCAAACCGTTTAACTCACTTAATAACCCCTGCATTTGCCCCTCAAGCAATTTTAGTTCTTGCTGCGCTTGCTCACTTTCATCGCCGCGTAATGCCTGGATTTGTTTATTGAGTTCTTGGATTTTTTCTTTTACTTCCTCAATACGTTGTTCTATTTTTTCTATTGGAGTCAGCTCTTTTTCATCCGCTTTGACACTGTTTTTTTGCAGTTGCTCGCTGGCTTTTTTATTCACCTCAGCTATAGTTTGTTCCTGCTCACTTGCTTGCTTTTCTCGCCCCGCTTGGGATATTGAGACATAAACACCCGCCGATGTCTTTTGCTGTGCGTTTGTTTGATCTTCGGCTAGCTGGACTTGTGATTGCGCACGAGTGGTGGCACCAAGACTTGTTTGGCCGGCTGATAAAAGTTCCATCTAAAATCTCCAACAACAATGTAATTATCGTTACTTATAAGTTTATCGGCACAAAAATAATTTACTTTAGCATGTCGCTGAAAAAACGATTGTAAAACAGCTTAACAATCAATGAGTTCAACCGCTGTGCGGATAAAAAATTCAGAAAAATTGTCCCGCAACGTTAAGACCATCCCCCCTGACACGGTGTGACACAATAAAAGTACTAAGACTCAAATTTCTGTACGTTAACATATTTTAATTTAGAATTTTTCTCCGAATGTTTCTTTATCCCCTATTGGACTCTCTGTATTATGGTTTTACACGCTACATATGTTGCTTTAACCTGAATTCAGGTTAAAGCTAAACAAATAAGGCTAAAAGGATCCCGTTATATTTTGAGTCTTATTTTCACCACGCGAATGTACTTGGACTAACTCATTAGAGCTTTATGTGCTAGTTCTAATGAGTTAGTTCTAGGTATAGATATAAACAAACAACGCTTTTCGCGGGTAAAAAACATTTTTACAAATGAGAAAATCATCACACCAGCGAGAGCTTAAAATTGACTTATGGGGTGGGATAAGTATTAGCAAAGTCGCCTTATTTAATGTCAATAGGCTATGAATTTTCCTGTTAATATTTACTAGTGTATTACTTGATTATACAAAATTTAATCGCTCAGATTTTTGTACAATCATCGCTGCTGCTATTTGAATATAGCTGCCCCAGCTTGATAAAATTGACAATAATTTTGCCAATAAAAGCAATATTACTGTCATACCAAAAGCCCCGATAAATACCAAGGCCTTCGAAAAAGCAATCCCCGTAAAACCAAGCATAAAAAGAGCGTTATTGAGTAAATTCGCTTATCCGCTATCGAGGTTAAGCAACCTGATGGCTAAATTCGCCGCACAAATTAACGCTGAGTTCTTTTCGTACACAGCTTGGAGTTAAGCCCGAGGCAATTAGAAAATGTAATTTTGCAAAAGCGGCTTCTAGTGTCATATCTCGCCCAGCAACCACACCTAATTTATTCATTGTTTCACCGGTTGAATAAATCCCTTGATTAACACTGCCAATAACACATTGAGTGATATTTAGTACCACGATATCTTGCTGGTATGCTTGCTCTAACAATCTTATCAAAGAGCTATCCATGCTCGGGGTATTGCCCATACCGTAAGTTTGAATGATCACGGCCTTAAACTCGTTATGCGCAAAAATAGAGTCTAGAATTAAGGTTGAAATACCCGGATAAACTTGTAATACCAGCACCGCGTTGCATTTAAACTTTGGCACTAAAAATGAGCGCGGCTCAGTTTTGAGTAACAGCTTATTTTGCAGGCTAATTTGTTTGGTTACTTGGCCAAGATTCGGATAATTGGGCGAATTAAACGCATCGAACTCAGTCGCCTTAAACTTCGAGCTTCTATTGCCACGTAAAATACTGCCGTTAAAACAAATGCACACTTCTGGCAATTTGTTCGACGCCGCTAATAACATCGCCTGCTCGATATTATCTAAGGCATCACTGCCACTGACCGCTAGCGGGATCTGCGAACCAGTCACCACAATCGCTTTAGTTAAACCCTGAAACATAAAAGATAATGCCGATGCCGTATAAGCCATGGTATCGGTACCATGTAACACCACGAAACCATCATATTGGTCCCAGTTTTCCAATAACATTTGACCTAAGCCAGTCCAGTTTTCCGGTACTAAATTAGCACTATCAATCAAGACATCTAGACTAACAAAGTCATATTTAGGTAACTGTGGATTCACTTGCGCCGCTAACTTGTCTTTGAGTAAACCATCAAAGTTAGTCATCGGCACATAACCTTCGGGTGACGACTCCATGCCAACGGTTCCACCGGTGTAAAGCAATAATATTTTAGGCTGCTGGGTAGTCATTAACCGACCTCAAGCATAGCAAGAGGATTTAGTAAGGTGTCTAATTGTTCTTGGTTCAAATAGCCGTGGCTCAAAACCAACTCACTAATCGTTTTATTTTCTCTGAGCGCTTGTGACGCAATAGCAGAGGCATTGCTATAACCAAGCACTGGCACTAACGCGGTAATGGTACCAATGCTGTTAGTCACATGCTCTTGGCAACGACTTACATTGGCCGTAATGCCAGTAATACATTTTTCGTGAAGCATATTACAGCTTGAAGTCATCATTTTGATTGAATTAAGTAGGTTATAAATGATTAAAGGTTCCATTGCGTTAAGCTGAAGCTGCCCCGCTTCTGCTGCTAAGGTTACCGCTAAATCATTACCAATCACTTGATACGCTGTTTGATTAACCGCTTCAGGAATAACCGGATTAACTTTACCCGGCATAATGCTTGATCCCGGTTGCACTGCTGGCAAAGATATTTCACCAAAACCTGTACGTGGTCCACTAGACAACAAGCGTAAATCATTACAAATTTTACTCAATTTAACCGCTAGGCGTTTTAAAATACCCGAGTAATAAACAAACGCGCCCATGTCTGAAGTCGCTTCAACTAAGTTACCCGCCTGCACCACTGGTTTATTTGACAGCTTTGCTAAATGAGCAATAGCAAGAGTGCCGTAATCTTTATGGCTGTTAATGCCGGTGCCTATTGCAGTGCCGCCTAAGTTAACTTCACAAAGTAATTTACCGGCTTCTTCTATCCGGCTAATCTCTTCACCAATAGTGACTGCAAAGGCTTTAAACTCTTGCCCAAGCGACATTGGCACGGCATCTTGGAGCTGAGTTCTGGCCATTTTTATCACTGGTGCAAACTCAAGCGACTTTTGTTCAAAGGCAATTTTTAACTGTTTAATCGCGACTAATAACGTATCGCCCTCCAATTGAATGCCGACACGAGCTGCTGTCGGGTAAGCGTCATTGGTTGATTGACAGCGATTGACATCATCATTTGGGTGTAAATACTGGTACTGGCCTTTGTTATAGCCTAATTTGACCAAGGCTAAATTTGCAATCACTTCATTGGCATTCATATTAGTCGACGTGCCAGCCCCACCTTGAATAACATCCACCACAAATGCTTGATGATAGTTGCCAGCGATGATCTCGCCACAAACAGCCTCAATCGCCTGCGCCTTGTCTGATGATAACAAACCAAGTTGTTCATTAGCATGAGCTGCCGCCGCTTTAACCATTGCTAGACCTTGAATCAATTGTGGATAGTGGCCAATTGGGGTGCCGGTTATAGAAAAATTATCTACCGCGCGCTGTGTTTGAATGCCATACCAAAGATTGTTAGATAGTTCCATGGTGCCAAGTAAATCATGCTCAATACGCGTCTTCATTGCTGTTACCCTTGTTTATTAGTGCTCTAAATATTGGTGCTATTAAAACAAAATTGTTAGATAACCACGATTTGACACTCTAGCTTACATTGGTGCTAGTTGATGCGCTTTATGCATCGTTACGCACCTTTTTGATCATTGTTTAAACAAGCTAACAAACGTATGATGGCGCTATTTGTTGAATGCTCAACTCACTCGTGACCTAGGAAAATCGGTGTCAATCAATTCAAATTTTTCCAATAACCTGCAGCTACTGTGCAATTACTATAAATCAATTGCCCAAGTGTGCCGTCGCTTAGCGATTAATCGCGCCCAATTTAATCGCTATCTCAATGGCAGGCATAAGCCAAGCGCCAATACCATGCTACGAATTTGTGAATTTTTCGGGGTTGAAGAGTTCGAAATTATGATGCCTCACAGTCAATTTAAATTATTAATTGAAGTGAGGCCGCGCCCGCAACATGATCAAACAACGACCGCTCATGAGACAAGCCATTTACTTAAATTAGCACAATCGAGTACCAGCGAACTTGATAAATACCTCGGTTATTATTTCGAATATTACATGTCATTAGCCCATCCGGGTAAAATTCTGAGAACCCTAGTATGTTTTGAAAAAAAAGACGCAAAGGTCTATTACCAGCGAACCGAACGCATTGTCGAACCACCACACAAAAAGGCCTATCATGGCATCTATTTAGGCATGGTTAATTTTTTGGTCGACCGGATATTTATGGTTGATTACGAATCGTTAACGGCCCATGAAATTTCTCAAACGATCCTGTTTCCTACCTTTAAAAACCGTATTTCACAATTAAGGGGCTTAAAAATTGGCGTCAGTGGCAGCGGCGAGCGCATGCCGAGCTGTACTCGAGTGGTTTATGAGTATTTAGGACAGTCGATCAACTTGAAAAAAGCATTTTCGTATTGTGGCCTTTACCAGCTTGACTCTCCTGAAATTGACAGCTCAATAAAACAGGCGATTAAAAATGATATGGCCCAAGGCGAATGGCATTTTAGGGCAAAGCATTTAGACTGATAAGAGCAGCCTGTATATTGGCTGCTAACTGATAAATTTAGCCAACAACGCTGTTACTAGCCCTGTGGTACTGTCATAAACTAGTGTTGCGACACTGTCATAAAATACTCGTGTTGTGGCACTGCTGTTTATTTACTTATTGACCGTTATTGCGGCTAGATAATTTATATAGCCGGATGATTTAATAACTGTGCTTCAATTCTTCATCCTCATGCCTCTATCGTAATCGCTACTGTAACCACAAGACTCATCGCACTATTTCATCGTAAATAAACAGCAATTTCATATCTAATATCGCCCTTACTTACCCCTTGATTATTTGGCGAACCTAGCGCCAGAGTCAAATGGCACGGCAGCGCTTTGCCGCCAATAAACAAAAACAATATCCAAATTGGTCATCTTGGTCATATTGGTCATATTGGTCATATTGGTCATAGTTGATATGAAACAAACTTTGGTTAAATAGATTTGTCTGATAAACGCCAAAACAACAGTAAGCTATTGAATTATGTCAACTATGAATCAAGTACATGCTTATTATTCACTAGCGCCGAGATTGGTTGATTATTGTCAATTAGATGTCTTTCAATTAGGAATAAAGTTAATTACATCAAGGCAGTTACTGAGTTTTGATTCCATTAATGAGCAACTAATTTAATACAGGCCTGACTTGAATTGAGCAATCAGTCGTAGCAGGCAGCATCGAGCTTACAGTCTATTGCGCCATGGTGCTTACATTGTCGGCATTGCGCAGCAACACCCTCTTTACCCTATGTTTGACCGCTGTATCTAAATTAGAAAATATAACGAGAGAGTGATTAACTATGTCTATCCAACCTAAAATAAATATCGACCGCCGTAAACTTTTCAAAGGTGCGGCGGTAACAGCAACCGCCGCTGCGGTCGCCAGCATGATTTCTGCCCCAGCAACAGCTAAAACTAAAAAGTCAGCCAGTCAATCAGACCATGATTTGATGAAATATAAAGCGAACCAACTCGATGTTATCGAGCAAAAAATGGTTCAGCCTCCTTTACTACCTAAGCACGACCAAATAACCAAGGGTAAACCCAAGGTGGTTAAGGTTCGTTTGGTGATTGAAGAAAAACTTATTGAGATAGAGCCTGGCGTTAAAACTTGGGCGATGACTTTTAACGGCTCGGTACCTGGCCCGATGATTGTGGTGCATCAATATGATTATTTGGAACTTACGTTAGTCAATCCTAAATCTAATTCGCTGATGCATAATATAGATCTGCATTGTGCAACAGGGGCAATGGGGGCGGGCGATCTCACTCACGTTAATCCTGGTGAAGAAGCAACCGTGCGGTTCCGTTGTATCAAATCCGGTGTTTTTGTTTATCACTGTGCCCCAGGTGGCATGATGATCCCATGGCATGTCGTATCAGGCATGAATGGGGCCATCATGGTCTTACCACGTGAAGGCTTAACTGATGAAATCGGTAACACAGCCCCTTATGATAAAGCCTATTATATTGGTGAACAGGACTTCTATATTCCGCAAGATAACAAGGGCAACTATAAACACTACGATAGCGCACTCGCCGGTTTTAATGACACAATGCAAGTAATGAAAGGCTTGGTGCCAACCCATATTGTCTTTAATGGCGCTAAAGGCGCGATCACTGGCGAAAATTCGATGACCGCAAATGTTGGCGAAACCGTATTATTTATCCATTCACAAGCCAATCGTGATACTCGCCCTCACCTAATTGGTGGACATGGCGATTTAGTTTGGGAGCGAGGATCCTTTGCCAATAAACCAATGACCAATCTTGAAACATGGTTTGTTGCCGGAGGTAGTGCCGCAGCTGCAATGTACACATTCCGTCAACCTGGCACTTACGCCTATGTAAATCATAATCTGACCGAAGCTATTCTGTTGGGCGCTGCCGCTCACGTCAAAGTTGAGGGTCAGTGGAATAACCAATTAATGGAGCAAATTTCAGGACCTCATAAGGTATAACCCTGCCTATGGCTAGGTGCAATATCGCGCCTAGCCATAAAGATACGGTAAATGCGACCAGCACCTAAGTATTGAGCCCGTTAGTAAGCCATATTGTCAGGTACAATTAACCAATAATTATTTCCCCTAACGCGATGTTTAATCGCACAACAAGTCGCTATTGAGTTTATCTGCTAAGCGGGTAAACGTGCTAATTTCCTCATCGGTTAACGATGGCGCACGACATTTTAATTGTGCGGGAATATTAAGTGCTCGCTGCTTGAGCAATTGCCCTTGTGGCGTAAGCCGTACCACTTTAATTCTTTTATCAGTCGGTGAACTATTAAGCGTTAAGAGCTCTTTTGCTTGAAGCTTCTTCAAGATTAAGCTCATCGCGCCGGGATCAATCAAGGTTTTTTCCAACAGCTGATTAATCACAATATCATCGAGCTCCCACAGGGCCATCATCACCACATATTGCGGATAAGTAATATCTAACTCTTTCAAAAGAGGTCTATAAGCTCTGGTTATGGCATTTGATAAGACATAAACCCGGTGGCAAATTTGCGCCTCAAGTAGCAGGTGATCGCTGTTCATTTTCTCTCCTCTATTTTAAATGAATTATACTTTGCACACAAAGTACTTGCAAGAGCAGATAAATAAACCTAATATAGTTTGCATACAAACTAACTTGTTAGAGATAAACAATGAATAAACTACAAAGTGTTCTTTATACAGCAGATGTCACTTCAACGGGCGGCCGCCAAGGCAGCGCGCAATCCGATGATAACAACCTTAATGTAAAACTATCGACCCCTACAGGCCTCGGCGGCTCTGGCGGTGAAGGCACTAATCCAGAGCAACTGTTTGGCGCAGGTTATGCAGCCTGTTTTATTGGTGCAATGCAAGTTGTCGCTGGTAAAATGAGCATAACGTTACCAGCAGATACTGCTGTCAACGCTAAGGTCAGTATTGGCCCGATAGAGAACGGATTTGGCATCGCAGCTGTGCTAAATATTTCTTTAGGCGAGATGGACAAAACACAGGCACAAGCTTTAGTAGACGCAGCTCACCAAGTCTGTCCTTACTCGAATGCCACACGTGGCAATATTGAAGTAACCATTAATTTGTTGTAATAACAACTGTGATAAGCCAGGGCTGGGCTTAGTGACTTGGCTTAGTTGACTTGGCTTTATCGCTTATCTAGTTAAGGTATGTATGAGCGCACTATAATAGTTATAAAAAGCACTATAAATTGCGCTCACCGCTGATGCCAGTCTAATGATTGGCTGCGGTTATGAACTGGTCATCCGAATATTAGGATTTAATTTTAAATAATAGGTCAGGCTCGACAACAAATGGATAGTGTTATCGGCATTAATAAACGGTTACATTTTTTCAGTACGTTCATCGGCACACTCGTAAGATCCCATTTCAAACTCGCGGCAAATCCAAGGTCTATTTTCATAAATAGAACACATTAAGGTATCGCGATCTAAGGCTGAGCACCAACCATCGTCTAACCGCAACATCGACTCACTGCCGTTAGCATCAACATAAATATGCCGACTAGGCACACCTGTTTCGGACATAATCATGACTTCAGCACTGCAACAACATGCCTGACAATTGGCACAGGTAATTTCGACAACGGGGATATTTTTTACTTCAATCGGCATAAATAACGACAACAAATACAACAAATACAATGATCAGTAGCATACTCTATTTGGCCGAAATTCTCGAGTCCCCAGCGCACGAACTGTAACCTAGCCCGCTATTTTATTGTGATTGACCATGTTATCTCTACATGTAACTAACGTCATTATTGATTAATAGTTTTGTTGTTGTTGGTATTTGGTAAAGCAAGCTTGAGCAGCATATTCTTACATGGATGAAAGATATTAGGGCAATGCATTTGGCCATGGCCGGCATAATTAGAGTAATGCAGGATCAATTACCGACAGGCTGATCCAGAGCCTCGAACGTAGGTAGAACCTTCAATGCCTGTGGCATGAGGAAATCCGTCGAAGTAGCGCTGGCTTTACACCGACTTGCTATTCAAATGGCAGCTTTAGGACAACAAAGCCATTGTCATTGTTAGCGCTATTGGCTATTACGCCATTTCAATGGTAAAAATTTGCTCAAATAAGTCCAACAACCAAAGATGCAACGGGTTATTGCTTGAGCGGGCATGCCACGCGACAATCACGTCAAAACTGGGTGGCTGCTCAGCGATGTTGAGCGCTACTACGCGTGGGTCGGGCAATAACCGTGAGGGCAAAAAACATACACTATTGGTTGCTTCAATTATCGGGGCAGCGGCGGCAAAACTCGGCACTGACATCACTATATTGCGGCTTAACCCCATGCTAGCAAACCATGCGTCGTGGGATCCTTTAAGATTAGCGCGTGAAGGCGACACTATAATTTGTGGTAATTTTGCCAGCTCACTGAGCGTATATCGCTTGCCCGCATAAGGCGAATTTTTCCCCGTCACACACACATGATGCTCTTTAAATAGCAGCATATTTGGGTAATTGGGTGGAATAAACTCGGGAAAAGTAATCACCAAATCGAGATCACCTGTCACCATTAGCTGGCTTAAGTTGTCAGTCTCGAATCCTCTGATCACCACTTTGAGTTTTGGCGCTTGCGCACTAATTTTATTGAGCAACAACGGCAGCACCGTGATTAACGCATAATCAGTTGCACTTATTTGTAACGTAGTATCAACCGTTGAGGGATCGAAGCATTTCGGGCTAATCAAGTTATCAATCTGATTGAGAATATCATTAACTTGATTTTCCATCGCTTGGGCAAATGCGGTTGGAATAACCCCATTGTTGGTTCGGATAAACATATCGTCATCAAAGGTATTACGAATTTTTCGCAATTGCTCACTAATTGCTTGCTGAGTTAGCCCCATCTGCTTAGCTACTTTCGACAAATTTCGCTCTTGCAGTAACAGTTGCAATACTCGAAGCTGTTTAATGTCGAGCCGATTAATACCTGCCATCACCCTACCCTTGCTTTATATTTTGATTTACCCCGGGCCATGATACCAAAAGTATTTGTACCTATCACAACGATTGATTGTTTTATTTTGTCACTAATTTACTTTACTCTTTGGCGATATAAGTACCAAACTTCATTTGTTTGGCACTGTTAACTTTAAAAGTAATTTGATCAATTAACTGATCAATACAATGGCGAGCCAATGACAAATTATATCAGTTCAATCAACCCTAGCAACGGTCAAATTATCGGCCAAGTAACCATGACCAAGTCACAAGACTTAGCAGAAATAGTGGCTAATTCGCGGCTCGCTTTCCAACAATGGCGCAAGACACCTGTCGAACAACGTGCACAAATTGTTGCTAACGCCTTTGAATCTTTAGCGCCGATGCAGCGTGATTTAGCCAAACTAGTCAGTATGGAAATGGGTAAAGATGGCAATCGTTCAATGGGCGAAGTATCTGGCGTTATCCATAGCGCGCAATATATAGCACAAGGCGTTGCTTTAGCATTAAGACCAACCAATACCAGCAGCCTGACCCAAATTCATTATTTACCCTTGGGTGTTGCCGCCGTCATTTCGCCGTGGAACTACCCGTTGGCGATGGCCGCAAACTTAATTATTCCTGCCTTAGTCGCGGGTAATGCCGTGGTATTTAAACCGTCAGAAGAAACACCGTTAGTCGCCGACGAAATGGTCGCGGCGTTAAACGAGCATTTACCACAAAATCTGTTGCAAATCGTGCATGGGCACAAAGAACTGGGCCAAAAATTGGTTGAATCCGATGTCAATTTAGTCGCTTTTACCGGTTCTCGCATCGCTGGTAAAGATATTATGGCCCGCGCCAGCTCAGGGTTGAAACGCTTAATCATGGAGCTAGGCGGTAATGACCCAATGATCGTGATGGCTAATGCCGATATTGAAGCCGCCGCAGGTTTTGCCGTCGGTTGTAGTTTTGAAAACGCCGGACAAATGTGTGTCGCAACCGAACGCGTTTATGTTGATGAAACAATTGCTGATCGCTTTGAAGCCACTGTGGTTGCTATCGCCAACAGATACCGAACCGGCGCATGGGACGATGCCAGTGCCAACATTGGTCCTTTGGTCAATGACCGCCAATATGACCAAGTTAAATTGCATATCAGTGATGCGCTCGACAAAGGTGCCAAATTATTAACCGGCGGCGCGGCACAATCGCCTTTTATTCACCCAACCGTTATCTCAGATATTACGCCACAGATGTTGCTCGAACAGCACGAAACCTTTGGCCCCGTCGTCGCGATTGCCCGATTTAATGATATTGACCAAGCGATCAGCCGCGCCAATGATTCCGAGTATGGTTTAGGCGCAGTCGTGTTTGGTCAGCAAGGTGCGCTCGATGTCGCCAATCAACTTGAAGCAGGCATGGTTGGCGTAAACCAAGGCGTTGGTGGCGAGGGTGACAGCCCATGGGTTGGTGCAAAGCAAAGTGGTTTTGGTTACCGCGGTTCAGTGGAAGGTCACCGTCAATTTGCCCAAGTTAAGGTCTTAACCAAATGAGCCAAGTGAGTGAAACCACCACCGCACCATTTTATGTGGTCGCAAGAGAGCCCGGCGCACAAAACCCAAGTTTACCCACTTGGACCCCAACAATTAGTAATCCCATTGAGTTGGCCACCAGCCATTCCAGTGAGGTAACGCGAAAAGACTTGCCGCAAGTACCAGGTGCATTTCAATTGCTTAATGTGTTGTCAGCCACAGAATGTGAGCGCCTAGTGGCACTCACCGAATCGCTCGGTTATTTACCCGACGCCCCCGTTTCACTGCCCCGAAATATCCGCCATAACGACAATGTCACCATGGTGGTTGACCCAGCAACCGATCAGCTTATTTGGCAACGCGTCGCGGGGCTGTTTTCACTGGGTGACGATAATTTTCAAGGCCGACAAGCTTTAGGCCTTAACGCCAGATTTCGGTTTTATCGCTACCAAGCCGGTGATTTCTTTAAGCCACACAGTGACGGTTCATGGCCAGGCAGTCGCGTTATTGACCGTAAGTTAGTGGGTCACGCTTATGATGATCGCTGGAGTGAAATGACGTTTTTAATCTTTCTGACGGACGATTTTGAAGGCGGTGAAACCCAATTTTGGGTCCACAAAGACAATCCAAGTTTACCGGCGAGATTAACCGCAGATGTCAAAAAAGTGAACATCAGAACGCCCAAAGGCAGTGTGTTAGCGTTTCCCCATGGCCAGCACCCGATGCATTGCTTGCATAGCTCACAACCTATCCTGAGCGGCACCAAATATATTGTTAGAACCGACGTATTATTCGAGCTGTAACGGCGCGGATACTCATTGCTTCGCCCACAGTATTAGGCAAGCCCCTTTATTTTATCGCCGATGAATCAACACCGATTCATTAGTGATTTAATGGATTAATAGCCTTAAATCACTTAATCGGCTAGTCGAGAATGGTTACAACAAAAAAGCTGCAACAGGGTTATCGTGTTGCAGCTGTTAAAAGACACCTTTGCGCAGGCGCGCCCCTTTCAAATTCACACGCCATTAAGTCGTATCCAACTTACATCTGCATTAGGCATTATACGTCAAACATCGAATGATGATATTTAATAACTAACGATAAGTGGGTAGTAGACAGGTTGATTATTGAAGATGATGGCCGCCTTATTGCGCAAATGAGCCAGTGCTCATTTAATCCCATTCGCGCCTTTAGCTTAAAGTACCAGCAACAAGAGCGGGGTTAAGACTTGGTCTACCCATTGCCGGAGCAGCTGCTCGCAGAATGCACGGCGATATTGATGTGTCACAATCAAACTTAGGAGGGAAATTTCACATGCACTAACGAGAGTGACGCAAGACCTAATAGTTAGCGCTATTAATACCATTCAACAACTTAACTTTTTTTTACTGTCGTCGCTTAGATAGAGTCCGTCAGATGTATCATAGCCCCTTTCAGCGGCTCTTTAGTCTTACTTTAGCAAGGTAAGCACTATTTTTTTTCTAATGTATCACAAGCATGGTTCGCTTCATCGGTTGTCAGCGAGTTAATCCTGTCAGCGTCGACACTATCAACTAACAATCTAATTAGCTTTGACTTATTGATGCCTGTTTCTTGAGTAAGCTGATTAAGCTGAACAATACACTCGTTGCTCAACGAAAAAGTCGCATGCTTAAAGCGCGTCGATTTAACTCTTTGCTTGCGCTTATGTTGCATGGCTAATCGCTTAGTGGGATTAGAGAGCACCGACTTCCCTTGGCTATAGGCCGTGGCATCTTCGATAAATTCTTCTACACTCAGCTTCTTGTGTGGCCGCTTGCCTTGCTTCTTTTTTAGATCAGCTAAACTCATAACGATTATCCGGTTTCATCGCCAACAGCTCTTGTGCAATAGCAATAATTTCTAGGGCTGCCTTTCCTTTTGGATCTATTTCCATGACCGACTTACCATCTTCTTCACTGTCGTCATAAATGTTACGACTATAGGTGATGGCGTCTAATACATTGATCCCATAAGATCTGCAGACTTCTTTCGCTTCTATGATTCGGTTGGCTTGGTTTGGCAGTGATGGACATTGAGTCATCACAAAAGAGGCATTCATCTTAGGGTTGACCATCTTACACGTCGATAAGATATCTTCCATATGTGGCACGGTTTTGACGTCTCGTCGTTTAGGGCGTAATGGAATTAGCACTTGATCGGCAACTGACATCGCGGCACGTAGCGCAAGATTATCTTGGCCACCACAATCAACAATTAAATAGTCATAATTGTTCGCGAGGCTCAGCAAGTCATTACGGATCTTGCCATATAATTGAATACAGTTGATCTGCGGTAGACTCTCGTCAGTATTACGCGCCTGAATCCAATCTGATGTGGTACGTTGGGGATCACAATCAACCATTAATACACTCGCCTCACGATGGAGTGAAAAATACACCGCTAAGTTTTGTGCCAAACAGCTTTTGCCGCTACCACCTTTTTCTCCACCTACTAGCAATATCATATTGACTCCGTTTTCTCATCGCTAATTTGAAAGAACAAGCCTATGTTATACCAACCGGGTTGCTGAACATCGCAACGTAATACCGTCGCTCTTAGGGTTGGGCAAGATTGATCTTTGGGATTAGTTTGAACCTCAACTATTTCACCAATCGCTATTGGCTCGTCATTAATATACGAGAGGCCAGTTTGACTAATATTATCACAATCAACCAGCGTCGTTTTTACGATACCGCTGGCATTTCTGAGCGAAATAGCCACTAATTCACTTTCCATATCTAAGCGTAATGAACGACGTCGCTCCTGTAGCTCGGATGCGGTCTTCTCTAAATTATCTGTCATTAAGAATAACTCTATTTAGGGGTATTATTTTATCATACCTGTGCTGGCATAATATTGCTACATCGTCAAATCAGATAAAGACTAACCATAAGCACACGCCTTTTCAGCTATTTGGTCTGGCTTTATTTTATTTGGCTAACTGATTTAGATCACTTATTTGACTAACTATCGTGCTGTGACCTTTGGTGATAACTACGTAAATATTCAACGCTTGCAATAACCTACACCATCGCCATATTGCAGTTTAGTGTCAATCTAAAGTGCTGGCGTCAATCAGGGTGTCATGTCGTGGCTTTTGTGTTTATTTCCGGTGCCTAGGCTTGCCTGTCCATTATTGTGTTTTTAGTATTGAACTTAAAAAGTTGCTTTTTATTAGCAGCTTAATATAAGAAAAAGATGTGAACAAAGTGATGCTGAACAGCTTGAGACATCACTTTGTGCTGTGGTGAATTGAGTCACTAATAGGCGTACTAAGTGCCGTTGATTTTAACCTTTAGTCTTTGGCTCTTTTTGTTCCACAATTAGCGCAGTTAACACCGTATCACCGGTATTAGTCACCTGATGCTGCCATTGGTCGTGCCACATCACATACCCGTCAGCTACCTCTAACGCTAATACTTCGCCAGTTTGCGTGGTTATCTCAACGCGGCCGCCCTGCTCAAAATAAACGGTTTCGGCGTGATGCTGGTGCCAGTTATCTTGTTGTCCGGGTTGCAACGTCATCTTAAGCACCAAAACCTGCTCATTTTCCAATAATACTTGATAAATACCCGGTGATGCCTGATGAGCTGCCACGGCAACGGTTTGATCCGCTACTGCGACATGACTTGCGAGCGTTGCCAAGCCTGCTATTAATATATTTCTCATGGTTACCCTAACTTATGCATGCCACGCACTGGATAATTATTGGCTGGGTTTCTAATCCAGCCAAGGCCATTAACTAAGGTTTGCAGTTCTGGCCTGACAAAAGGGTTGTTCGAAATGTCTATCACTTGGATCTGCCCCGCGCGATTAACCACAAACATCGCAGGTTCTGGGAATCTGTGGTCTGTTTCTTGCGCTGAGCGCGGATCAGACACATAAAGGCCCAATGTCATCATTTGTTGCTCGCTCAAGCCATAAGCTAACGGGAAACTGACATTCAACTGGGTTTTATGTTCAAGTAACTGCGCTTTACTGTCGGCCGATACGGCCAAAACATCGATCCCAATCGTCAATAAATCGGCTTTAAATTGCTCTAACTGATTAAGGTAGCGCGTGCACATCGGACAATGAGCGCCACGATAAACCACCACTAATTGCCAATCGGCCCCTTGTTGTGGCTGGCCTAATGTCGCGGTTTCACCCGATAACAAGTTGACAGTTAGTGCAGGAAAATCACTGCCTGGCAGCAGTTTGTTGGTATAGCTAAATTGTGCATTCATCTGTTGCTCCTAAAAATTAGCGTTAATGTGCGCTTCAAATCGCTTAAAGTCACTTTCAACATCGGCATTTTTCATCACATCAAAACAAACAAAGGTGTCAAGCGGCTGCATGCCAAAAAACTTGAAGTTCATGTGCGTTGGCAGCATGAGATCATCGACACTGTTGCCTTCGAAAAATTCTTGTTCATCGTTAAAGGCTTGGGCTGGCGCATTAAAGGTTAGTGACAGCATATATTTTTTGCCAGTCATGGTGCCGCCAGTGCCGTAGTTTTTCTGTGGTTCTTGTTCGTTACGACCATCACCAAGACATAAAGCACCGCCCATGCCAGCAGTATAGACCTCATCAATATATTTTTTAAATGACCATGGCACACCCATCCAATTACTGGGTGATTGCACTAAGATAATATCGGCCCATTGGTGATTAGCCAGTTCCTGTTCAACATCGATAGTTTCAGACATCGTGACAATACGCGTTGTATGGCCTTTGGCTGCTAGCATGGTTGCTGCTTGGTCTACTAGGGTCGCATTAAGCTTGCCTGGTGAAAATTCGTAAAATTGGTGGGCGTTAATAATTAAAACGTTGCTCATGGGTATCTCCACAGATAGTAATAAAACAAAAATATTTCGCTCAACTCGAGCTTGTGGTATATTTTAGTTACCTGTGAAATATAATCAATTAGTATACTTTTAGTAACCTAGTTAGATCTTGGAGATAAAAAGTGAAAAGCACCGTAGAAACAGACAGTAAAGGTCGTAAAAAAGTTTTAAACGCCTGTACTGAGCCCTGTGCTATCGAAAAAGGCATGCGCTTAATTGGCGGCAAGTGGAAAGGTTCTATTATTTATCACCTAAAAGATGAGCCCGTTCGTTTTAACGATTTAACCCGAATGTTAGGTGGCGCGAGCAAGAAAATGGTCGATCAGCGGCTTAAAGAACTAGAAGCTGAAGGTATGGTAATACGAAAAGTGATTAGCGAGCGCCCTATTGCTGTCACGTATGAACTGACCGACTTTGGCAAAACCGCGCTCGGACTGTTAGATGACTTACGCATTTGGTCACAAATGCATAAACTTGGTTAGGTGTAGTGGTAGATTCAATATAATGCTGGAATTAATGAAGTAGTAGATTGAATATGGTCAGCTAGCTTTAGGTATGACGGACTAGCCAAGCCGACTAGCCCACATAACGTAAACTAAATTAACTCAACGCATGCTCTGCGCTCGTTAAGCTTACGCGAGTCGACAAGCCATGCAGCGCAATATTATGGATCATTTGATCGGTCGTGGTCGTCGCATCACTTAATACTGAAACATCAAAAGACTCGGCTGCTTTTGATATCGCCGTGTGCGTAATACAATTTTGAGTCATCATGCCGCACAACACTAGCGCATTACAACCAAGTTTAGCCAGCTCTTCGCTGAGCGTCGTTTGCTCGAAACTGTCGGCAAAAGACTTAACAACAATCGGAGCATTGGGCGCTGCGGCCAAAATATCAGGATGAATATCAGCCCCTTGAGTGCCTTGGTTAAAGAATGGCGCAAGCCCCATCGCAGGATCAGCGATATGCTGCACATGAATAACCGCAACGTTATTGGTATGCGCCAGTGCTATAGCACGCTTAACCTCGGTGAGTGTTTGCTCGGTATTATAAAGTGGGAATTTTCCGTCACTAAAATAATCATTTTGTAAGTCGATAACCAACAGTGCTTTTTTATTCATAACATACTCCAAATTAGGCTGAACTTAAGGTGATTTAGTTTACCCCGCTATTATCTGCACAAATCACTTGCCCCAACAGTGACCAAAATGACATTATAAAGGCCAAAACAGACAAGACTGTAAATTATTAAGTTGAGACTAAATATGATCCGAGATATTGCGATTATCAACTACCCGCGCAGTTTGCAATCAGCGGTGTATGGATTAGAAGAAATGTTCGAGATGGCCAGCGCCATTTGCCTTGAGCAAGGCTTAGATTATCAATTTAGATGCCATAAACACTCGGTTAATTCGTTGGCAGAAAGTAAAAAAAACTATTATGACGCAATCATTTTACCGCCAAGTAATGCCAGTGATTTTTATCTCCAGCCCCCTGAGTTGTTACTAAATGCACTACGACACCACCATGCTAACGGCACGATTATCGCCAGTGCCTGTGCCGGTACTTTTATTGTGGCTGCCACCAACTTGCTTAACCATAAACCTGCCACCACCCATTGGGGCTTGGCGAATACCTTTGCGCAACAGTTCCCGGCGGTCGACTTAACCATTGACAAAATTCTCGTCAATGACATTGATCTGATCACGGCTGGCGGCATGATGTCGTGGTTAGATTTAGGCTTGGAGTTAGTCACAATATTTACTCAATCGAGTGTGATGCGCCAGTTGGGAAAACGCTTAGTGGTTGATACTGGTACCAGAGAACAGCGGTTTTATCAGCAATTTAGCCCAATCTTAAATCATGGCGATTTAATTATTTTAACCGCCCAACGTCACTTGCAAAGCACCTATACCCAAACCGTAACCATTGCCGATTTCGCCAAGCAGCATAATTTAAGTGAACGGACTTTTTTACGCCGCTTTGTCAAAGCCACCCAATTAAAACCCAATCAATACCTGCAAAAATTGCGGATCCAAAAAGCCTGTGACTTGTTAGAGACCAGCCAAAGCTCATTTGAATCAATAGCCCATCAGGTCGGTTATGAAGATGTTAGTGGCTGCCGCAAACTGTTCGTGCGCACAATGGGTTTAACACCGAGCGCCTTTAGGCAGCGGTTTCAGAGTTAATTAAAATTAGCAATCAACTGGTTAAGCCAGCCATCGGCCAAGCTGGGCTGGTAAACTAATTTAATGTTTTCTTGGCAAGAATAATCGCAATCGGCAACGTCAATCACGGTTAAATCATATTGCTGTGCAATAAAATCAGGCACATAGGCCAATGCACGGCCTTGTTGCACCAGCGACATTAAGACACCAAAATCATTACAACGAAAACCTATGGTGCGCGCGATTTTGTCATCACGCCAACCGTCAGAACTAATGCCGCGGCTGATCCCACAAAATGGCGACACACTAGGACAGGCAAACGGATATTCAAGCAGTTGCTCACGACTAATCCGAGCCAACGGCTGCTTGACCAATAACGGATGCTTGGCACTGGCCACAACTTTAAACAAGGTCGAGCCCAATGCAATACTGCGGTAATCACCCAGTTGATTACTGCGCTCAAGTGCCGTGTCGGTGACCAACGCCAAATGCGCGTTACCGCTCGCCAATAAATTAACGGCTTCGCTTTCCCATTTAACGTTAATCGCAATTTCGAGCTTTTTTTGATCCAGTTTGTCGATAATTTTCGGTAACCAGTGTTGGATCAAAACCGATGGGCCCGCAATATTGACTTTAAACGTACTTTTTCTGCCGCCAAATTCACTCAGCGCCTGATCAGCCTCATGCACAATGCTTTTCGCGTATTGACGAAATTTTTCGCCGTGACTGTTTAGCACAATATTACGCCCGGTTCGATCAAATAGCTGGGTGTTTAAGCGCTGCTCTAAGCGTTTTATTACCTTGGACAATGCGCCAGCGGTCTGATGTAACTCTTTGGCGGCCAGCTGCAAGTTGTTGCGCTGTGCCACTAAAATAAATTTACGTAAATCTTCAATATCCATTCTTTCTACCCGCCATTAAATACCACTAGAACTCAAAATACACCCAATCATATCCAAAAAGGAACTGGTTATTAACTACTAATCGATTTATTTAGCGGTCTCGGCACCGCACAATAGTGGCACTTACATTTGTCGAGCAACCGAAATGAGCCGTTATCAACTAAAACAGTGGATCTATACCGAGCGCCCACAGGGCCGGGTTGGCCCTGAACATTATCAATTACAGCAAACAGAATTTTCACCAGCCCTTAGTGATAATGAAGTGCTGTTAGAAACGACCTACATTTCTGTTGATCCCTACATGCGTATTCAACAAGCAGCCAAACCTACTTGGGAGCAGCCTCACCCACTAAACACAGTGCAAGGTGCTGCTACCGTTTCGCGAGTTATCGAAACTAACAACAGTGCATTTGCCCTTGGCGACTATGTGGTGGGTTATACCGGTTGGCAAACGCATGCAAAAGTTCATGGCAGCGACATTCAAAAAATTGCATTAGATACGTTTGACTTAACTACCGCTCTCGGCGTGTTAGGTATGCCCGGTCGCACAGCTTGGTTTGGCCTAATGGAAGCGGGTAAACCTCGCGCGGGTGAAACGGTTGTGGTATCTGGCGCCGCTGGTGCGGTCGGTTCATTAGTTGCTCAATTTGCCCTAAAAAATGGTTGTAAGGTCATTGCATTAGCGGGGACTGAACAAAAGTGTCAGTGGCTGACCAGCTTAGGCGTGCACCATAGCTTAAACTACAAAGACTTTGCCGATGCCGCGGCACTGGCACAGCGATTAACCGAACTTGGTGGGGTCGATGTTTACTTTGATAATGTCGGCGGATTAATCACCGATGCCGTAATGGTCAGCCTTAACCTACGCGCTCGCGTGGTAATTTGTGGTCAAATTTCACAATATGATGGCGGCTTAGATACCCCTGAACTTGGCCCAAGATTCTTACACCATATGTTATATAAACGCGCCACTATCACTGGGGTTTTAGCGCGCGACTACAGCCACCGCATGAACGAAATGATCAGTCACGTTGCGCCATGGGTCGCCGCGGGCGACATCGAATTCAAAACCACCATCGTTGATGGTTTCGAGCAGCTACCACAAACACTAGCAGGCCTGTTTGAAGGTAAAAACACCGGCAAAGCTATTGTTAAGCTGTAATCGAAGCTAATTTGGCTAAGCCGAACCGTTACTTGGTAACCGTCGCTGATGCTAATTTCTTAAGCACTGCAGTGACTTTTGTTAACACACCATCACAACCATTAATATTATGGCGGTGCTTGAGGTAAGCTGGATTATTATAAGACAGCCAAACGTTGCTGCTTTCGTCTTCTTTTATTAGGATTTTTTGCGGCAGGTCAATCGCGACATCTTGAGCGCACAGCATCAATGGTGTACCAATTTTAGGGTTACCAAAAATAATTAACTGGGTTGGTCTTAACGCTAAGTTGATGCCAGCCGCATTTTTTTGATGGTCAATTCGAGCAAAAATCGTGATGCCTTTGCTTTTGGCGATAGCCTCAAACCGGTTAGCCGTCTCTTGGACAGTATACGGACTGTGATAACTGACCAAATCTTGCTTAGCGTCGCTAAAAAAAGCTGCACCAAGAAATACAATGCCAAGTGGAATAAATTTAATCATAAGTTAACTAGACCTCTTTATATTAAAATAAGCCCGCTGATAAATAGTCGGCTGGGATAATGACTAACACACTGTACTATTGTGTGTACGTAAGTTCGCGCGAGATGTAAGTGCGCGCTCGAGTACTTACATGATTGCTCATGATTGCTCATGATTGCTCATGATTGCTCATAAGCGCTATAGTATCGCCGTTGATATTAGCAAAAGATACTGAATAACCACAACTAAGTGAGCAGAGCTATACTCTTTCCTTTACTTTACTCAATACTGTCGGAACTATATTCTGGAAACATTTCCTACCACCCAATTATTGATTTAACAGCGTGCTTAGCTGGTTAGTCATCAATAGCCATTAAAACAGCTTGATGCGCTAATATCATCTGCCGTAATCGTTGCAATCCTTTGCCACGGTTAACTAACTTCCAAGCAATAAACGTGGAAAAAGGCTGCCGAGTTTCTTGCACCTCTAAGGCAATTAAACGGCCATTTTTAAGATAAGTCTCCACGCGTGCTATCGGTAAAAAACCAATGCCAATGCCCGCGATAATTGCTTTAATTTTATCGTGCACCGTGCCAACGTAGAAGTGTCTGCTTTGCTCAATAACATTAATTGACCAAGGCGCTTCATGCTGGGCAGAATCATGAACAATGACCGTGCGATAGTCTTCAATGTCGTTATGGCTAATCGGTTGTATCAAGCTAGCCAGCTGATGGCCCGCAGGCACGATTAACGTTTCACTGAGCTGACAATAGGGTTCTGTTCTGATCCCCTGCTGATTCGGTACCGGTGAAGGGCCGCCAACCAGTAAATCAACCCGATCGTCATTCAGCGCCTCCCAAGCACCGTTCATGACCTCTTCACTCAGATCAATTTCAATATTTGGGTGTTGATTTAAAAACTGGGCCAACACAGGTAACAGTTGGTCGACATCAATGATCGAATCATAACCAATTCTTATTTTCGGCTCCCAGCCGTGCGCTATCGTCTGAGTTTGTTCAGTAATTTTGCTCATAGCACCAAGCACTTTGCGCCCTTCCACTAACAAATGGCGCCCAGCCGGGGTTAATACCGATCGGCGTCCCTGTCGCACGAACAAAGTAACAGAGAGCTGCTGTTCTAATTTTTGCACAATATAGGACAGTGCTGATGGCACTTTGTTTAACTGCGCTGCCGCCGCGGCAAAACTGCCGCGACTGTCGATTGCGTCGAGCACTAATAGCGCTTCAAGGGTAATAGGAGAGCTGAGCATATCTTCACCATTAATTGTTCAAATATTTTGAACATACTAAACAAAAATCATGGGTTATTCCAATGCCAAGCGTGCAATACAATAGCTACATATCGAAACAACATCATTATTAACCCAATTAAAGCGAGCAACCTATGAATATCTCAACCCTTAAAAACATCCTAACTTCAACTGACAGCAGCGCAACCCTACCGCTACGATTAATCGCTGGTATTATTTTCACCGCGCACGGCAGCCAAAAATTATTTTCTTGGTTTGGCGGTTACGGCTTAGATGGCACTGGCCAATGGATGGAATCTATTGGTTTAGCACCCGGTTACTTAATGGCTTTAATGGCTGGCAGCGCTGAATTTTTTGGTGGTTTATTACTGATTATCGGTTTGCTCACACGCCCTACCGCTGTCGTATTAGCAGTAACCATGATTGTTGCTATCTTTAGTACCCACATTTCTAACGGCCTATTTATGAGCAACAACGGTGTTGAGTTTGCGCTGGCATTACTCGCGATAACAGCGGCGTTAGCGATTCAAGGTGGCGGTAAGTTTTCAATCGACAACCTAGTTGCAACCAAGTTAAAGCAGTAACCACACGACAATTTAAGCTAGCGTCTAACGTTAGGCGCTAAGCCATCACCGTTTAAATCGAGGTATAACATGGGATTAATCATCAATGGCCAATGGGTCGACCAGTGGTACGATAGCGATCAAACTAATGGTCAGTTTGAACGACAAGACAGTCGTTTTAGACACCAAATTTCAAGTGACAAAAACAGTCTTTATCCCGTTGAAGCTGGGCGCTACCACCTGTATGTATCATTAGCCTGTCCTTGGGCCCATCGTACTTTAATATTTAGACGGTTAAAGCAGCTCGAAGATGTTATTTCGGTCAGTGTCGTGCAACCTGAAATGCTCGAAAATGGCTGGCAGTTCGGTGAACATGGCGATCCGCTGTATCAGCAAGATTATCTATATCAGCTATATCTTAAAGCCGCGCCAGATTATCAAGGGCGAGTAACAGTACCTGTGCTGTGGGACAAAAAAACGCAAACGATAGTCAATAATGAATCGAGTGACATTATTCGAATATTTAACAGCGCGTTTAATCAGCTCACCAATAATAGTGATGATTATTACCCGGCTAAGCTGCGACCAGAAATTGATAAAATCAACGAAAAAGTTTATCACGCTATTAACAATGGGGTTTATCGGGCAGGATTTGCAACCACGCAATCAGCGTATAACGAAGCCTTTGAAGCGCTCTTTGCAAGTTTAGACTGGTTAGAGCAATTGCTTGGTACTAGCCGATATTTGGTCGGTGATAAAATAACAGAAGCTGATTGGCGATTATTTACCACTTTAATTCGCTTTGATGCAATATATCATGGCCACTTTAAGTGTAATCGCAACCAGCTACGTGAGTTTCACCACATTAGTAACTATGTGCGCGAGCTCTATCAAATCAAGGGCATCGCCCAAACAGTCGATTTGGACTATAGCAAAATTCATTATTACGCGAGCCATAGCACCATCAACCCAACCTTAATTGTACCGCGCGGCCCAGTCCATAATTTTAATGCCCCGCATAACCGAGCGCAACTTGCAGCGATTGAGTCAAACAGGAGCCAATCATGATAAAACACTACCCGTTTGGGCAATTAGGTAAAGCGAATCATGGCTGGCTTAAAGCCAATCACCACTTTAGCTTTGCCCACTATTACAACCCGCGCAGAATGGACTTTGGCACATTACGGGTGATTAACGATGATTGGGTTGCGCCCGGCCAAGGTTTTGCACCACACTCGCACCAAAATATGGAAATAATCACCTTTGTCCGTACCGGTGAAATAGCGCATCAAGACAATCAAGGCAACAAAGGCATAACGCCAGCGGGTGAAGTGCAAGTAATGAGCGCAGGTAGTGGCATCACCCATTCTGAATATAACTTAAGTAAAGACCCATTAACCTTATATCAAATTTGGATTGAACCGAATAAGCACAATGTCAAACCGAGATGGGACAGCAAGGCGTTCCCGCAGCAGCAAAATACGGATCATTTACCGTTGTTGGTGTCGGGCTTTAGTGAAGACAAAGATCAAGCTTTGTTTATTCACCAACAGGCACGGATCTTTGGTGGCAAGCTTAAAAATGGCGCAACAATAACCCATAAAATAACAGATCAAGCTTATGTGTTGGCGTCGCAAGGCACCATTGAGCTAATAGATAATCAGCAACGGATTGTGTTGGAGCAAGGCGATGGCGCTGAGGTAACGGCGCAACAGCAACTCGGTATTATCGCGTTAACAGATTCACAAGTGTTAATTATCGACGTGCCAAAGTAGCGCTAATCAACTAATACCCTAATAACCTATGAATAGCCAAAGAATAGCCAAAGAATACCCTAAGAATAACAACCGAATTTACCCAGCAATAGGAGCAGAAAACAAACAACAGTTACGTCCTAAATCGTAAGTTGAGCGTACAAAAAATTTAGTCGTATACTTAATCTTAAATAAAAATAATGTAACCCATATGTGGTGTAGATATCGTGTAAATACGGTGTAGTTGTCGTGAACATGCGGTGTAAGTTTTGTGGGTTGATTATTACTAATAAAAGGTAATGAAATGAGCAATCCAATAATAGCAGACAATAAACCCATCGCGGTCGACCTGACAAAAGGCGATCAATATTACTTCTGTCGCTGCGGTAAATCGGCATCACAACCATTTTGTGACGGCTCGCACACAGGCACCAGCTTTACGCCAAAACAATTTACCGCCGATGATAATGGCACCGCCTACTTATGTGCCTGCAAACACAGTAACAACATCCCTTTTTGCGATGGCAGCCATAAAAAGTTCACCAGTGAACAAGTCGGTAAAGAAGGTCCGGGCATTGAAATTCAGGCCAGTAAAATGCCCGTAGCCAGCCCCACCATTGAAGAACCTACGGTGGCGTATATCCATGAATTAGCCAACAATGGCCTTACTAAAGTTGGCCACCATGGCCCCATGACTTCAATGGGTGTGCCTCGCCACTTATTGCCCCACTGGGACGACATTCAAGTGATGGTAGCGCAAATGGCCACCAAACCACTACTCGAAGATCAACGGGTTACTACCGAACTAATTATCGGCCCCAATGCCAAGAAGCCACTACATCTCGACATTCCATTATTTGTCTCTGACATGAGTTTTGGCGCATTATCACAAGAGGCAAAAGTCGCCTTAGCCCGTGGTGCACAGCTAGCAGGTACCGGTATTTGCTCTGGTGAAGGCGGCATGTTAGCGCAAGAGCATCAAAGTAATTCCCGTTATTTCTATGAACTTGCCAGTGCCCAATTTGGTTATGAGGATCAACTAATGAAAGACATTCAAGCCTTTCATTTTAAAGGTGGCCAAGGCGCTAAAACGGGCACTGGTGGCCATTTACCCGCCAATAAGAACATTGGATTAATTTCAGAGGTCCGCGGATTAACGCCGGGCACCGCCGCCGTATCACCGCCAACTTTTGTCGATTTACACAGCGCAAGCGATTTTAAAGCCTTTGCCGATAAAGTTCGACAAATCAGTGGCGGAGTGCCGATTGGCTTTAAATTAAGTGCCAATCATATTGAACAAGACATTGCGTTTGCCCTTGAGGCAAGCGCCGATTATATTATTTTAGATGGTCGTGGCGGTGGCACAGGGGCAGCGCCTGAAATATTTAGAGATCATATCAGTGTGCCGACCATTGCCGCACTCGCCCGTGCCAGACGTTACTTAGACCAGCAAGGTGTCTCAGGCCAAGTGACTTTAATCATTACCGGCGGACTGCGCACTCCGATTGATTTCGTCAAAGCGCTGGCGTTAGGCGCTGATGGCGTCGCAATTTCCAATAGTGCGATGCAAGCCATCGGCTGTGTAGGTGCCCGCATGTGCAATACCAACAATTGCCCGGCGGGCATTGCGACGCAAAACCCAGAATTACGACAACGGCTTAATGTTGATCACGCGGCGCTTAAATTGAAGAATTTTTTTCTCGCATCAACCGAACTCATGCAGGTCATGGCTCGCGCTTGCGGTCACCACCAGCTCAGTGATTTTAACAAAAATGATCTGGCGACTTGGCATCACGAAATGGCTAAGCTCGCCGGCATTAGCTTTTCGGGTTATCACGACCCCTCTGAGCATTAACAAATAGAAAACCAACCAATTAAATACGCGCCAGTGTCAATGACGCGTATTTGATAATATTAAGCGATGTCAGATTCGACGACGGTGATAGGTTTGCGAATAAATAACAACAACGGCTGCTCTTGCTCATTCGCCACTTTTGATAACTTATCAATATAACCTTGCTTTAGCACCGTGCCTTGCGTTAACAAGATGCCGTGTTTACTATTTTCCAGATCTTTGGTTAAGACCCAGTCCGTGCCTAAACCCGTCAAATCGGCGGCAAACTCCAAAAATTCATCATCAGTGGCAGGCAGCACAGCCATCATATTAAGAAACAGCTCAACGACGGTCTGATCCAACGTTTTATTTCCTTGCGCCTCAATAAGTTGCTTGGCACGTTTAACCGAAATATGCGCCTTAGTTTGTCGACCCAGCACTAAGTTATCAAATGCGATAACTACCGCTAATATTTTTGAGCCAAGTGGCACCGCTTCATCACTGTTATTTAACTCGGTTAAATTATTAAAGGGTTGAGCGGTGTGTTTTATGATTTTAACCACATCAACTAATTGACTGATCTTGGACAGCATAGTGACCGACTGTTCAAAAAAATGATTTAGGCTAGTTTGTTGATGCGGCGATAACTGATCATAAGGCTGTGCAAGTATCTGCTGCGGCAGCGCTAGTTTCCCTGTTTCATACAACAAACCGGCCACGTAAATTTGATATGCGGTGAGCGGATCGCAACCAATTTTTAACGCTAAGTAACGTGCCTGAGCGCCAACCCGATAATTATGGCCCGTGCGATCTTGGGTATGCATGGCAATGCTGTCGGCATAAATTTCAATAAAGACATTAAAATTTTTCTTCAAGCGCAGCAGCTGACGCTGTTGTTTATTAACGTCAGCCACCATCGACGCATTTTGCTGACTAAGTTCAACATTTTTTATATGGTTAACTTTTAATAAGCGCAGTGATTTAATTTCATCTTGATACGATTTTTCTGCCGCCTGCAATTGACTGATTAAATCTTTGTTGTCCCAAGGTTTGGCAAAGTAATGACTAATTTTGCCATCATTTACCGCGGCAACAGTAAGGTCAATATCGGAATGTCCCGTCAATAAAAACCGTCTGCTGCGCGGATTTATTTTTGAAATAAGGGTTAAAAATGTTGCACCATCCATTACTGGCATCCGCATGTCAGACAATACTAATGGCACAGGATTCTCACGATAAAACTCTAACGCCTTAACCGGTTCACTAAACAAAAATAACTCGAACTGAGTTCTAAGTATTCTTTTTAGCGCATTTAACACTTCCGGCTCATCATCCAAGATTAATAGCGATGTTTTATTCATAGCATTCCCTAGTTATCAATCGTAACGGTTTAATCTATTTATAACATACAAAATAACGGTTTGAACAACTTCTGCGCCAGATAATTAAAGACCGCAGCTTGAATTAATAATTAAAAATGACCCGATAATATTTTGTTTCTTCACCTTACTTTATCGTTTAGAATAGAGATTGAAGCAAATTAACAGGAGGTTTTTATGCTAGATTCACCATCCTTAGAGACACAACAGCAACCCGTGTTATTACTGGTCGATGATGATAAAAACGTGCTCGACGCATTAAAAAGGACATTAAGAGGCGTTAATGCAACCATCGTAAGCTATCAATCGCCGGTCGCTGCACTCGAATTTTGTCAACAAACCCCTCCGACCATCGTAATCTCAGATCAACAAATGCCCGAGTTGGCAGGTTGTGAATTACTGAGCAAAGTACAGGCGTTATGGCCCCAGTCGATTAGAATCATTTTATCGGCCTATCAAGATTTCAAAAATGTATCATCCGGGTTTAACTCCGGCGCTATCGACCGCTACATCAGCAAGCCTTGGGATAATCAAGAATTAAAATTCATCGTTAACAAAGCACTCTCGACCCTGCCCGATGAAAACGCAATCAATAGCACACAACAGCAGCAATTAGATCTTAGCCCTGTTACCTTCCATTCAATGATTGCGGGAGATCCCGCGATGAAGACGTTATTTACCAGCATTGAACAGGCAGCAAGCTCCAACGCCCCTATATTTATTACCGGTGAAACAGGCACGGGTAAAGAACTGGTCGCCAAAGCTTGCCATGAGGAAGGTTTTCATCAACAGCAACCCTTTCTTGCAGTTAATTGCGCTAACTTCACCGAAGAACTGATGGAATCGCAATTATTTGGCCATGTCAGAGGCGCTTTTACCGGCGCCGCCACCGCGCACGAAGGAGTATTGGCCGCGGCTAAAAATGGCACCTTGTTTTTAGACGAAATCACCACCTTGTCAAAACCATTGCAAGCAAAGTTATTACGCGTGGTGCAAGAGCGCGAGTTTATCCCGCTGGGCAGCACTAAACTCGAAAAGTTTCACGCTAAACTTATCTCGGCATCTTCAAACTCGATTAGGGATGCGGTCGTTAATGGCGAATTTCGCGAAGACTTATTTTATCGACTCAACATTATTACCTTTAGCTTGCCGGCGTTAAGAGATCGTGGCAGCGATAAGCTGTTAATTGCGCGCCATTATTTAAAGAAATATTCGGCAATTGAGCAAAAGGATTTTTTAGGGTTCTCTAAAGGCTGTCAAAAAATAATCGACCAATATGAGTGGCCAGGTAATGTGCGCCAACTTGAGAATGTCATTCACGGTATTATCATTTTAAATAATGGAGTTAAGATCAACTCGCAAATGATCATTAATGCCTTATCAACCACCATTTGCACCCTCGAGAACCAGCAAATGTTGGCGGCGTTGCGCGAGAAGAAATCGCCGTACCAAGTCCCTAGCTACGATCAACCAGATCACCGACAACCAGAACACCGACAACCAGAGTACCATCAACCAGAACACTTTCAATCAGAACAGCAACAACCAGTGCAGCAAGATCAACAGCTACCAAGTCATGGTATTTCCCCGCTGTGGTTAGTTGAAAAACTGGCGATTGAGCAGGCTATATCATACTGTCAGGGCAACGTGCCACAAGCAGCGGCCTTATTAGAGGTTAGTCCCTCAACAATTTACCGTAAAAAACAAAGCTGGGAACAATAGACCATAGCACAGGCTAACCATAGTACCGGAAACCATAGTATCAGCTAACCATACTACAGGCTGACATACCGCCAGCGGTATTTGAGGCTGTTACTGCCTATGTTTCCGGTTGGCTAATCGGTAGATATATCGAAAAACA
>Ga0209395_1000270_pt1 | contig 78391 bp, 69 predicted proteins | sample GOMGulsemesocosm_3_FD_184635 | JGI IMG/M metagenome (GOLD analysis project Ga0209395, IMG submission 184635) | Methane-oxidizing microbial communities from mesocosms in the Gulf of Mexico - GOM9D Gulf of Mexico (SPAdes) (version 2) | ecosystem: Environmental > Aquatic > Marine > Cold seeps...
TCATTACCTTCCATTACAGAAACACAAGAGTTTGTTGTACCTAAATCGATTCCAATTATTTTACTCATCTTTATTATATTAAATTATGTATTCGTTTAACTTTTACGATTAGCTAATGTCAATTTGTATGCCAAGAGAAAAAATATGACATGGTGTCAGTATTAAAATAATTTTATATATTTGAAGTGAATTTATGTTGTAACCAAATTACCCTCTAACATATGGAAGAAATTGGGAGGGTGTATTAACTAAGTTTGTATAGTCTTTTCTATATACCATATCTATAAAAATGTAATTAATTAATTTTTTTAGATATGAAGAATAAATTCCCTTTATCGCAAGTATTCCTATTACTTATTGTTTGCATAAGTTATATCACACGAGCTCAAACCACAGCTGAGAGTTGTGATTGCACCCCGGAAATCACAGGTTTAAGTGCTTACTTAAATACTTTAACACTTAGTGAAAATACCCCATTACGCTTTGAAGTTCCTAGTAATACTTCAAAATTTGCTGTTTTACACGGGGTAATTGATAGCTCTACCCCTGCTGTTACTCAAACTTTTATTGATAATTACCCTAATGTGACCACTTTGGTTTTTATGCAAATGCCAGGTAGTGATGACGATACCGCTAATTTACAAGCAGCTCAAAAGCTAAAAAATAGAGGCTACATCACTTATTTACCAGCTGTAGACGCTTATAATGAAGATGCTTTTATAGCCTCTGGAGCAACCGATATGTTTTTTGCTGGCAACAAACGAATAATAGATGTTGGTGCTGAAGTAGGCGTTCATTCATGGAGTGATGGCACTAATAGTGCTACCACCTTTCCTATTGGACATGCCAATCATTTACCTTATATAAATTATTACATAGCTATGGGGTTAAGTCAATCAGACTCTGAAGCTTTTTATTATTATACAATTAATGCTGCTCCTGCCAATAGTATTCATAATATGACAGAAGCAGAAATAGAACAATACAAATTGAGAACATGTAAATATGCAGCTAACCCAGTTTTTACAATTACCAATAACAGTAATACATTATCAACTAATTTAACTGGAGCAAGCTATCAATGGGTTGATTGTAATAATGGTAATATTAATATTTCTGGGGCAACTAACCAAAATTATACTCCTACAACTAATGGTAATTACGCCATTGAAATTACAGAAAATGGATGCTATGGTATTTCTAATTGTATTGCTATAAACTCTTTAGCAGTGAACGATTTTCAACTAAATAATTTAATAAAACTTTATCCTAACCCAGTTAACAATAATAACATAAATCTTAATTGCTCTCACTTAAATGGAGAGATTATAATTGATATTAAAGATATTAATGGACATCAGATAAATACTATTGTATCTCAAGGCAGTGAAACTATAAAAATTGACATCTCAACTTATTCTAAAGGGGTATACTTTTTATTAATCAAAAACAATAAAGATCAACATATTTTAAAAGCTATTATTCAATAATATTTCCCTTAATTAAACAATAAGAGATCGTCAAAAATAACTTTCAGGCGATCTCTTTTATTTTTAATAACTAACTTATACTTTAATTAATCAACTAAAACTTTTCTAACCTCTCTACTATCTCCATCTGTAACATTAACAAGATAAATTCCAGCAGCTAAGTTTTCCAAATGGATATCTTTTGAAAAATTTAATGTATTATCAAATACTTTAGAAAATATTGTAATCCCTCTTATATCATAAATGTCTACATTGATGTTTTTACCAGAATTTGATTTTAAATTAATATTAAATATTCCGGTATTAGGATTTGGTGAAATTATAAATTTCTCAAATATTGAATCGTAAACCCCTAAAGTTGGATCATTAAAAACTTTAATTTTTCCTACATTAATATTATATGGATTAACTGTAGTCCCTGAACTTAATTCAAAAGCAATCATGACTAGTTTTTTCCCACTATTTGATGAAAGGTCTAACGTTTCGGTATTCCACCCCACTGATGTGCTATTCCCCAAACTATAAGGTATAAGGTTTGTTGGATTATCATCGAACACCAATAACACATCAATATTTGTTGGTGCTATCTGCCCCGTCTTGTAAGTAAGTTCTAATACTGTTTCTGTACCAACAGTTAAGTTAGTTTTATATAATTTAATAGTTGATGGAGATCCTCCAGTAATCATTCCATCAAGCTTTACTGAACTTCCACCATTATAAGCATCATTAAAGTCAAAAGAAGCCGCTATTGAAGTACTTCCTTCTATAGCAAATTGCCAAGTAGGCAACAATTCTTGATCAGACATATTATGCCAATCACTAGAACTTGTTTCTATTCCTTCAGTAAATTTCTTTCTACCATGTCCTGAATTAAAACATGTCTCAAACGGAAGTGAATTAATCGTTGAACTAGCAGGCACCCAATTTGAGATTCCCTTAAATCCAGATCCGTCAACTATCGAAGGGTTATGGTCAGCACCACCAAACATGTGTCTCTCTGCTTCATAAAAATTTAGCCTATCATTTGGATCATTATTAAAATTACTATACTGTGTATTATTATATATGACATTGGAAGCAAATAACCCTAATGAAGTATACGCAACAGATGTTACTGAATTATGGATATCATTCATCCAATTATTCCCCCCCGTTTCAAATACTGGTTGATTTCTTCCAGGCCATAAATCTACACCAGAAAAAACATCATATGGACTTCTTCCTATTGCATTTGCATTACCATTTGAAGCTTCGGGCCATTGATAAGTATTCCAGAAAAAATTAGTAAACATTGCACTACTTACACGTTCTTCATAACCATCAGCTAAATTATTATTCTCATCATTTTGTAAAAATGCGTTATTATTTCCATTTAAATAATTCTGCCAACTAACTGTTCCACTCAACAACATAGCATCATACCAGATAACTTCTTTACCTAAGGGTTCAATAGCAGCTGTTAAATCCCTAACAAACTCATACATTAATTGTCCGTTAGTTGCATTGGTATCTGTTTCTTCATTTATAAACCAACCGTCGAAATTATAATACTCTATGATCTCTTTAAGTTTTGTTACTGCTATAAAATTATTTGAAGCATCTTTTTCAAGAAAGTTAGTCATCGTTGCTGTAGATCCACCCCACGCATTAGGCGCAAAAAACACATTCCCAAACACTTTTACTCCATTTTTATGAGCAGCATTTACCCATGGAGCTGAAGGTATCTGAACAGTATCATCTGCAGTGCCTCCAAACCATACTAATTTATCAATATATGCCCAGTGTGTAAAATTATAATAATTAAAAACAGGTTGTTCTCCATTATAATTACCAAAGTTATTCATCCCATCTGGTAACCAAGCAATTTCAATATCATTAGCCAAAGCTGAGTTCAATTGAGTACTTGTGTCAGTAAAGCGTGTTGCTAAATTTTCCGTTGCTATATTATTAGCATCTGCTGTAGCACCACCTGATGCCCATGCTTTTAACTCATCCACAGATAAAATAAAAGGTGGATTGTTGACGATTTGTGCATTAATATTTGAGCAAGCAAAAAAAGAAATTAACGTAATAAATAGCTTTTTATTCATATAAATAGTTTTGGTTGGTAAAAAAAGAGTTGAACAATTCACTGAAATCGCTCAACTCTTTATGTGATTATTTGGAGGCATTTACAATAGCAAACCTTCCAATTTTGTTATTTGTTTATCTAAAGTAGTGTTTTCCTTTTCTAAGAAATCTATTTCTGCTTGTTGCTCTTTAACTGCATTTACCAATACGGCATTCATTTTAGAATAATCCATAGACATTGGTATTCCATTCTCGCGAGAAACTACATTTCCTTTCTCGTCTTGATGTGAAACTACTTCAGGAATTATCTCACTTACCTGCTCAGCAATAAACCCAATTGTATATAGACCTGATTTGCTATTTTTATATTGATATTTAACAGGTTTTATTTTTAAAATATCATTTAACCCATACTGAGAAGTTGTAATGTTCTTTTTGGCTCTTCTAGAACTTGAAACATTAAACGCTGTAGCCGTTATTTCAAGTTGAGTTTGTCCTTCCCATCCTAGGTAAATTTTATTTCCAGCATCATAATTATCTACATTAGTGTTATTAACGTTATAACCGCCAAGGTAAATCGCATTAGCATCAAAACCTGAATCAGTATACATTCCTATTAAATCGTATTGTTTAGAGGTATCCCAATCATTCTTTCTCGTTCTTAAAACGGCATTCCCAGTACTTTCTAATAAAATTCTATCAGACAATACATGAAAAGGCTCTATAGGTGCAGTTGTACCAATACCTACATTACCAGTATTTCCATTATACATATCATTACCAACTACAGTCCAATCAGTATCTAAACTAGGTGTTCCCCAATTTGCATTTCCAGAAGCATCTGTTATCAATACTAAACCGGCAGCCTCAATACCACTTACTAATCGTATAGCAGGAGCTGAATCCTCTATATGTAATAAAACCGATGGAGTAGTTGTTCCTACACCAACATTTCCTGTATTGGCATTGTACATATCATTTCCTGAAATTGTCCAATCTGTATCAAGACCAGCAGCTCCTCCTAAGGGTACCCACTTGGTTCCGTCCCAGTAATGAAAGCCTACTCCTGAAGCAACTGTAGTATTATAAACTAATAAGCTTTCTACTGGAGCAGCTACTGGAGCAGCAGTATTTAAATTGGCAATTGCTACTCTAGGTACTAATACTCCTTTATCTACTGCTGTAATATCCAATATAGCACTTGAATTTGGAGTAGTTGTTCCGATTCCTACTTGAGAAAAAATAGCCAATGGAAACAATACTAATATTTTTAATAAATGATTTTTCATTAATTATGGTTTTTAAAAATTAATAAAAAGAATTATTTTTTAGCCTTTTCTAAAAGAGCCTCTTCTATTCTAGCCAAACGTTGTTTAAGTGCATCATTATTGCTTTTAAGTTCTTGCACTTTTGAATGCTGCTCCTTAACAGCATTAACTAATACAGCACTCATTTTAGAATAATCCATAGAAACAGGTTTTCCTTGTTCACGAGAAACTACTTTATGGTTTTCATTTTGATGAGACACTATTTCTGGTATTACCTCACTAACTTCCTCGGCTATAAAACCAATAGTGTATAACCCCGATTTTTCAAAATTATATTGATATTTCACAGGCTTTATTTTTAACAAATCATCCAAACCATATTCTAATGTTGAAATATTTTTTTTGAATCTTTCAGAACTAGAAACATTAAACGAAGTAGCTGTGATAGCAAGTGTACCAATACCAACATTACCTGCAGTATTACCACCACAAATTACTTTATCAGCATCATCATAATTGTTACCGGTATGATTTGCATTATAACCACCTATATAAATAGCGCTATTATCCCATCCTTGATAACTTCCAATAAGCTCATACCCTTTACCTGTACTAGTATTTTTAGTACTATATACAGCATCCGGATCAAATTCTAATAGCATGTGTTGTGCTGAAACATGTAGTTTTTCAATAGGAGTAGTTGTACCAACACCTACATTACCAGTATTTGCATTATAAATGTTAGCTCCTGAAGTAGTCCAATCACCATCATCTCCACCATCTTGCCAAGAAGCATTCCCTAAAGCATCTGAGGTTAATACTCTTCCTGCTTGTTCAAATCCATCTACAATTCTAATTACAGGCTGTCCAGCAGTTGTAGAAGTAATAGAAATATTATCAACAAAAGCTCTATCTAAACCTGTACTCGAAGAACTATCTTTTGAATACCTCCAAGACAAGGTATGAGTCCCTGCAGTAAGTGTTCCTGCATAATTTGCCCAAGCAACAGAACCAGACCAAGAAGCACCTCCCTCTTGAACATCATCAACATAAAAACGTAAATAATCATAACTTCCTTCACTGTCTACTCTATAATCAAAAGAATAAGCAGATCCTCCTGCTGGTATTGTTACAGTCATTTCTAATCTTGAATCAGTACTATCCGTACCAGATGCAGATCCAGCACCATAAACACCTGTATTAAATTCCCCTGCAGCTGAGGTTATACTCCAGTTACCCATTGTTCCTGAAGATGTAAATGGAGGTAAAGTATTATCTTCAAAACCATCATTTACTGCTACAACTGTAGCCCCTGAAGTATCTTCAATATGCAATTTGGCAGTTGGTGTTGCTGTTCCAACACCTACATATCCAGAATTAGCATTATACATATCATTTCCTACAACTGTCCAATCACCATCATTTGCTGCTGCTCCCGACAATGGAGTCCATTTTGCTCCATCCCAATAATAAAAACCAACACCAGTAGCAATAGTTGTATTGTAAACCAATAGACTTTCAATCGGAGCGGTCACTGGTGCAGCTGTATTTAAATTTGCAATTGCAACACGAGGCACTAATACTCCTTTATCAGTTGCATCAACTTCTAACATTGAACTTGAGTTTGGGTTTGTTGTACCAATACCTACTTGGGCATATATAGCTAATGGAAGTAATAATAACGTAAGTAATATTTTTTTCATAACAATATTGAGTATTTTATATGCCGCCAAGATTATGAAAAGAGATGAATCAAGAAAAAAAGTGGGTTAGAACAAGTAATTTCTGGGATATAAAATAATATTGTGTTTTAGTACAGTGTAAACTAAAATATCAATTAGGGTTTTATATAAGAAATAAAAAAGAGCGCTAGATTTAGCGCTCTTGAGAATAAATTAATGACTTGTTTTTTTTAATTAATACCCGAATTAATTAAAAAACCTAATTTTATAAATTATAACAAGTCATCGTAAACCATAATTAAGGATTGAATATGTAATTAATCAATAAACCTTTAATACTTTGATTGTCTAATAATTTAATTTACCCGAAAAAATTAAAAATAATCTTAGTAATTATGTTTTACCCATGAATTATGATTCAAAAATACTGTTAAAAGCTGGAATCACTATAATATGAGGGACGAACAGGGTATTTATTGGGATAAATTTCGACAATACTAGCTTAAATTAATTTTCAGGTAAACTTCCTGCCTAAATGCCTTAGAAACAGGCACATTAGATGTTAATATATTTATGAAATGGTTTGATTTATCTACCGAAGTAATTTTATTCTTATTAATTAAAAATGCCCTATGAGTTTTCACAAAATCAACAGGAGACACTACACCTATAAATTCTTTTAATGTTGCACGATGCCTATATACCATACTAACCGTATGAATTAACAGGTAATTTTTTTGAGATTCTATAAAACAAATATCACTTATGGACACTTTATCAAACCTGTCGATATTTTTTAAAAATATGGTTGTAGCGAAAGACTCTTGAGCAACATTTTCATTATCTGCTAATACCGCTAATTCATTATGTTTATGCAATGCTATTTCTATAGCCGAAAAAAGCTCTACTTTCTGAAATGGTTTTGCTAAAAAACCAAATGGACTTGCCTGAACAGCCCTTGATATGGTATCCTTATCCGTATATGCTGTTAAAAAGATAAAGGGAATATGATAATTTTCTTTTATATGATTTGCTATCCAAATTCCATCTTTCTTATCATTTAAATTAATGTCTAATATCACGCAATCAATAACTGTATTTTTTAAATAAGATAAAGCCTCTTCAGTATTCATAGCACAACCTACAACAGTATAGCCTGAAGTTTCTAGAAAATTAGAAAGTGTTTTGGCTGTGATATATTCATCTTCAACAACTAATATTTTTACCGCTTCTTCCATTTTATGTAGTGCTTAAAAATGTTATTTTAATTTCTGTTCCCCCAGTACTGTTTACTGTTAACGTTCCTTTTAACTGTCTTGCTAATCCTTGTATTAAATCAAACCCTATAGATTTCAATAGCTTAATATCAAACCCTTGAGGTAAGCCAACCCCATCATCTATAATGGTTAAGATATATGCTTCATTTTCTTTTATTATCCCTACCTCTATACTACCAGAATTTTTATTTTCAAAAGCGTGTTTATAAGCATTACAAACAGCTTCATTTACAATTAAACTTACAGGAACAGCCAATGTAACATCAAAATCTATTCCTGCTGCCATTATTTTAGTTTCAATACTTTTGTCAGAAATTGAATATGACATTTGTAATACTTGAAGTAATTCCTCTAAATACTTTTGCATGTTTACCTTACTCACATTTTCTGATTGATACATCATTTTATGTACTAAAGCCACTGTTTGAATTCTATTTTGCCCCTCTTTTAATGCTAATTTTACGCTTTCATCAGTTACCGAAATATTTTGTAATTCAAGTAAACCTGAAATTACCTGTAAATTATTTTTAACTCGATGATGTACTTCTTTTAACAACACTTCTTTTTCAGATAAAGCAACTTTTACTTGCTCGTTCTTAAGTGTGATTTCTTTATTTTTTTGACTAACTTCTTTCCTACTTTTCTTAAGTTTATAAGTATTTAGTAGGCTCAACACCAATAACAACAGGAGCACTATTGCAAAAAAAACCAGAATATTCTTCTGTTTATTTTTTAACTTTAACTCTTGGTTTTTAAGATCTGTTTTATGTTTTTCTATAAGACGATGCTCTTCTGATATGGTATAAATTAACTCATTACTAGCAAGAATTTGATTCTTCCCTTTTGTATCAATAAAATCTTTTACTCTAAAAGCCTCCTTATAATAATAACTTGAAGAATCATTTTTTTGAATTTTATTATAATAATGTGCTTTATTTTTTAAATAATCAACTAAAGCAGAATTATCAGATAAATCAACAATAAGTGGCTTTATATTATTAAATATTTCTGTTGCCTTTTTTAAACTACCTAACTCTAAATAACACGTAGCTAATAAATTATAACTATTTACAGTACTACCCATATTAAGTTTAAATTTTCTTCCCACTACAATATCTTCTTGCAATAAAGGAATTGCTTCATCATACCGTTTTTCATTAACATATATCTCTGCTATATTTCCTTTTACAACTGCAGTAATAAGCTCATATTGTTCCTTGTTCGTATACTTTAAAGACTCATTTGCATACCTAAGAGATTTTTTAAAATTAACTAAAGCACTATCATTATTTTTTGATTCATAATAATAATACCCTAAATCATTATAAGCAGAAGGTATAATTAAAGAATCTCTAGTTTTAGAGGTTCCAAGTTCTTTAATCTCTTTTTTTAAAGCTAATATTGCTTTATCATATTGATAAAGCCTACTATAAAGTTTACTATTCATGTTATAGCTCCAGAGAGGATATGCAACTCCATTATTTATGAGCATTTGAATTTTCGCATTGACCTCGAATATTTCTGGATACAAATACAATTTGTAATATGCCTTTTTTAAATTATCATAAATAGACATACTGTCTGCAGCAGTTAAGTCATTATGTTTATCTTCTAATGTTTTGCTAAGAATATTAATGCTTTGTATATAATTCCCAGAATGATAATTCAATTGAGCAATGGTCATTTTTACATGACGTAAAATTAAATTGTCATCCGTTATTTTACTATCCTTATTTAACTCATTTAATAGAAAAACACTGTGCGTAACTTTGATAGAATCATGTAAATTATCATAAAACTCTAATTTTTCTTCAAGATCAAATGATTTAAACTGATTTTCAAAAACAAGGTCTTGAGAAGACACTTCAATAAAGAAGAAATAAAAAAATAAGATTAAGATTGACCTAGTATTTAAAATATTCATACAAAAAACAAGAATTAGCTTATATACAATGATTAAACAAGAAAATATCTAACAGTAATTATTATTTATTTCAAACAGTTTTTGAAGAAAACATAATTTAAATTAACACTGGAATACTTGATTAGTTTATAATAAGATAGTATATTAATTCATATTCTTTTAAAAATACGCCTTTTTAAAATCCTATAATAGGTTTTGGGATAAAAACTGCTTTTACAGGGACACATCAACTCGAGTGCTTTTGAATATCATAAACTTAAAGAATATAACATTTTATCTTTATTTTGTTAAGCTACAAATAACCTTAGTAAACTTTGTTTTTTTAATTAGCTTAGCCGACTGAATTATTTATTATGGAACGTATTAGTGTATTCGACATGTTAAAAATTGGTGTAGGGCCTTCCAGTTCTCACACTCTTGGACCTTGGCGTGCTGCAGAACGATGGATAAAAGAGTTGAAAAGCACTAATGAATTCAATAATATTATTTCCATTAAAATAGACTTATATGGTTCCTTATCACTAACTGGTAAAGGTCATGCAACTGATTTGGCTGTATTGTTGGGCTTAAGTGGTGCTGACCCTGAATATATACCAATTGAAGATCTTCAAGGGATTATTGACAATATCAAAGACACCAATACCTTAGATTTTAACGGTGAACGAGCTTTAGTTTTTGAAACGAAGCAGATTATTTTTAATAAAGAATTTCTTCCTTTCCATTCAAATGGATTAATATTTACAGGTACAACTATAGATGGTAGAGATATCAAATCTACTTTTTATTCAATTGGAGGTGGTTTTGTTATTAAAGAAGATGATTCAAAAACTAATTCCACAAAAGAGCTATTAGATTTCCCTTACCCGATACAACGAGCAAAAGAATTATTATCTTATTGTACTAAAGAAAATAAAATTATTTCTGAAATTGTTTTAGAAAATGAAAAAACATTACGTTCAGAAGAAGAAATAGATACACAATTATTACGTATTTGGAATACGATGCAAGAGTGCACCTATATAGGTTGCCACTCCGAAGGGTTCCTCCCAGGAGGATTAAATGTTCGTCGTAGAGCTTTTGATTTACATAAAAAATTAAAAAAGAACTTTAACTATGATAATCCAGAAAATTGGATGCAGAGCATCAGAAAAACTGAAGTTAAATTTCGAGAAATATTAAAATGGGTAGATTGTTATGCCTTAGCTGTAAATGAAGTTAATGCTGCCTTAGGTCGTATTGTAACAGCTCCTACAAACGGAAGTGCAGGGGTTATCCCTGCTGTTTTAATGTACTATCTAACCATTGAAAACCATGATGCAGACTTTAAACATGTTAAACAGTTTTTATTAGTTGCTGGAGAAATTGGAAGTTTGTTTAAAAAAAATGCTACCATATCAGCAGCAATGGGTGGTTGTCAAGCAGAAATAGGAGTATCATCTGCAATGGCAGCTGCTGCTTTATGTGAATTACTAGGAGGATCACCTGCACAAGTTTTAATAGCTGCTGAAATTGCTATGGAACATCACCTTGGTTTAACATGTGATCCCATTGGAGGCTTGGTACAAATACCATGTATTGAACGTAATTCTATGGGAGCTATAAAAGCGATTAACGCCGCTGAAATGGCTTTAGATAGAGACCCAGCTCATGTAAAAGTTCCTTTAGACAAAGTAATTGATACCATGTGGGAAACGGCAAAAGACATGAGTTTAAAATATAAAGAAACTTCAGAAGGTGGATTAGCTATTTCTGTAAATATGGCAGATTGCTAAAAAATTGAAGTATTGATTTTCTTATTAATCTCAGCACAAAAACTGAATACATTTTTGCTATCGCGATATGTTTCGTGACCAAAACTTTTTATGATACTATAGTCTACACCCATTTTTTTAAACCATTTAATACTAGGTTTAAAAGGATCATACTCTCCATAAATTAGATTAATTTCACAAGCAGGCTTATTTAATTCATGCCGTAACCTTGTAGCTGATATTGCATACATTTTATTAATTTTCAAGCCTCTTAAAGCTGCTTTCCATGCAATTGTTCCACCAATACTAAATGCCAAAACATCAATTTCATTAGGCTCTAATGCAATTAGTTTTTTAACCGCCGTGGTAATTCCGTAATTAACAAATTGCTCATGAAGCTCTTCTTTAACCACTATTGTTTTATCTACAGCTCCTAATTCACAACAATCATAATAAGTAATATCAAAATTAGATTCCAAAGAGTTAAAATAATAATCAATCCAATCATTTTTTGAAGCCCCCCAGAGATCAGATAATATTATCAATCGTTTCTTCATTATTAAATTATTCCCCACAGTTTTTACGTCTAGTATCTAAAATAGATACTATTTTCCATTGTTCATCCGTATAAAACAGTTGAAATGAGTTAGCACCACAATGGCTTAACATTCCGTTTAAATAAAAGTTATACGGACACCACACTTGTGCCAAATTTCCATCAATTTTAAAATCAAAAGATTGTAGTTCTTCCTCCCAACTTCTAACTTTAGCATACTGCGTAACCAATTTTAAAAAGCCACTTACATTTTGATTAACTAAAATTTCTTTACCTTTCTTATCTGGTTGAATACTTTGTAATAACATGTTTGTATGCATAACCGATTTCATTTTTAAAGAATCCGATTGATGAAAACCATCAAAAAAAGTTTCTATTGCATATTTTACTTTATATTCTTCATCTGTTTGTGAAAAACCTACTACCATAAATAACATTGCTATAAGTACTATTTGTAATTTCATGCCCTTTTAATTTGATTACACTCAAAAATAATCAATTATCATTCCTTAAAATATATTTTAACATTCTTTTAAACCACAATGAAGTATTTGCTAAACTAAATTACTAATTTTGTATTTATAAAATTTACTAAAATGTCAGTAGCAAAAAAAGAATATAAAAGAGTAACTGTAAAGTCCTTAATCGATATGAAAAAAAATGGAGAGAAAATCTCTATGTTAACTTCATACGATTATACCATTGCAAAAATTGTTGATGGAGCTGGTACTGACGTTATTTTAGTAGGGGATTCAGCTTCTAATGTAATGGCAGGTCATGAAACTACATTGCCGATTACACTAGATCAAATGATATATCACGCTTCTTCTGTTGTTCGTGCAGCAAAAAGAGCTTTAATTGTTGTTGATTTACCTTTTGGAAGTTATCAATCAGATCCTAAAGAAGCTTTACGCTCATCTATAAAAATAATGAAAGAATCTGGTGGACATGCAGTAAAATTAGAAGGAGGAAAAGAAGTAAAAGAATCAGTTAAACGTATTTTAAATGCTGGTATACCAGTAATGGCACACCTAGGATTAACACCACAATCAATATATAAGTTCGGAACATATACTGTAAGAGCTAAAGAAGAAGAAGAAGCTGAAAAATTAAAGAAAGATGCTTTAATGTTGGAAAAAATTGGATGTTTCGCTTTAGTATTAGAAAAAGTACCTGCAAAACTAGCACAAGAAGTTGCTGATAGCTTAACAATTCCTGTTATTGGTATTGGTGCTGGTAGCGGTGTTGATGGACAAGTACTTGTTACTCATGATATGGTTGGTATGACTCATGAGTTTAACCCACGATTTTTGAGACGCTACATGAATTTATATGAAGATATGACCAATGCAATTGATCAATATTGTAAGGATGTAAAATCAGTTGATTTCCCCAACCAAAACGAACAATATTAGACTATAACATTTTACATTATCGGCTCAAAAGATCAAAACAACAAGGTACTAAGTACTAATAACAACCTTCAAGTGCTCTTTGAAGACAATCATATTATTGTCATCAATAAACGTGCTGGTGACTTAGTACAAGGAGATAAAACGGGAGACAAACCGTTACCCGATGTTGTAAAAGAGTACCTTAAAGAGAAATACAACAAAGAAGGTAATGTGTTTTTAGGTGTAGTACACCGTTTAGATCGCCCTACTACTGGTATTGTTGTATTTGCAAAAACGTCAAAAGTACTACCAAGATTAAATAAATTATTTGCAGAAAAAACTGCTCATAAAACTTATTGGGCAGTTGTTAAAGATGCTCCTCCAAAACAAAAAGACACCTTAGTACATTGGCTGAAGAAAAACCCAAAAAACAATAAATCTACTGCCTTTAAAAAGGAAGTTGAGGGTTCTAAAAAAGCAATTCTACATTATGAATTGCTAAAAACTTTAGATAATTATAATCTACTAGAAATTAACTTAGAAACTGGAAGACATCATCAAATACGTTGTCAGTTAACAACTATAGGCTGTCATATAAAAGGTGATTTAAAATACGGAGCTAAACGAAGTAATAAAGATGCTAGTATTCATTTACACGCCAGACATATTGAGTTCATACATCCTGTAAAAAAAGAGTCGATTAAAATTACAGCTCCTGTTCCAAATGATCCTATTTGGAAGGCTTGCTCAATATAATACAGGAACTCCTATAGAATTCGCCTCATCCTCAAGGAGAAGGAACAAAACGTATAAGCTAAAAAACACCTCCTTCATGTATTAATAACATTCAGATGGTGCTTACCCCAAAAAAACTTACTTATTATTTTTGCTCCAACGTTTGTAAACGTTTTTCTAATTGTTCATATTTTGACAATTGTTCTTTTAACATTTTATTTTCTTCAGTTAATACCTCAACTTTTTCATTTAACTCCTTAATACCAGCCGTTAATAGTGGAGTTAACCTAGAATAATCAACCATCATTGGCTCTTTGGTTACATCTGAATCTGGACTTCCAGAAACTGCTTGTGGATATACTGGTTGCAACTCTTGAGCTAAAAACCCCATTTCTATTTTTCCCCTTAATTCTTTATACTCATAATTTTTAGGATGAATTTTATTAATGATCCCTAATGCATTCTTAACTTCCTTAATATTTGTTTTTAAACGTTGATCTGACAAAGTTTGATAACTCACCCCTACCCCAGTTCCTTGTATTCTTCCATTTACGGTATCTGCGCCATCAAAAAATCCAATGTAATAATTGGTACTTGTAGGAGCCGCATACCCCAATTTTACTTTTATACCATGTACAGAAGTAGAGTTTCCTCTATTATAAACTTGAGCTACATAATCTCCAAAAACAATATCTTCAACATCCAATCTATATGCGGGAATATACGGACTAGATATACCTACTCCTAAATCTCGAGAGAAGTAACCAATACCATTAAAATAACCTGCATGCCCGTTTGCATGAGTGTTTTCCCCATAAATAGCTCTATTACCATCACCATATGCATTACCATAAACGCCAGTATGTATTCCAGTACCACTTGAAGACACATAGCCATAAACTCCATAAACAGCACCCGTACTTAATGCAGAAGGCAGCAAATAATTATAAGATCCATATCCTCCTCCAGTAAAACCACTTAATCTATTATACGTTCCATATTTAGTAGAAGAACTTGTATTAGTCATATTTGTATAACTTCCATAAAAAGTCCCTGTAGATGTACCAGAAAAAGTACTATACGAACCATACTTAAACCCTTGAGTATCTGAGAATTTATTATACACACCATATTTCGGGGAGGTATTTACACCAGTAAAGTCATTATATACCGCAAATTGTGATCCCGTTCCTACCGTACTAATATCATTATAAATACCATACTTCCCTCCTGAACCAGTTCCGGTAGTAGATACTAAAACACCGTTTCCTGAATCCGCTGAATTCTCAATATCTAATAAAGCTGTAGCTGTGTTTTTACCTATAGCTATGTTCCCCATTCTGTAAATATTATCATTTACGTTAGCGGCAGCAACAGAAGCTCCTTCTTGATAAAAGTCTGAATTAACATTCCCTAAAAAAGGAGACCAAGTAGTATTGGCGTTATCCCAATAATAAAACCCTTTTATTGGCGTACCGATTCCAGTTGCATATACCAATATACCATCTTGACTCGCTCCGGGGTTAACTGCCGAAAATTCATCTACTCTGGGTATTAAGATACCATCTGTGTTTGCTGGTGTAGCTTGATTAGAAGCTATTATATCCAAACTTGCATTTGGTGTAGTAGTCCCAATACCTACTTGTGCCATACTCAGACTAGTGATAAAAAAAGTGAACAGTACTATTTTATAATTCCCCATTATTAATTTATTTAAACAACTCAACTACTATTAATTAGATACAAATATCTATTAAATTGTATTGTTAAAAAAGGCTTTTTTAGTGAACGCACCTATTTTTTTAGTGAATGTAAAAAAGGAGCCCGTTTTTAGACTCCTCTTGGTAAGTATATTTATATCTTTTAACAATTACTCTATTACAAGTTTCTTAGCAGTACTTTGCGTGTCAGAAATAAATTTGATAACATATACTCCTTTTATCAAGCTAGACACATCCAACTGTTTTGAATAAGTTATATCCAACACTTTACGTCCGTTAATGGCGTATATTTCAATAGCGCTTATTGCTTCATTACTTTCAATATTTAATATTGATTTTGTAGGGTTTGGATAGATTTGAATTTCTCGCCCAAGCAATTCTTTTACATTTTTAGCTTCTCTAGCACTATTTGGATTTCCTCTTGTCGGACCAGAATTTCGTGTACACGGACCACCATACATAGCAGTATCATCTTTTAACCAGTCTCTGTACACTCCATTTCCTAAGTTAGCTACCCAAGAATGGTCTACTTTTATACATGTTAAATCTGGATTATTTAGAGCAGAAAAATTACGTAAACGAGCATTTCTACCATTTTTCACATTTAAAGTAGTTAAATTATTTCCAACACAATAGAATGTTCTCAATTTTTGATTGGTGCTTAAATTTAATTCTGTTAAATTATTTCCATTACAATCCAAAATAGCTAAATCTGCAAAATCCTCTATACCAGTTAAATCTGCTATACTTCTATCACTAATATATAAAACTTCTACTTGATCAATGTTTGATGTTAACACATAATTGTCCAAATCTCCATAATCATAACCTAAATCAATTAATCTTTGCTCAAAATTATCATCTGGTACATAGGTAGTTAGTTGAGTTGTATAATCACAATTTTCACTATAACCTGCAATTGCGTCTTTTACCCAATTACTGTAATCACCAGTTTGGTCATTAGCATCCGAAGCATCATCTACCTGAATACAAAGTAAATCAGGGTTATTACTAGCGTTAAAGTTGAATAATAAATCGTTTCTTCCATTTTTTACATTTAGAGATGTTAAATTATTAGCGCCACAGTACAAAATACTCAATTTAACATTGGTACTAACATCAAAATCAACCAGCTTATTTCCAGAACATTTCAACTCTTCTAATTCCAAATTTTCACTTACATTTAAATTGGTAATTTCATTATTCACACAAGACAATAACTTTAAATTATTATTACTACTTACATCTAAACTAGTAAGGTTTCCATATCCACAATACAAGGTTTCTAACTTAGTATTAGTACTTATATCTAAATTCTCTATGGTAATCCCTGACCACCCTAGTCCTCCACAATGTAATTCCATTAATTGTACATTATTATTTAAGCTTATATTTGTCAAAGGATTATTTACACTAAATAATATTTCTAATAACTCAAAATCTTCTATACCCGTTAAATCTGAAACACCCTTAGCAGAAATATTCAACTTTAATACAGTATTTATATTACTGGTTAGCACATAATTATCATAAGCAATACCGTTACCCATACTTGTAACTGCCCCAACAGCAACTTGATTACCATTGGCATCATGGGTTTCTAAATAATTTTCAAAATGATTATCTGGTATATATGTTAATTGTATCGATTGGCAATCTACATTATAGGTCGTCGTATTATCTTTTTGCCAATCAACATAAACACCGGTTCCGGCAGTTGCCGCCGTAGAATCATCTACTTGAATACAAATCAAATCCGGGTTACTTGTGGCATCAAAGGTTGTTATACTAGAATTATTTGCATTTTTAATATTCAAACTCTGCAATTTATTACTATACAATTTTACAAAAGCTAATGCAGTGTGATGGCTTAAATCTAACTCTACTAATTGATTTGAACGACCAATAAAATTTTCTAATAGTATGTTATTAGAAATATCAATACTCGTTAAAGCATTATAACCACAGTTTAAATGTCTTAGACTTGTATTATTTGTCAAGTTTACATTTGGTCCCCAATTACGGCTATAATCTAAATACACCAGTGCTGTATTCGCACTAACATCTAAACTGGACAATTCATTATACTCGCAGTTTAGCACCGTTAAATAAGGGTTACTTGTAACATCTAAGTCTTGTAAAAAATTAAAACCACACCATAATTCATTTAATGCCAAATTAGAACTAATATTTATAGAGGTCATTACATTTTCGATACAATTTAACTTCGTTAGGTAAGTATTATTACTTAAATCTAAAGTTGCTAAATTGTTTTGAGAACAATATAATTGCTCTAAATCTACAAAAGCTTCAATTCCCTGTAAATCATTAATTCCTGAGTTATTAAGGTTTAACGATCCGATAGCAATAGCATCTATATTTATAATATCTCCTGTAAGTCCATTGGTATCAATCCCCAAATCGATTAGTTTTTGTTCAAAATTTGAATCTGGAATAGGTGTTGTTTGCCCAAAAGACATCATTGTAATGCATACGCATCCTAAAAGTAATCCTACTTTTTTCATAAAAATTAATTTTAATATTGGTTAGTTAAAAAAGAAACCCCAATAAAAGTATTGAGGTGTTAACTTCATTATTGAATAATTAGCCTTTTAATAGCATGTTTGTCATTTGCAGTTAACTTCATTAAATAGACACCACTAGATAATGGAGATACATCTAAACTGTTGGTAAACTCACTAGAAAGAATTTTTCGTCCATTAATAGTATACACTTCTATAGTATCTATAGATTCTTTACTTTCAATATTTAGAATTGAATTGGCTGGATTAGGATATAAACGAATTCCTGAATTTAATTGATAATCTTCTGTACTCAATGTACAGTTAGTGGTATATGCTGTTCCTGCTTCTTTATTTGTTAAATTAGCATCAGCCCAAGCCATATCATCTACACATGCAAAAGACAAACCTATGTTACCTCTTATATCAAAACCTGCTGGTGTAATATTACTTGTATTTCCATTTTTTAAATTAACCCCTGTCAAAGCATTATTTTGAGCATACATTATTCGTAACACAATACTATTTGAAAAATCCAAAAATGCTATATTATTATCTTGTCCCCAAAAAACATCCAAAGCTGTTAGGTTAGTAACATCTAAAGTAGTTAGCTGATTATTATTTATATATAAACCTGTTAATAATGGGTTATTACTTACCTCTAATGAAGTTAACATGTTACCACTGCAGTCCAAATAGGACAAAACAGTATTATTATCTGCATTTAAAGAAGCTATATTGTTATTATTAAAACGTAAATCATCCAATAAAAGGTTATTACTTATATCTAAACTTGTCAATACATTATTTTGAATAAATAATGTATTGAGTTGTGAATTACTCGTCACATCAATTGATGTTAGCCCATTTTGCCCAGCTCTTAAAATTTCTAAACTCGATAAAGTACTTATATCAATATTTGTGAAACCACAACTTGTAAAATTCAATTCAACCAAAAGCGAGTTATTGCTTACATCTAATGTTGATGGTAAATCTATATTACTAGAAAAGTCTAAATGAGTTATTTGTGTATTTGTTGAAAAATCAAGTGTTGCAAGCGTATAATTACTTTTACATTCAAATACTTGTAAATTAATTAATGTAGATGTGTTTATACTAGCAACATTATGATAATTGACTTTTAAAGATGTTAAATTAGTAAAAGCTTCCAACCCTGTTAAATCATAAATTCTACTACTTGGACTTACTATTCCAGGATTTGACACATCTAATTCGGTAACTGATAACGCATCACTCATCAAGATTTGGTCGTTTAAAACTCCATCCGAATCTATATTTTGATCAATCAAGCTCTGTTCAAAAACATCATCAGGAACGGATACTATTTGAGCGTAACTGTTTATAAAGAATAAACTGAATAATAAAATGTAAAACTTTTTCATACTTAATAACTTTTAATGATTAGTGAATTGTAATGTGTTTTTGAGTTACTAAGGTTACAGAAATATCATAGTCACCAACCTCCAAACCACTAATAGAAATGTGATGGTTATTACTCCATATATTTCCTTTATACACAGCTTCGCCAGTACATGATACAATCTCTACTGTATAACAAGCATCTTGGTCGGTCTCTATACTAATAGTTTGAGATTTGATACAAATATTCACGGTTGCCTTATTTACTTAATGTAAAGGTCAGTTTCTTTACATCAAGTAAAAAGTGGTTTTTAGTGAACGTACTCTTTTTTTTAGTGAATGGAAGTTTTCTAAAAGGAAACTATTTTACAGTAATGATATTTCTTTCATTAACTGTTCTTTATAAGATTTTCCTATGGAAATTTTATGGTTTTGCATAATAACATACCCTTCAAATAAAGAATCTATTTTTTGAGTATTGATGACATATGAACGATGAATTCGTAAAAAACGAGCATCATTAATTTTTTCTTGCACCTTTTTTAAAGTATAACTCACCATGTACTTATCGTTTGTAGTGACTATATATGCATAATTATCAAAAGCCTCTATTAACAACACTTCATCTTTAGTTATTTTAATTAACTCTCCTTTATTTTTTATAAAAAAGGACGAAGTAGAACTTGTTATTTCACTTTTATTTTCTTGCTGAAACTTATGCAATGCTATTTCAATATTACTTCGTAAACCTGCTTCATTAAATGGTTTTATAATATACCCATAAGGATTTGTTTTTTTTACCCTTTCAATTGTTTCTGGGTCTGATAAAGAAGTAAGAAATATATAAGGAATTTTAAATTTTTGTTGAATCTTGGAAGCTAAAGTTACTCCATCAATATCTCCTTCAATAGTGATGTCTAATAATACTAAATCTGGCTTACAATCATCTATGTCATACAATGCTTCCTTGGCATTATCTGTCATTCCACAAACATCATAACCTTCTTTCTCCAAAGCAGTCTTTATCGTTTCCGCTATTAACGGTTCGTCTTCAACAATGTAAATTTTTATAGCCATTATTTATATCACTTTTATAACACTTCTTCAAACTTATAAATTTTAACTAATGCTAATGTACCATTATCATTCTCAAAAGTTAGTGTTGCTTTTAATTTTTTAGACAAGGATTTTATTAATTTAATTCCAAAAGAACTCTCACTAAACTCTTCTGAGATTCCTACTCCATTATCTTCTATTTGAAGTAAAAAATAATCATTCACTTTCTTAAAAGTAACATTTAATTTAGGTTCACTAGAGCCCCCAGTGAAAGCGTGCTTAACAACATTGGTTATTAATTCGTTAATAATTAACCCTATAGGTGTTATAGTGTCTACTGATAATACATAACTATCAGCGTTAATACTTGTTACTAAGTTCTTAATCCCTACTGCTTGGTTATCTACAATATCTCGTGTTAAATCTGTTATATACTCTTGAGTATTAATACCTATAAGCTGATCTTTACTATACAGTTTTTGATGAATCAACACCATCGACTTAACTCTATTCTGTGCTTCCTTTACAGCCAAAGCAGCCTCTTTATCTTCCATGTTTTCCGATTGTAGATACAGTAAACTAGAGACTATTTGAAAACTATTTTTAACCCTATGATGAGTTTCTCTTAACAATATATTTTTTTCGTCTACAGCGGTTTCTAAAAGCACTTTCTGTTTGGCTAATATTATTTTTTGCTTTCTATTTCTATAAAAAAAGAATGCAAGGGTTGACGTCAATATAAAACCTATAAAAGCCAACCACAAGTATAGTTTTCGCTCTTTTTCATTAGCTAAATTCTCTATGTTTTGCAATTCTTGTTTCTTATCAAAGTTATACTGCATTTCTAGCTGAGCTAGCTTTTTGATATTTTTTTTATTAAAAATAGAGTCTTTAGCAGCAATGAATAATTCCTGGTTTTCAATAGCTTTTTGATAATCTCCCAATTCTTTATATGCTACATAAAGACATTTACAAGATTTAAGTTTAGACTCTAAATCGTTTTGCTTTATTGCTATATCTTTAGCCTTTTCGCAATCTTGTTGAGCTAGTTGATATTTTTGCAATCTATTATATAACACCCCTCTACCTATATAGGCATATATTTGTCGTGATAGTGAATTTTCATTTTCAAAAACAGAAATAGCGTTATTAAAACTTATTTCTGCCTTTTCATAATTATTCAACCCTGTATAAGCATAACCTATATTAGAATTTGAACTAGCAATAAGTGGTAGTGGAGCATTCGCTTCTACTTTTAGCGTTTTGCCTTTTTCAAACATTTTTAAAGCTTCAGTGTAACTTCCCATATTCAAAAGCATATCTCCCTTATTAGATAAAATTGCTCCTGCATTAATTTTTGCTCCAATTTTCATAGCAGACTGAAAAGCTGCATCATAATATTGTAATGCCATTGCATAATCTTCCATTTGATTGTACAAATTCGCTAGACTATTATCCAACACTAAGCTCTTCCCTTTATATTTATATTTATCTCCTGCTGAAAGTGTTAAGGTATCTACTTTTTCAAGAATACTTCTAGCCTCCAATTTTATAACTATTGAGCGTTTTACATCGCCCTTTTTTTTATAAATACCACTTTCAGTTGTTAGTATGGATGCATAAACTAATGGTAGTTTTTCTTCTTTAATATATTCTTTAGCCTTCACTAGGGCTACAGACGAAGAGTCTAACTGTAAATTAAAATAAAAATAATTCCCTAAAGAATAATGAGATACTGCTAAAAGTTCTGGGTTATTAGATTGTTTTGCTATTGCTATAGCCTTATTTATAAATTTCCTAGATCTCTTAGCATACTTATATTTACCCGCTAAACCTGTTAGTCTATAGGTTTTTTCATACTCCGTTTTTATTGTGTCGATATTTTTAACAATAGCATCTACCTCCTTATCAACCTCCAAAGGTTTTTCTTGAGCAATCCCTATTTGAATAAAAAATATCAATAGAACCCCAATAAACTTATAATTTAAAACCATTATAACATTTTATATTTATATATTTTTAATCGTACCATACTCCAATTGAGAAAACGAAAATCACGAATAGGCAACACTAAATAATACGGTTACAAAGTAACTTATACCCCAAATATACAACTGGTTGTATTTAATAACGAAGATGTGAATAAAGCTACATTATTTCGTCAGCTTTTTTTGTAGCTTGAATTACAATTCGGGTAGCTTCTATATAAAACTCTTGCTGAATACTCTCAAACACATCAGATGTTTTATGATAATCTTGATGATCTTCCACTCCGAAATATAAAAATGGAATTCCTTTATTATGGAATGAACCGTGATCAGAGGAATACGTCCAATCATCTTCTCTATCATCACCATCATGTCCCGTAAGTATTTTTATTTTATTTGAATACAAGGAAGTGACAACTGAATCTCTTAAAATTTTATTATGATGAGTACCTGTTACATATAATTCATTTTGTCTGTTCCTACCTATCATATCCATATTGATATTACATAAAATGTCTTTCTGTAAAATTATAGGATGATTTACATAGTATTTAGACCCTAACAACCCAATTTCTTCAGCATCCCAAGCTGCAATAATAATAGAGTTTTTTGGCGGGTTCTCTTTAAAATGACTAGCTACAGAAAATAATGCAGCTGTACCAGAAGCATTATCATCAGCTCCATTATATACTTTTTTCCCACTAACTCCTAAATGATCATAATGAGCACCAACTACAATAAATTTATTAGGTTTTTCAATTCCTCTAATTAAACCAATAACATTATATGCCAATCCGTTTTTATCATCTCCATGGTCATTACGTCCATTATATTTAAATGATTGAAAATAAGAGCTTCCTAATTTCTCCAATTTTAATGCTGAAAATTCATTTGCAATGTAGCTTCTTGACAACTCTGCTCCTTTTGTTCCTGTTTCCCTTCCTAAATACGCATCACTAGATAATATTTTCAAACTATTAATTTGGCTTAGAGAGTCAATCCGTATCGAAACAGAAGGAACCTTGTTATTAATAGCTTTCTTTGCCACTTGTTGTTTACACGAACATAAAACTACCAACAAGGCTATTGTTATTGTTAAATTATTCTTCATTTTTTTATTTTAGTTATTTATGTAATTATCCTAACCAACCTTCTCTATCTAAGCTTCTATACTGAATTGCTTCGGCAATATGAACTTCATTAATAGCTTCATCTCCCTGTAAGTCAGCAATTGTTCTAGAAACTTTTAATATTCTGTCATAAGCCCTTGCCGACAAATTTAATTGTTCCATCGCATTTTTTAATAATTCTTTTGAAGTAATATCTAAAACACAATGAGTTCGAATTTGATTTACATTCATTTGTGCATTATAATGAACTGTTTTTGAGCTTTTAAAACGCACTGTTTGAGTCGTTCTAGCTTTAGTAACCCTTTCTCTTATTATGACAGATGGCTCAGATTTATGCTCCTCAGTTAGCTTCTCAAATGGAACAGGTGTAACTTCAATATGAATATCTATTCTATCTAATAAAGGCCCAGAAACCTTACTTAAATACCGTTGCATTTCTGCTGGAGATGAAGCTACTGGAGAATTCCCATCATTAAAATACCCACTCGGGCTCGGGTTCATACTAGCCACCAACATAAAACTACTTGGATAAGTAACTGTAAACTTTGCTCTGGATATAGTTACTTCTCTATCCTCTAATGGTTGTCGCATTACTTCCAATACTTCCCGCTTAAATTCAGGCAATTCATCTAAAAACAAAACTCCGTTATGTGATAATGATATTTCTCCAGGTTGAGGGTAACTTCCCCCTCCAACCAAAGCAACATTTGAAATAGTGTGATGTGGGCTCCTAAATGGCCGTTGGGTCATCAAGCCTGTATCTTTTGCTTTACCAACTACACTGTGAATTTTAGTAGTCTCTAATGCCTCCTGTAATGTCATTGGTGGTAAAATTGATGGTAAACGTTTTGCTAACATTGTTTTTCCTGCTCCCGGAGGGCCAATTAAAATAATATTATGTCCACCAGCTGCAGCAATTTCCATACATCTTTTAATCGATTCTTGTCCTTTTACATCTGAAAAGTCAAACTCAGGGAATTCTAAACCCTTACTAAACTCTTCCCTAGTATCAATTATTGTTTGCTCTAGTTTATGCCCTTTATCAAAAAACTCAATTACCTCCAGTATATTTTCTACTCCATAAACTTCTAATTCATTTACTATAGCAGCTTCCTTTACATTATGTTTTGGTAGGATCACCCCTTTAAAACCCTCTTCCCTAGCTTTTATTGCTATTGGTAAAGCACCTCGTATTGGTTGTAAACTACCGTCCAATGAAAGTTCTCCCATAATTAAATATGAACCAATATTTTCTGATTTAATTTGCCCAGAAGCCGCTAATATTCCCATAGCTATTGGTAAATCATAAGCACTTCCTTCTTTACGTAAATCGGCGGGAGCCATATTTATCGTAATTCGCTTACCTGGTATTTTGTATTGATTGTTTTGTAGTGCAGCTGCAATCCTGTAATTACTTTCTTTTATTGCATTATCTGGTAATCCTACTAAATGATAACCAACTCCTTTAACAATATTTACTTCTATTGTTATTGTAGTTGCTTCTACTCCAAAAAATGCACTCCCATAAACTTTTACAAGCATAGACAAATGTTTTTATTTATTTTTGGGGCTTGACTAAGTTACATTATTTTTTCAATAATTCACCTAATGCATCTTTTTACAACATTAAATTAAAAAAACTATTTTTTATATCTTTTCTTAAAAGCTATTCCTACCACTATTACAACTACTAACAGGAGTAATAATAAAGTCCAATTCGCTTTACTTTCGATAGTAACTATACTTGAATCACCAATTAGTACAAAAGAACTCCAATAAAAAGGGGAAGCCATTGATCCTTCATTTGAGGATAAATAAGCTAATTTTGATTCATGCAGGGCTTTTGATTTTGTTTGTCCATTCTTTAAATTTGTATAAAAAGAATACATTATCTCTTGTGTCGTTTTATCGTTTATATTCCATAAAGTAGAAATAACACTATTGGTTCCTGAAAAGAAAAAACCTCGTGCCAAACTCATCACTCCTTCTCCTGTTTTCAGCTCTCCTTGAGATGTTTTACATGCACTAAGCACGACCAAATCTGCTTGGTTATGCGTTGCGTATATTTCATTTAAGTTAACTTTATCATCATTAAAGGCCAACCATGGTTTTTCTGTATCACTTGACCCTGAATGTGTAGCTAAGTGCACTATTTTATAATTCTCAAAATTTGTTTTAAAATTTAATTTTGACGCTTGCTCTTTTACAAATGTTTTATCAGAGAATATTGAATTGATACTTGATACTTCATTTATTGAATTTGATAATACCGCTAAAGATTTATCTTGAAATTTCTCAGGTGCAAACCCTAGAAAAGTATGCTCGGGGTTTCTAATCTTTTTATTATTAGACAATAAATATGAAAACGAGTACACGTAATTAATTTCATTACTTTTAATTAAATATGAACCCTGATTTTTCTCATCGCTTATCAATGCTTCAAACGGAATATTTTGAATTATTCCATCCGCCGCGATAGTTATCTTCTTTCCTTTAAGTTTCTCATAAACATCATCAGGCACAAGCTTTTTGAAAATTGAATTTGCATTTTTCACATAGGTATTAACCTCTATTTGGGTATTGAATGGCTCTTGTAATTGCTCTGTTAACTCAACAATTTCTTTTTGTAAAACCACTCCATCATTTATATGATATAAAGCTGAGTATCCTTTGGAAATAGCTAATCCATAAGCTTCATTTTCATTAATTATAAACTGCAGCGTTGCAGTATCTTTATTAATAAAATTAGCTTTATGATTGTCAAATTTTAATACAGGTAATGATTTTCTTAATTTTGAATATGCAGGGTAATTAATTGCTAGTGAATCCTTAAACTGCTCATAACTCCTTTTTAACTCAAATATAACGTCAGCTTTATTAAGTATTGTAGCTTCCTCTGCTTCCATTATTTTTTGTTTAAATAAAAAATCACGCTCAATTAGTTGTTGTGGTAAATTGCTTACGGCTTTTGCTTGCTGATCACTCAATTCCTCTAAAAGTAATAAAGCTTTATTTTTTTCCATGAAAAAGTAAGCACTTTCCATATCGTTAAGTAAATAAGAAACTTCCACAGCTTTCATATACAAACTAGCTCCTTTTTCCCTCCAAAATAATTTAGAAGTTTTTTCAGTACTATCAAACCTAATTACATCTAATAACTGATCGGCTAATTTATAATCATTTAAAGCATTTTTAAGACCTATTTTGTTGTTGTTGTTGTTGTTTGCTTCAAACCTTGTTTGCCAATAATTAGCTTTTTGGTAAAGGAATTCAAATAATCGCAACTTATTTGGCTTAAAAGACAATTCATCAATAGTTGGGTTTATATATTTACCATCTTCATTACCGAACACTAATAGTTGAATAGCTTTTTCAAAGCATTTTTTAGCTTCTTTAAATTCATTTAACTTCGAATGATACGCTCCAAAAGTACTATATACCAATGATTTCGACTCTTCATTATCACCTGCATACAAAAAACTTTTTTGCAATGCTAGTTTTGCTTTTTCTAATGAGAAATCATGTAGGTATAAATCCCCTATGTTATTATTGAGTATAGAAATTAAAGTTGAATCTTTCAATTCTTCATAAAGCACCAATGCTTTATTATAATGAGATAAAGCCTTTTTTTTCTGATTAATTTTTTCATAAACAGTCCCTAACCTTAAATTAATTATCGCTTCATCCTTTTTAGTTATTGAGGTATATTGACGTAATGAATCTGCTTTAGCTAAATAATTAATTATTTTATCACTATACTTAAAGTAATCCATCAATGCATATACTTTTGAAATACGCATATAATTTTTATATAAGCCTATATAATTTTTATTTTGAATGTAATATTTTGTCGTTTTCAGGAAAAGAGTTGTACTTTTCTTAAAATCACCAATTTTAGAATACAATATAATTAATTCAGAATATGCTTTAATTCTTAACCTATCTTCGTTAGGTAAATCAATTAACTCTTTAAAAACATTAATTGATTTATATAAAGAACCATTTCTACTATAATACAATCCAAGATTACACAAACTTTTTTTCAAGGAAACTAAATCGTTTTCTTTATTTTTCTTCCTTAATATTATAGCTTTATTTAGATAATAAAAGCTTTCTTGATTTTTATCTATTTTATGTAAAAGCCTTGCGTAGCAATGATAGACATATGAAACATTTGTTTCAGAAATATTTTTTAATTGAATAATTGAATCTACTTTTTTTGATTTAATTGCAAAAGGAATATTCGAATTTAATAGCTTATCAAATTCATCTTTATTCAACTCTTGAGAAAAAATATTAATAGAGTATATAAAAGTATAAAAAACAATTCCTTTTAGTAATAATGGCATTTGGTTTTAGTTGATTAAATCAAATTTAAACTTTATTCTTTAAAAGAACAATATTAAATTTACTCATCTTCTCCTGTTGTAGAATCTCCTCCTGTTGTATCTCCATTTCTCTCATCTTCTCCAGTTGTAGAATCCCCTCCTGTTGTATCTCCATTTCTCTCATCTTCTCCTGTTGTAGAATCTCCTCCTGTTGTATCCCCATTTCTCTCATCTTCTCCAGTTGTAGAATCCCCTCCTGTTGTATCTCCATTTCTCTCATCTTCTCCAGTTGTAGAATCCCCTCCTGTTGTATCTCCATTTCTCTCATCTTCTCCTGTTGTAGAGTCTCCCCCTGTAGTATCTCCATTTTTCTCGTCTTCTCCTGTTGTAGAGTCTCCCCCTGTAGTATCTCCATCTCTCTCATCTTCTCCTGTTGTAGAATCCCCTCCTGTTGTATCTCCATCTTTCTCATCTTCTCCTGTTGTAGAGTCTCCCCCTGTAGTATCTCCATCCTTTTCCTTTAAATCATTAAAATCATTTTCCCCTTCTGATATTTGTACACCTACAACTCCGTCTGACAAAGCTATTAACTCCTCCAAAATAGCAATTGACTCATTTGTTTTTAGCAACCATACTTCAGTATTTTCTCCTTGTTCAAATGTTTTTTGTACCTTTATGATTTCCCTTAAACTATCCTTAGCTGCACTTTCCGTTTTAGAATCGTATGTTACTACAGCTGTTTTAAAACTGTATTCTACAGCATTAACCTCTTGTTTATTTATAATATATTCTTCATTTTCTAAGCTACAGCTTGTGAATATGAATAAAACTAATAACGCGAATAATTGAATAAAATTTTTCATGGTTTTTTGGTTTTTTTGATTGAAATAAAAAATGAGACAGAATAATCGAGTCCCCACTTTATAGTTCCTATAAAGTGGAAAACGTTACCCATGTATTTTTATTTTTTTTTGAACATTTTATTAAAAAAAATATTTAGCTTTACTGCAATCCATTCATTTAAATGATTGCATGACCGAACAAAAAAATCTATTCAGCTCCTTAATAACTGGTGATTCTAAAGGCATTTTAGAAATCTACGAATTAGTTTACCCTTCGGTTAGAAAATACATAAGAAATAACAGTGGTAATCTGGAAGACGCAGAAGATATATTTCAAAGAGCTCTATTACATGTTACCACAAAAGCTAAAGTAAAAAACTACGAACCTGTAGAAAATTTTGAATGGTACCTTTATGGCATATGCAAAAACCTTTGGCTGAAAGAATTAAGTTTCAGGAAAAAATGGGCTACAAAGGCGGAGGTAAAAGAAGTTACTGATGAAAGTAATACTAAGCTAATGGCATTGGAAATACTTGAAAACGACCGTAGAGAAGTTTATTTAAGAAACTTCAACTTACTTTCTGACAATTGTAAAAAAGTGCTCTCCTTATTTCTTAAGAAAAGAAAGCAAAAAGAAATTGCAGAAGAGCTAGGGTATAATTCAGAAACAGTTGTGAGACAACGTGTTTTTAAATGTAAAAGCAAGTTAACTAGGCTAATCCAAAAGGATGCTTCTTACAAAAAATTAAAAAACCTTTAAAACACCTCGTTTTTTCACTTATAATAACCGGATTAAAAAATAAATGAAAAATAAATGAAAAAATTGGGTAACAAAAACACAAAAAAAGGAATATATAAGTGAATACCAATTACAAAACAATATCACTAGTTTTTAAAAGCTAACTTTTTTTTAATATAAAACACAAGGCTTATGAATGATATAAGTAAATACCAAATAATTGACGATTACCTAAACAACAGGTTATCAAGAGAAGATTTAATTGCTTTTGAAAAGCAATTATTTATCGATCACGATTTAGCAGAAGAGGTTAGAATAAATAGAAATTTATTTGCACTTCATGAAACTGAAGATTGGGATGACATAAACATACTTAACGAGGACGGTATAGCATACCAAGAGTACCTGTTAAGTGATGACGCTAAAAAAATAAGAACAGCTATCAATAAAGCAAGTAACAAGTACAAACGCAATTCAATTACCCCAATAAAACGTTACCAAAGGTACTACGGAATTGCAGCTAGTTTAGTGCTATTAATAGCTTTTAGCTACACTTTTACAAGCAATCAAAACACCCCTGAAAACTTGTATGCAGATTATAGTAATTTATCAGATTTACCATCATTAACCCAAAGAAGCGACGCTGATAAATTACTATCTGATGCTGAAGAATTGTTTTTAAACAAACAATATCTTGGCGCTGTTAGATCACTTGAATTATATAGTGAAAAATATAATTCTCAATCTGTAAATACATTTTTATACAAAGGGATGTGTTATTTAGAATTAGAGCAGTATTCAAATGCTAAGCAAATATTTAAAACACTTCAAAGCAGTGATTCTTTAGATAAAAACAAAGCATATTGGTATTTAGCACTTACTTCATTAAAACAAGAAAACATTGCTAATACTAAAAAAACATTGCAATTAATTGTAACTAATTCATATTACAATCATAAAAAAGCCGAACAATTATTAGCTAAACTGAACTAAACCCCAATAGTTTTAAGTTTATATTTTAAGCACATTTCTTCTACAGAAGGAATGTGTTTTTTTTATTACCACTATATATAAATTTTAACACCCTGAACGTACTAGAGAGTATTGGTTAACCAATATCTTAACGTAAGCTAAAAAACACTACTTACTACAGGAATAGGAATACTCCATAAAGATTAAATCACTCAAGTATTAACCCTATAAAATAATAAACCTATAAAATAATAAACCTATAAAATAATAAACCTATAAAATAATAAACCTATAAAAACAAAAAGAGGAGCTAAGCTCCTCTTTTTGTTTGTATACTTAATTAATATAACTTCTATTTTTTATAATTATCAATACCTGACTTTAACCAAATATCATATTCATCAGCATCAGGAGCATAGCCTACAGGTGTAGATAAATTTTCTCCATCATTATTTAATATTATATAATATGGTTGGGCATTCGTTTTGTATTTTTCCATTTGAAAATCACTCCATTTATTCCCCACTGTTTTCACTTTCTTACCAGTCGTCTCAGATACATATTGCTCATTCTTTGGCAAAGCTTTCCTATAATCTACATATAAAGAAATTAACACTACATCATTTTGTAACTTATTAAGTATTTTCTTTTCAGACCATACTTTTTCTTCCATTTTCCTGCAATTCACACAAGCTTTACCTGTAAAATCTAAAAGCACTGGTTTCCCAACTTTTTTAGCGTATGCCATACCAGTATCATAATCCGTAAAAGCAATAATATCGTGCGGTCCGAACTCAGCTCCTTCTGGTAATTCTTTATCAGAAGAAATCCCTCCTCCTAATTTTGTAAATCCTACCCCATATGGCGATTCACTATAGTGCTGTGGTGGCGGAAAACCACTTATTAATTTTAATGGTGCTCCCCATAATCCAGGAATTAAATATACTACAAAAGTAAAAGTTAATAACCCTAAAAACAGTCTTCCTACCGATATATGTTTTAAAGGAGAATCATGTGGCAATTGTATTTTTCCAAATAAATAAAACCCTAAAGCTCCAAATATCGCAATCCAAATTGCTAAAAATGTTTCACGTTCTAACCAATGAAGATCTAATACTAAATCAGCGTTTGACAAAAATTTAAATGCTAATCCTAACTCTAGAAACCCTAATACAACCTTTACAGTATTCAACCAACCTCCAGACTTTGGTAAAGAGTTTAACCAACCAGGAAACATCGCAAATAAGGTAAACGGAAGCGCTATTGCTGAAGAAAAACCTAACATGCTAATTATAGGTGCTATACCTCCTTTTCCTGCTGCAGCAACTAGTGCTGTACCTACTATTGGCCCAGTACATGAAAATGATATAATTGCCAAAGCTAAAGCCATGAAAAATATTCCTACATAGCCACCTCTATCTGCTTGCCTGTCTACTTTATTTGCCCATGAATTTGGTAGCATTATTTCAAATGCTCCTAAAAACGAAGCTGCAAATATTACTAGTATAAAGAAAAAGATAATATTAAACCATGGATCTGTAGATAGTGCGTTTAATGCATCCGCTCCAAAAACCGCAGTTACTACAGTACCTAATAACACATATAGAGCTATAATAGCTAATCCGTAAATAATTGCATTCTTAACCCCAGCTGCTTTAGTTTTACTTTGTTTAGTAAAAAAACTTACTGTCATGGGTATCATTGGGAATACACAAGGAGTAAACAATGCTGCTAGGCCACCTAAAAAACTAAGAATAAATAAACTCAACAAACCTTTATCTTCTTTCTTCGATTTAGTTGCAGACTTCTTAACTTCATCCTTCTTATCAACATGTTTTTCGTTACCCAACTTAGTTGTCCCTAACGCAACAGCCTCATCTAAATGAAACGTAAATGTTTCATTTAATAAAATACAAGCATCTTTACATACTTGCCCGAAAACAGAAACTTCTAATTCGTTTACTTTTTTAAGTACTTTTATTTTTTGCTTTAAAACAGCTTCTTTATCAAAGAAAGTTTCAGTTACCTTAAAGGTTTCATTATATGCTTTATGGACAGCACTCTCTAATGCCTTTCCTTCAAATATAAATAGTGAATCAGCTTGTTCACTTTCTATTTCTAATTTACCAGAACCTTTTTCGTCAGAAAACTGAGAATACATATGCCACTTATTCTCAATTTTAGCTTCAAAAACTAAATAATATTCTTCTTCATTTATCTTTTCTACAGAAGTTTTCCAAGTTACTGGCTCTTGAAATCCAAATTGCGCATAACTAGTTCCTACAAAAAGGACACTTATTAATAATACGCTTAAAAAATTCTTCATTTAATCAATTTTAATTTTTAATATTCTTTTTGTTTCAACACCTATCTTAAACCTGTCATCAGCTCTCCTACCAACAATCCAAATTATAGAGTCCTTAGCATCACATAACAACCAACTATTTTCTTTGTCTATCAAAGACAGTTTTTCATCTTTGAAATATTTACTTATTTTCTTTTTTCCTTTCATTCCAAATGGAAAAAAAGAATCTCCTTCTTCTTTTTTACGTAAATGTAATGGATACTCTAACGAATCTGCATTAACATAAATGCTATTTTTAGTTGAGAGACCTACTTGATTAACAGGAGTAAAACTTAAACTAATTGGTGAGTAAATTTTTGTGGTTCCCTCACTAATTTCAACCTTTAATTTTTGTAAATGTAAGCTCTTTTCTTCTAATAATAAAAAATCCCTATCTTTTATCAATCTATGTGTTTTTGAACTCACAAACTTTCCCGACTGAGCGCTCATTAAACCCTCAATATCAGACCATTCCGAAAACAAACACCCTTTTAGCATATAGTACAAATAGGCTTTATATTCTATATGTTTTTTAAGTTTTCCGATATCTATTTTGAATAAATTCTCTTCAAAAAAAGAAACTTCATTTTTCACTTTTTCAAAGTGATTATCGAGCACTTTCTTCTCTAGTTTTAAGTAAGATAAATGGGTGTTAAATGTTTCTAACACATTTGGATTTAATTCCTCCAATACAGGAACTACTTCATGGCGTATTTTATTTCTGAAATACTTTGTAGATTGATTACTTTCATCTTCTCTCCAAGAAACGTTATTAGAAATTGTATACTGCTCTATTTCAGCTCTAGTAAATGGTAATAATGGACGAATAATATTTCCATTAATTTCAGGAATCCCTGTTAAACCTTGTAAACTTGCCCCTCTAGTTAAGTTTATAATCACAGTCTCAATATTATCGTTAGTATGATGCGCCGTTAATACATAATCATAATCATACTTCGAAATCAATTCATCAAACCAATTATACCGCAACTCTCTTGCGGCCATTTGAGTAGATAGCTTTTTTTCCTCAGCATAGGAAGTAGTATCAAATTCAATAGTATGGCACTCAATTTCTAATTTATCAGCAATATCAACAATAAATCCCGCATCTTTATCCGAGTCTTCATAACGTAATTTAAAATTGCAATGCGCCAAGGAAAAATTCAATTGCATTTCATGAAGTAAATGCGCTAAAATAACACTATCAATTCCTCCAGAAATAGCAAGTAATAATTTACCCTTAGTCAAAAAAGGCAAATTTTGGTTAACATGCTTTTTGAATTTTTCTAACATAAGCAATATTATTAACTATTAAGCTAACAATGCCTCACGCATTGCCTTAGCTTTTATCAAGCATTCTTGATATTCAGCCTCAGCGGTTGATTTAACCGTTATAGCACCACCTACTGAATAAGAAACATATTTATTTGATTTGTTATACAGAATACTTCTAATAATCACATTAAAATCAAAATCATTATCAGGAGTAAAATACCCTACAGCCCCTGAATATAATCCACGCTTTGTTTCTTCTAATTCCTCTATTATCTTCATAGCCGACACCTTAGGAGCTCCTGTCATACTTCCCATAGGATACGTTGTTCTTAAGACTTCAACTGGGCTTTTAGCATGCAAAACCTCAGCAGTAACTGTGCTTATCATTTGATGTACTTGATCAAAAGAATATACTTTACACAACTCCGTAACCTTTACACTTCCCTTGGTCGCTGTTTTTGATAAATCATTACGCACCAAATCAACGATCATAATATTCTCTGAACGTTCTTTTTCATCATGTTCTAAATCCGATTTCAATTGTTTATCTTCTATAGAATTTGATGAACGTTTCGCCGTGCCTTTTATGGGTTGAGATACAATTAATGTATTTTCTTTTCTGACATATCTTTCAGGCGACGCTGAAAGCAGGTATTTATCTTCAAGTTTAAAAAACGTTGCGAAAGGCGGGCTGGAAATTGCATTCAAATTTTCATACACATGTAACGGATCAATTTCAGTATTTTCTGCGTAAAATTCTTGGCAAAAATTCATTTCGTAAATATCACCTCTACAAATATGATTGTGGATTTTTTGAAACTTATCAAAATAACTATCCTTAGTCATTCGAAGTTTAATTTTTATCGGTTTTTTTTCTTCTTCAAACTTGACTGACTCATTATCAATAGTAATAATTTCAACATAATCTTCTTCTAATTCATCATCAACAAAATGTAAATATTGAATTTCTAAAACATTATCTTTTAACAAAAACACTTTTTTGGGCTGGAAAAAATACAATTCAGGAAAATCAAGGCCATCAAAATTAGCTGACTTCAAATTTTCGGTATCATACTTTAAATCATATGTTAAATAACCAAACAACCAATCTTTCGTATGTGATTGATATTCTTTTAATTTATCGAATGCTTCAGTAGCATCTGTTTGTAGTATTGTAAATGCATCAACTGCCAAAACTGCATCGTAGCTTGAATATGCTTGATGATAATTATTAGAATCTAACCAAACAACCTCTCTAAACTGCTGACTCCATTGCAACAATCTTTCCTTTATCTTATGCCCATTAGGGAGTGTTATTTTTTTTATCTTCCTCAATATATAGTTTACTTAAAAAATTACTTTACCCAAAAACTACGGGTAAAGAAGGGTCCATTTTTAAAACAAAAATAGTTTTCGTTTAAAATCGAAAACTATTTCTTATTATTTCATCTTGTACTAAACTAAGATCAACTTAATTAGCAACATCACTAATAAATTTGATTCTATACAATCGCAATTCTTCATCTTCATAATCTCCTTCAAATTCCTCAATTGCATCTGTTATTTTATCTGTTTCAGCCTCCATAAAATACTCATGTATTTCTTCTTGCTGATCTTCATCTAAATGATCATCAATCCAGTAATTTAAATTCAATTTAGTACCTGAATACACTATCTGTTCCATTTCCTTAATGAACTCAGTCATTGTCATCCCTTTAGCTGCAGCAATATCTATTAAAGGTAATTTTCTATCAACATTTTGGATTATATATAGCTTTAAAGCGGAGTTAACTCCAGTGCTTTTTACTACTAAATCATCCGGACGTTCGATATCATTATCGTTTACATATTGTGCTATCAATTTCACGAATTCCTTTCCGTATTTTTTAGCCTTACCTTCACCAACACCATGAACATTCTTTAACTCATCAGTACTAATTGGGTACTTCAGTGCCATATCTTCTAATGATGGGTCTTGAAAAACTATAAAAGGCGGAACACCTAACTTATGAGCTACCGTTTTACGCAAGCCCTTCAATATTTTCATCAACTGCATATCAGCAGCAACATCACTTCCTTTCGAAGCTACCATTACACCATCCGTACCTTCATCAATATACATGTGATCTTCGGTCATCATAAAACTTTCCGGTGATTCTATAAATTGTTTTCCTTTGTTCGTTAAACGAATAACTCCGTATGTTTCAATATCTTTCTTAATAAACTTAGCTACAATTGCTTGACGTATCAAGGCCATCCAATACACACCATCTTTCCCTTTTCCTTTTCCGAAAAATGGCTTCTGATCTGTTTTATGAGAAGATATTAGTGCATTTTTGTTCCCTAATAGAGTACTAACAATATCTTTAGCTTTATATTTTTCTTTTGTTAAGCTTATGGTTTCCAATAGAATTTTTAATTCATCCTGAGCTTCATGTTGCTTTTTTGGATTACGCATATTATCATCCATATCCGCTCCTTCTCCGTTTTTGCTATCAAATTCTTCTCCAAAATAATGAAGTATAAACTTACGCCTGGACATTGAAGTTTCTGAAAACGCAACCATTTCTTGCAATAAAGCATGTCCAATCTCTTGCTCAGCAACTGGTTTATTAGCCATAAATTTCTCTAACTTCTCTATATCCTTATATGCATAAAATGCCAAACAGTGTCCTTCACCACCATCTCTTCCTGCACGACCAGTTTCCTGATAATAACTCTCAATACTTTTTGGAATATCATGATGTATTACAAAACGAACATCTGGTTTATCTATCCCCATTCCAAAGGCAATAGTTGCTACAACAACGTCTGTATCTTCCATCAAGAACATATCCTGATGTTTTGCTCTTGTTTTAGTATCTAAACCAGCATGATATGGCACTGCCTTCACACCATTTACTTGTAGTACTTGAGCTAACTCCTCAACTCTTTTTCTACTTAAACAATATACAATACCACTTTTACCTTCATTTTGCTTTACAAAACGAATAATATCAGCATCTACATTTTTAGTTTTTGGACGTACTTCATAATACAAGTTAGGACGGTTAAAAGTTGCCTTAAAAACTTCCGCCTTTGGCATTCCTAAATTTTTTGTGATATCATCTTGTACTTTAGGAGTTGCTGTTGCAGTAAGTGCCACAATTGAAATATTGTCTCCTATTTTTTTAATTATACTTTTTAAATTCCTATATTCTGGTCTAAAATCGTGTCCCCATTCAGATATACAATGTGCTTCATCAACAGCCATAAATGAAATTGGCACTGAACGCAAAAACTCAATATTTTCTTCCTTCGTTAATGACTCTGGTGCTACATACAAGAGTTTCGTAATACCATTAGTCATATCCTCTTTTACCTGCTTTACTTCAGTTTTAGTTAAAGAAGAGTTTAAAACATGAGCGATTCCTTTTTCAGAAGAAATTCCTCTAATAGCATCGACTTGATTTTTCATTAATGCAATCAATGGAGAAACCACTATTGCTGTTCCCCCTCTCATTAATGCAGGCAATTGAAAACATAATGATTTTCCCCCACCTGTTGCCATAATAACAAAAGTGTCTTTTCCTTCTAATACATTCTTAACTACACCTTCCTGCAATCCTTTAAATTGTGAAAATCCAAAGTATTTTTTTAACGAAGCGTGAATATCAACTTGATTAAATTCCATTTAAATAATTTATGTTTTATGCTTTATTTAGTTTTTATCACTTAAATAAAACAACTTTCTTACCATACATTATATGTATCTGATAAAAAAAAAGTAATTTCGTTTGAGGATATTAAAGATAGTATTTTATTTAAAACCTAAAGCAACTTTTTTGCAAAAAAAATATGGAGATTTAAGGTTTTTACATATAAACTTAATCAACAGAAAAGTAACCTACTTTAGTTTTTGTTGATTTTTAAATTTTATTTAAGTGAGTAATTTAGAAAAAATCATTCGAATAGCAAAAGAGACTATTTCTATAGAGCAAAAGGCAATTGCTAACTTAGAAAATTTAGTTGACAAGGAATTTGCAGAAGCAGTAAATCACATCTATACTTCTAATGGGAGAGTTATAATTTCTGGGATAGGGAAAAGTGCTAACATAGCAACTAAAATCGTAGCTACAATGAACTCTACAGGTACTCCTGCAGTTTTCATGCATGCAGCAGATGCTATTCATGGCGACCTAGGTACTGTTCAGAAAAATGACACAGTAATTTGTATTTCCAAAAGCGGAAACACTCCTGAAATAAAAGTATTAGTTCCTTTGATTAAAAATGGAGGGAACAAATTAATAGCAATCACCTCAAATAGAACTTCATTTTTAGGTTCTGAAGCAGATTATGTATTACATGCATATGCTGAAAAAGAAGCTTGTCCAAATAATTTAGCTCCTACAACAAGTACCACTGCTCAATTAGTAATGGGAGATGCGTTAGCTGTATCCTTATTGAAATTAAAAGATTTTACAAGTAGTGATTTTGCCAAATACCATCCAGGAGGAGCTTTAGGAAAGCGTTTATATTTACGTGTTTCTGATATCATTTCAAAAAATGAAAAACCCGCCGTAAAAGCTACTGCATCAATCAAAGATGTTATTATAGAAATTTCCAATAAACGTCTAGGAGTAACCGCTGTTACAGATGATAATAATAAAATCATTGGTATTATTACTGATGGAGATTTAAGACGTATGCTAGTAGAAACTACTGACATAAACACCCTTAAAGCAAGCGACATTATGTCGGCTTCTCCAAAGACACTCACTAGTGATGCCATGGCGGTTGAAGCAAAAGAACTATTAGAAGAAAATAATATTTCTCAAGTATTAATACAGGACAATAATCAATTTAGTGGTGTGGTTCATATTCATGATTTAATTAAAGAAGGTATTTTATAAAATGAAAAATGCAAACCCAAATGAGATGTCTTTTCTTGATCATTTAGAAGAATTAAGAGGACACTTGATTAAAGCTACTTTAGCAATATTAGCTTTTGCCTCAATAGCATTCGTATGTAAGGATATTGTTTTTAAAACAATTCTTTTAGGTCCCGCCAAAATTGGATTTGTTACTTATAATGGCCTTTGTAATCTTTCCAAAACACTTGGGATGGACCAAAGTTTGTGTATTACTGAAATGCCATTTGAAATACAAAGCAGAACTTTAGCTGGACAATTTTCAGCACACATATGGGTTTCTATTACTTTTGGTTTTATAATTGCATTTCCTTTTGTTATTTATCAGTTTTGGAAATTTGTAAGTCCTGGGTTACATAGTAATGAACGCAAAACATCAAGAGGGTTCATATTTTCAGCTTCATCTTTATTCTTTTTAGGGGTTTTATTTGGCTATTATATCATTTGTCCATTATCAATTAACTTTTTAGGTAGTTATAGTGTCGCAGAAGAAATACACAACGACTTTGATTTAGACTCTTATATCAGTTTGGTTCGCGCTTCTACACTAGCTTCAGGATTAATTTTTGAACTACCAATTATCATATACTTTTTAACTAAAATTGGACTTGTTACCCCTGAATTCTTAAGAAAAAACAGAAAAGTTGCTTTAGTAATTGTATTAATTATTTCAGCAGTAATCACACCTCCAGATATCGCAAGTCAAATTATAGTTGCTATACCAGTCATAATTTTATATGAAGTAAGCATTTTAATTTCTAAAAGAGTACTAAAAAACCAAGCAAAAAAAGCCCTTCAAAACACATAAGCCATGAATGATAAGATAAAAGATTTTGACGAGTATAGGGAGAAAATGAACAAGCGCATCTTAAAAGATGACAATAAAATTCTTCATAGAATATTCAATCTAGATACTAAAGCTTTTCAAGAAGGAGCATTAGACGTTAGAACAAAAGAATTATTAGGTTTAACCGCTTCAATGGTGTTAAGATGTGATGATTGTGTAAAATACCACCTAGAGTCTTGCCACAAAGCCGGACTAAACGGAAAAGAAGTAGCTGAAGCTTTAAGTATATCTACACTTGTTGGTGGTACTATTGTAATTCCACATTTGCGTAGAGCTTATGAATTTTGGGATGCATTACAAGACGACTAACCCTTCAGAGGGTTTTATATACTAACATTAAACTACATTTACGAACAATCATATCGTTAAGGATTTACTAAAGAATTCTTTTTTACAAGCCAAACACTTACTTTTACAACACTATAATTGCACATTATGATTTTAAGAGCTGAAAACATTAAAAAATCTTATAAAAACAAACTTGCTGTTAAAGGGATTTCTGTTGAAGTAAAACAAGGTGAAATAGTTGGATTACTTGGACCCAACGGAGCAGGTAAAACAACATCATTCTACATGATTGTTGGTTTGATAAAACCAACTGAAGGTAAAATATTCTTAGACCAAACTGAAATTACAAAATTCCCGATGTACAAACGTGCACAACACGGTATCGGATACTTAGCTCAGGAGGCTTCTGTATTTAGAAAGCTAACCGTTCAAGAAAACATTATGAGCGTACTAGAGCTAACTGATCTTTCTAAAAAAGAACAACTAGAACGTACTGAGCAATTAATAGAAGAATTCAATTTACAAGAACGTAGAGACCGTAAAGGAGATTTACTTTCTGGAGGAGAACGAAGAAGAACAGAAATAGCTCGAGCATTAGCCACTAATCCAAGCTTTATATTATTAGATGAACCTTTCGCTGGTGTTGACCCTGTTGCTGTAGAAGATATTCAACGAATTATTGCACAATTAAAAGATAAAAACATCGGTATCTTAATAACCGATCATAACGTACAAGAAACACTAGCTATTACCGACAGAACTTATTTAATGTTTGAAGGAAATATCTTAAAACATGGTAAACCAGAAGAATTAGCCGAAGACGAAATGGTACGTAAAGTATATCTAGGACAAAACTTTGAGTTACGTAAAAAGAAATTAGATTTTAAATAATCTCTTCTATCTAAAAAAATTATAGCCCCTACTTTTTAACCAATTGTAGGAGTTTTTTTGTGTTACCATTATAAATATTTATATCTACAAATTCTTTAATTCCCCGTACACTTCCCTTATCTGTAAATTGCCAGAAACTCCAATCTTTATCAATATTTTCTACATAAAAATTATAATTTGCTACCCAGCAAGTATAGTCTGAAAAGTCTTTATATAGATGATCATTATAAAACGATTCTCCCGAATAAATTATTGGTTTCATGCCGTAATGTTTTTCCACCTTATTCAGCCATTTTCGCAAACCTAACTTTAAATTAGCTATACTTTGAATCCTAGGAACATCTTCAATATCTAGAACCGGTGGCAAATCTCCTTTTTGAAGCTTTACCGTATTGATAAAATTATTAGCCTGAAGAATAGAGTTTTCGTTTGGGCGATAGTAATGGTATGCCCCACGAATAAATCCTTTTTGCTTTGATTTTTTCCAATTGGTTTTAAATTTCCGGTCTTGCTTTACACTTCCTGCAGTAGCACGAATAAATACAAACGAAATTGGAAAGCTATCCTGTACCTTAGTCACCTCATCCCAATTTATTTTTCCTTGGTAATGAGAAATATCTATCCCGAATGTTTTTTGCTTATGATGTTGCAACACATCAAATATCCGCAATTGCGTAGTCACAGGTGACACTTTTATAGCCTCATTCTTTTCTATACGCTGAAACGCTATATAATATAAGACATACTTATAATGCCATGCACCTAATAAAAAAGCTATTAATACTATTGGCAATATAATATGCTTCTTGAATGAAAACTTTTTCTTAGGAGATTTTCTTCGCTTCATCGGTTTTCTACGCTGCAATCCTTTCAACGCCTTTCTACCAGATGACATCTTATTTTTTCAAATTATTAACAACAGAAAGCAACACATATATGACTATAACTAGAGGGATCGCTATAAATTGCAACAATATCAACATCATAATTGAAATAATTAAAAAACTATATTTTAATGTATTTTCTTTAAAACCATAAGTTTTCATTTTTAAAGAAAATAGTGAGATTTCCGCATTTAACATATAGCAACTAAACAAGGTCAGCCCCATTAAAAACCACTTGTTTAATATTAAATCATTTACCCATTCGATATCATTAGTGATTAAAATCAATGGCAAACTTAGTATGAACAATGTATTTGCAGGAGTTGGCAAACCAATAAAAGAATCAGTTTGACGTGTATCAATATTAAAATTAGCTAATCGATAACATGAAGCCAATATCACTAACAATCCAATTAAAGGAAGAAAACTTGTTGTACCGTCATTCCATTCATTAGTTGAAAAATCTAATGCATATGGAAATGAACCAGTGGTTTTTTCAAATAGCTTAAAAACAACTATTCCGGGAACTACTCCGCTTGTAACCATATCGGCTAATGAATCTAATTGCAATCCTAATTCACTTTTCACATCAAGTAATCTAGCAGCAAAACCGTCAAAAAAGTCAAACACAATTCCTAACATCACAAAAACTGCAGCCATAAATAAATTATCCTCTACAGCAAATAGCACCGCTATACTTCCACAAAATAAATTTAAAAGGGTTATTATATTTGGAATGTGTTTTTTCATGGCCTACTTATTTTTTATTAGAGTAAAAATAATAAAGATTTCACTCTATTCGTCTATTATATTTTAAAATCCGAACGCTTTTATCATTCTATCATTTCCGGACATATCTTTTCGTAATTCAACTGTTTTAAAACCTAAATATTTAATCAACTCAACCGTTTCTTTTCCTAAATATTGATTTATCTCAAAATACAATACCCCTCCTTTTTTCAGATGACGCAATGCGTATTCAGTTATTTTCTTATAAAAAATTAATGCATCATCATCTTCCACAAATAATGCTAAATGCGGTTCATAATTCAATACATTTTTTTTAATCTCCTGTTTCTCTAAATTACGAACGTATGGAGGATTAGAAACGATTACGTCGAATATATTTTTTGAATCACTTACAATTTTAGGAGCTAAAATACTATCGCTTATAAAACTAACTGCAACATTATTCGCATCTGCGTTTTCTTTAGCTATTGCTATTGCTACTACAGAAACATCCACGGAAGTTACTTTTGCTTTCGATAAATTCTTAGCTAAACTAATCGGAATACATCCTGAACCTGTACCAATATCAAGAATAGACAGATTACTTTGCCCTTCCTCCTTCTTATAATGACTATAATCTTTTACAATCCAGTCTACCAATTCTTCTGTTTCTGGACGTGGAATTAAAGTATCTTCGGTTACTTTAAATTTCAAACTGTAAAATTCTGTTTCCCCGAGAATGTATTGTATCGGCTGTTCTAATCTCAGTTTTTGAATAGCTGACTCAAAAAACAACGCATCTTCAGCACCAACCTCTACACCTGGGGCCAATAAAAAATCCATTTTACTCAAGTTCAACCTAAAATCAATCAATAAATAGAAAAACGACTCTACCTCTGTTTTCTCAAAAACAGTAGCTAAAAGCGAATTCATTTTTATTTTCAAATCAGCAAGTACCATAATTACTTCAATTGCTTTTTTATTTTATTTAACTCATTAGCCAATAACAACAACTGATCCTCTAAGTCGTCTTTAAATTCTGGAATTCTTTTAAAGAATGAATATTTTATTTTCCATATTTCTTTTATATCCTTCTTTTCAAATTCCTTATCTTCAATATTAGAATGATCAGCTCTTAGCACAACCTTATCTTTCAATACATATATTCTACGCAATATCAACTTACCAGAAACAAGCACTAATACCAAAGTTCCGTTTAACAACTCTTTTACTTTATTTACTGGAAAATAATGTCCAACCACAATATCATTAGGATACAATCCTTTATCATGAGTAGTCATTTCTAAATTTGCAATTGTAAATCCGCGCAATTCCAAACTGTTTTTAACAGGTAACTGTAATTTCGGCATTTGATTCACAAAAGTAGCTTTATCACTATACAATATATAATCAGCCATGTTACTTTCTGTTATACATGGGATTTCCGTAAACCTTTCCTGAGTGAGTTCATTTATATCAGTAGTAATACCTCCTTTAAATTTCAATAATTCATTTACAGTCAACTCTCTTGTTAGCAACTGATCGATATAAATACTAAAATAATTAGCAACTTTTATAATTGTTTCAATTTTAGGCTCACTCCTACCTTCCTCATAAGCCCCTAAAGTTGCGCGTTTAAGTTCAAACAAGTCTGCAAAAGCTTGCTGACTTAAATTCTTTACTTTTCTTATTTTTTTTATATTCTTTCCAAAAAACGACATATTTTGCTAATTTTATTTGCAATTTAGTTTATTTATTGTATATTTACACTATAATTATTAGCTAATACTATTAAAATGAGCTAATTTAGTTTTTAAACCGCTAACAAATATAGCATATTACATTTTAATATCTAATATAATTGGCAACCTTAATTACAGAATTAGCATAAAACAAAAGGAAATAATCAAGAAATATTCTTTTTTACTCCAAAAAAACTAAACAACAAATCCTCTTCTGGGTTAAACTAACTAACAAATTAATCATGCTACTATTACTGATAACTTTACTAAAACATATTACAAACTACATCGTTTATCTTGTAAACTTTTTGTAATATTAAGACTCTAAAAAAAACTAACTAAAAACGAGTATTTCACTAGTTACTAAACTACCAATACTCAACCAAGAAAACGAACAATAACCACCCTTTACGGGACTAAAACAAAACTAACTATATGGAAAACCATTTTGACATCATTAAAAATTATTTAATCGAATTAAACTATAGCATTACTTATGAAAATAGGAAAGATGGTGTATTAATGGTTCAAAAAGAAAGTGACGGTATTAAAAATTTAATTTTAGGTGTTGCAGACCCTATTTTAATAATGGAACAATACATTTTTAAAATAAACAATGCATCAGAAGGTATCTTCAAACAATTATTACAAAAGAACAGAGATATTATTCATGGAGCATTTGTACTAGACGAAACAGGGCAGAAAGTAATTTTCAGAGACACCTTACAGTTAGAAAATTTAGATTTAAATGAATTTGAAGGATCTATCAACTCACTTAGTTTATTATTAAGCGAATACTCCGAAAACATTATTGAGTTTTCGAAATACTAACCAGTTATTAGTTAACAATAACACAAAACACCAATATTATGATTATAGCAACTACAGACATCATTCCAAACAAAGAGATTACTGAAATATTAGGTATCGCACGTGGAAGTACCGTGAGAGCTAGAAATATTGGTAGAGATATTTTTGCAGGTTTAAAAAATATCGTGGGTGGAGAAATTGAAGAATATACGCAATTACAAGCACAATCGAGAGAACAAGCAATGCAACGAATGACAAAAGATGCTCAAAAATTAGGAGCAGATGCAATTATTAATGTACGATTAACTACATCAATGGTTATGCAAGGTGCTTCGGAGATTTTAGCTTACGGTACAGCTGTTAAATTGAACTAATATGGAAACAGCAGAAATAGTAATGTTCGGCTTACAAGCCCTGATATGGTTCGGAATCCTTTTCGCATTGATTTATCTAATTAAAAGAAGGCATAAAATCAAGAAAACAGAAGATTTTGAACAACGAGATAACTAACATAATAATAGAAAAACAATACATTAAAATTCACTAAAAAAACAAAAACATTATGAACATATTTAAAAGATTATTTAGCATAGGAAAAGCAGAAGCACATTCAGCCATTGATAAAATGGAAGATCCTATTAAATTAACAGAACAAGGAATTAGAGATATGAAAAAAGACTTAGACAAAAGTCTTGAAGCATTAGCTCAGGTAAAAGCAATGGCTATTAGGGCTACTAATGATAAAGAGCAGTATGCTTTAAAGGCTGAAGATTATCAAAATAAGGCAATGTTAATTCTTAAAAAAGCTCAAAAGGGAGAACTAAAAACAGAAGATGCTGATCGTTTAGCTAAAGAAGCATTGATTAAGAAGGAAGAAAGTCAAAAAAATGCAACTAGAACTACAGCAGAAGCTGAAAAATTTAATACTTCAGTAGCACAGTTAGAGAAAAATGTAAATAGCATAAAATCTAACATCAGCAAATGGGAAAATGAATTAAAAACACTTAAGGCCAGAGTTAAAGTTAGTAACGCTACTAAGAACTTAAACAAACAAATGGCTGAAATTGATAGTTCAAGTACGGTTTCCTTATTAGAACGTATGAAAGAAAAAGTAGAGCAAGATGAAGCTTTAGCTGAAGCGTACGGTGACATTGCAAACGATTCAAAAAGTATTGACGATGAGTTAAATGCTGCTGTTGACACTACAGATTCCGGTGCTGAAAGTGATTTAGAAAAACTAAAGAAACAATTAGGAATGAGTGACGATACTAAAGAATCTTAACTATTTAAACTTAACTAACTAATAATATATGGGAGGACTAACAGACATACTTTTTTCATCGGTTAATACGCCATTAACAGTATTATTGATTATTCTATTTTTATATTGGATACTAACAATGTTGTCTGGTTTAGATTTCGATTTAGACTTTGATGTGGAAGTTGATTTAGATGTAGACGTAGATATTGATACCGATATTGACATTAATACCGACGCTACTTTAGACTCTGGAAATGTTTCTTTTGATGATTTTGCAAATGCAGAAATAAAAAAAGAAAACATCCTTCCAAATAGAAAAAGAGACTTAAAATGGTGGCAAATAATATTGGTATACTTCAATTTTGTTGAATTGCCCTTTATGTTCACATTTACATTTTGGATTTTATGTTGGTGGTTTTTAACTGTGTTCTTTACAAATTTCACTCACAGTTATGATAATAGTTTTGGCTTTATCATTTTCTTTATAGCTATTATTCCATCATTAATTCTAACTAAATTGCTAACAACTCCCTTTAAAGGTTTTTTTAAAAATTTCAGTAAAAAAGGTGAAGAATCATTAGACTTACTAGGAAGGAAAGGTACACTTATATCCAACCTATCAGGAGATAAATTAGGGTCAGTAAAATTAACTATTGACTCTAGTCCAATTAATATTTATGCAAAATCTCTTAATGGAGAAAAAATCAACTCAGGTCAGGATGTTTTGATTATTAAAGAATCACCTGATAAAAAATATTATTTCATTCAATCTTATAAAACTAACTAATTTATGGACACATTAAACTTAGGAGCTCAAATAGCAATTTATTTTGTTGTGGGTATTATATTTTTATTTATTGTTTTCATTGCAATTATTGCAATGTTTTACAAGAAAATTGCTCAAGGACAAGCCTTGGTAAAAACTGGTTTCGGAGGTACAGCTGTAGCTTTTGATAAAGGAATGTATGTAATACCAGTATTACACAAAGTAGAAATCATGGACATTTCCGTTAAAAAGATAGAAATCGAGCGTATCTCCTCAGATGGATTAATTTGTAAAGACAACATGAGAGCTGATATTAAGGTAGCTTTCTTTGTTAGGGTAAACAAATCTAGAGATGCTATTATAGAAGTAGCACAGACTATTGGTTGTGATAGAGCATCTCATATTTCTACTTTAAACGAACTATTTGAAGCAAAATTCTCAGAAGGATTAAAAACAGTTGGTAAGCAATTTGAGTTTATTGAATTATACGAATCTAGAAGTGAATTTAGAGATAAAATTATTACGGAAATCGGAAGAGATTTAAATGGATACACACTAGAAGATTGTGCTATTGATTACTTGGAACAAACAGACATAGATCATCTAAAAGCAGATAATATTTTAGATGCTGAAGGAATCAAAAAGATTACCGAATTAACGGCTGCACAAAATGTAAAGTCTAACTTAATTAAACGTGATGAAGAGAAGACTATCCGTAAGCAAGATGTTGAAGCACGTGAAGCTATTTTAGAATTAGACAAGCAATTGGCTGAGAAAGAAGAGCAACAAAAACGTGAAATTGCTAATATCGTATCTCGTGAAGAAGCAGAGATTTTAAAAGTAAATGAAGAAGAGCGTTTAAAATCTGAAGCTGCACGAATTGCTACAGAAGAGAAGCTACAGATAGCTGAAGAAAACAAGCAACGACAAGTAATTGTTGCCGCTAAAAACAAAGAACGTACGGATGCTGTTGAAGCAGAACGCGTATTAAAAGATCGTGATTTAGAAGCAACTGAACGTGAACGTGTTGTAACCCTTGCTCAAATAGAAAAAGAGAAGGCTGTAGAAGTTGAAAAGAAAAATATCCAAGATGTCATTCGTGATCGTGTTACTTTAGAAAAAGGAGTAGTTGAAGAGCAAGAAAACATGAAAGATATTGAAGCTTTCAAAGGTGCTGATCGTGAAAAGCAAGTTGCCATAACATTAGCTGAAAAATCTGCTGAGGAGCATTTAATTAAGCGTATTAAAATGGCTGAGGCTGAAAAAGAAGCTGCTAAACAAAAAGCTGAAGAGATTAACATTGAAGCACAAGCTCATAAAGAAGCATCTGTTAAAGAAGCGGAAGCTCGTAAAATTTTAGCGGAAGCAAAAGCAAAAGAAGAAGCTACAATGGGTATGTCTGAAGCTCAAGTAATCCATGCTAAAGCGGAAGCGGAAGAGAAAAAAGGATTAGTTGAAGCAATCATTATTGAAAAAACTGCAGTTGCTGAAGCAGCTGGAATTGAAGCAAAAGCTACAGCATTGAAAACTCAAGGAATTGCTGAAGCAGATGTTATCAAAGAAAAAGCTTTAGCGCAAGCAACTGGAGATAAAGAAATTGCATTTGCTGAAGCAGCTGGAATTGAAGAGAAAGCAGAAGCTATGAAGAAGTTAGACGGTGTAGGTAAAGATCACGAAGAATTCAAACTGAAACTAGATAAGCAATTACAAGTAGACTTAGCTGAAATCAGTATCCAAAAAGATATTGCAGATGCTCAAGCAGATGTTATTGGTCAAGCATTGAAATCATCTAATATTGATATCGTTGGTGGTGAGACAATGTTCTTCGATCAAATAATCGGACAAATCACCAAGTCTAAAGGAATTGACAGGTTAGTAAATCACTCTGATAACCTTACACAAGTAAAAGATGCTATTTTAGGTAGTGATGATGTAAAAGGAAATTTATTAGACAAAATAAAAGACTTTGCTACTCAATACGGAATTGGGTCTGAGGATATCAAAAACTTAACTATTTCTAAATTGTTATTGGACTTACAGTCTAAAGCAAGCTCTACCGATGAGCAAAACAACTTTGGTAACCTATTCAACCTTTCGAAAGCATTAGGATTAGGTGACAAGAAATTGAATTAAAAACTATTTCGACAAGCTCTGCATGACGAAATAAAATGTCAGAATGAGCTTGTTGAAACTTTGTTTTCTAATAGAGCTATACTACCGTGCTTCATTCTTACATTCAGATTATTAACTTTTAATACTCAAGAATTATGGGAATACAAGCAATGATTATTAGTTTAAAAAACAATAATAGAAGACAACTACGCACTCCTTTTGATAAAGAAAGTATTTATTTATCAAATAATGGTGAAAAGAAAAAGCTTCAATTTAAGAAAGCTACTCAAGAGCAGCTTTTAAAAATTAGGAAGCGTATGACAAGAAACAATAGTATTTATCAATACAAATTGATTGGATATACGTGTTTGATAATGATGCTGGTTATTAGTGGAATTGTAATTTATTTAAACTAAAAAAAGTCAGGCTGAGCTTGTCGAAATCCTAATAAAACTAAAAATGAATTACTAAATCTTAAATTAAAATACTATGAAAAAAACAAGTTTTATTGCTTTAGGGATGGTTTTTGGAGGTGGTCTAGGAATTATATTTGGGACTGCCTTTAATCATATTGAATATGGCTTACCTATTGGAACAGGAGTTGGTATGTTATTAGGTCGTGTATTACAAAAACGAGGTGAAAAATGTAATGCAAAAGATAAAAACTAAAATTTCAGGCTGAACTTATCGAAGTCTTAATGAAAACGAAAACATAAACGCTATGTCAGGCTGAGCCTGTCGAAGCCCAATTAATACTACTTGTTAAACTATGCAAGAACAAACTAACCAACTAGAAGGCGGTACTTACGAAATTATTCAATCACGTCTTCAAAAACATAAAACCGATTTAGTAGACCGTTTAAATAACTTAAATGGTTCTAGAAAAGAGGTATTCGGTGCTGTAGAAACGAAGCTAATTGCCAACGATAGAATCAATACAGAAAATACTTGTATTGCACGTGATATTGTCGCTTTAGGGAATAACTGCTTATTCGGATATAATGTACACTTTGGTTTACGTACCGAAATAAAACTAACGGATGTTTTTAGTTTATACACCTATAAAGAACAACGTTTTCAAGAGCAAACACTCACCTTAATAAACGACGAGTTATTTATAAGTGATTTTCAAAATCTATATAAATACTATCGCAATACCTTCTTTGCTAAGTTTAGCCTTATTGGGAATTACTTGTATATGGTTTTTCAGATAAATGAAAATACCGATGATATTAAGGCATTCAAATGGTTGATAAAAGACCAGTCCTTAGTATATGTAGATAATCGTAGTGACCATGAGTTTAAATTTCCTGTTCAGCATGAATTTAAATGGCAAGAAACCAATTACGACATGCATCGTAACGGGTCGCATCCACATATTTCTATATTGGACAAACTTTTTGTAGAAACTATTGGTGGAGATTTAACCATTAAAATTGAAGACAATACAGATGATGGAAAAGGTATCCATAACGAACCCGTTGAGCATAGAGATCAAACCTTAGAGGATGGTAAGTTTCTATTTGCTGACTTAGGAAATCTTACGGTATTAAGTGTCACCCCCTATCAAGAAACTGCGCGCTACTTTGTGTACAATCATAAAGTACAACAAGTAGAACGCATACAAAGTATTGAAGATACTGCTGTACTCCTACCTGACAATCACGGATTAATTTTCCCTGATGGATATTACTTACAAACTGGGGAATTTAAAAAGTTTGAAAAAAGTATTGAACAAGTAAAGTTCCAGAAAAAAGTAGCTTCTCCTAATGGTGAAGATTACTTGTATGTATTTTATGAAGAAGGAAAAGGTGATTATGTTTTAATGACCTACAACATTATAGAACAACGCATAAATACCCCTATCATCTGCAACGGGTACACTGTGTTAGAAAACGGTGAACTATGCTATTTTAAAGCAGAGAATGACTCCACCAAACATCATGTGGTGCAAATTTGGCAAACTCCTTTTTCTAAAACGGTTCAGGTATCGAATAGACATAGTGATTCATTACTATATAAAATAGGAAATAAAGACATCGTAAAGGCCATGGCGGAATGCCAGGAGCTCATTACACTTCTTAACAAGGAAGATAATTACGATGGCTTGTATGATGACATTAGCAAACAAGCTACCGATGTATTAGATTCTTATTATTGGATTAACGAGACAGATACTTCTAGCTTAAATATTCCTTTATTAGAGTTAAAAACAACTGCCAATGCTGCTATTGATGAATTTGAAAAAGTAGTTCAGTTAAAAAAAGCTGCTACTAATGCAACCGCAGAGGTCGAACAAGATATAAAGGATTTATTCGATAAAATAAAACACAGTAGTTTTAAATCGATTGATGATTTTGTAGAAGTGCTTACTAGACTACGCGGCGCTCAAGGTGCAACTATTAGCTTAAAGGATATTCGCTATACCAATACCACTCGTATTGAAGAACTATCGGCAGATATTAGTGAACAAACAGAACGTATTTCGAGAAGATGTGTTAGTTTTCTATTAGATGAAAAAGCACTCCTTCCCTATCATAACCGATTAGAAGAAAAGGCTGCACTATTAGAAAAGATAAAAAAGGTTGTTGAAGCCAAAGAGTTAGAAGTAGAAATCAATCAGATTAGCACTGATTTAGAGATGCTGATTGATATTGTGAATAATCTTCAAATAGATGACACTTCACACTCAACAGCTATAATCGATACTATTTCGTTATTATTTGCTGAAATTAATCAGTTAAAAGCAGGTTTAAAACGAAAAGCGAAGAGCTTAAATGAATCGGAGAGTAAAGCTGATTTTATAGCACAATTAAAATTATTTGATCAGAGTATCATCAATTTTATTGATATTGCCAATACTCCTGAAAAATGTGACGAATACCTAACAAAGCTTTCTGTTCAGTTAGAAGAGTTAGAAGGGAAATTTGCTGATTTTGATGAGTACATCACTCAAATAATCGAAAAACGTGAAGAAGTATATGCTGCTTTTGAAACACGTAAAAACACTTTAGTAGAAGCCAAAAACAAAAAGGCTATTACCTTACAAAATGCTGCAGAACGTATTTTAGGAAGTATCAGTAAAAAAGCGGCTACTTTTAGAAATACAGAAGAAATAAACGGATATTTTGCTTCCGATTTAATGGTGAGTAAAATCCAAAGCATCATCAAGCAATTAAAAGGAATTGATGAAATTGGTAAAGCAGAAACTTTAGAATCGAATTTAAAATCATCTAAAGAAGAAACGGTACGTAAGCTTAAAGATAAATTAGACTTATATGAAGATGGTGATAATGTTATCAAACTTGGTAAACATAAGTTTGGAGTAAACAAGCAACCATTAGACCTCAACATTGTTGCTAAAAACAATGCTTTGTATTTTCATTTAACGGGTACTGATTTCTATGAAAAAATAGAAAATGATATTTTAAACACCTCACAGCACATTTGGAATCAGGAGCTTATTTCTGAAAATAAAGAAGTGTATCGTTCAGAGTATTTAGCGTATAAAATATATAATACCGAAGGAGTAAAGAAACTATCACTTTTAAATGCCGATGATTTAGCTGCCTTGGTGAAAAAACAAGGGAGTGAAAACTATGCTGAAGGATATGTAAAAGGGGTACATGATGAGGATGCCACTACTATATTAACCACCTTGGTTAAAACAGAAGAAAATTTAGGATTATTGAAATATACTCCAGATGTTAGAGCTTATGCTCAGTTTTTCTGGAATAGTTTAGCTTCTGATGAAAAAGAGATGCTTAACAAACAAATAAAAGCATCTGGAAGTGTCTTAGCAGTATTCCCAGATTCTGATCAATATGAATTTGTAATTGACGATTTAGTAACTCAAATTATTCCTTTTCTTCAAGAATGGAATTCTAATGAATTAGATTCCAATGCGATTGCAAATTATTTGTTTAGCGAATTGTTTAGCGATGATGAATTTTGCATGAGTGCAAAAGCCATTGAATTTAAAGAACAATTTCAAGGATATATAAAAACCAATAATGGAATGCAAACTTTTGAAAAAAGTATTACTTCATTAAACAATCTAAAGGACAAAGTTGCTTTAGTAAGCCAGTGGTTACAGTCGTTTAATAATGATGCTACTTTTTACAACCAAGAAACTATTGCTTTACTATTGTTTAATGGAAAAGTAAATAAAAAAATAAACCACATTAATGCTATTGAAAACATTAGCACTTTAAAGGGAAGTCATGATGTTATTGAAGGAAATGATTATGAATTTAATTATCATCTTTTCATTGATAAACTTGCGCAATACAACAATAAAGTAATTAAAGATTTCATAGCCTATAAGGCTGCTAAAAAGGAATTAACGGAGCAACAAAAACACAGTTTAAAATTAGAAGAATTCAAACCAAAGGTATTGTCTTCTTTTGTTAGAAACAAACTGATTGACCAAGTGTATTTACCATTATTTGGAGATAACTTATCAAAACAATTAGGAACAGTTGGCGAAAACAAACGTACTGACCGTATGGGAATGTTATTACTGATTTCCCCTCCTGGTTATGGTAAAACAACCTTGATGGAATACATTTCAGAACGATTAGGGTTAATTTTTATGAAAATTAACGGACCAGCTATTGGTCATGATATCACTTCTGTGGATCCAATGTCGGCAAATAACTCTGCAACCAGACAAGAGTTAGAAAAATTAAACTTAGCTTTTGAAATGGGGAATAACGTAATGTTGTATTTAGATGATATACAACACTGTAACCCGGAGTTTTTACAGAAGTTTATTTCATTAGCAGATGGACAACGTAAGATAGAAGGAGTTTATAATGGTGTAACCAAAACTTACGATTTTAGAGACAAGAAGTTCTGTGTAATTATGGCCGGTAACCCATATACAGAAAGCGGTGATAAGTTCAGAATCCCAGATATGTTAGCCAATCGTGCAGATATTTATAACTTAGGGGATGTTATTGGTGATTCTGCTGAGTTATTTAAACTGAGTTTAATTGAAAACGCATTGACTTCTAATGATTTATTACGCCAATTAAGCAGTAAAAACTTTGATGATATTTATACTATCATCAATCACATTGAACAAGGTGGAGAAGGTACATTGGACCTAAAAGGAAATCATACCAAACAAGAAGTACAAGATTATATTTCGGTATTAGAAAAAGTATTGAGGGTTCGTAACGATGTGTTAAGCGTAAATATGCAGTACATCAAATCGGCAGCTATGGAAGATGCTTATAGAACAGAGCCTTCTTTTAAGTTACAAGGGTCGTATCGTGATATGAATAAACTGGTAGCGAAAGTAGTTCCGATTATGAATGAGAAAGAATTATCTACACTCCTATTGTCACATTACGAAAGTGAATCACAAACTTTAACCAGTGCAGCGGAAGCCAATTTATTAAAATATAAAGAACTTGCCAATAACTTAACTGAAGACGAACAACTACGTTGGGACATCATCAAAACTACATTTATAAAAAATAACAAACTAAAAGGATTCGGGAACCAAAATGAAATGGCTCAAGTATTAAGTCAGCTAGTGCAATTTTCTGACAATTTAGAAGGAATTAAAGAGGTACTGGCTAAAGGATTTGAAAGAGAATAATATGACTATATAAAAAATAAACTAACCTACTGTATATTTATGAAAAACCAAAATCATTATTTAGGAATAAAAGATTCAATCAAACGATTTTTAAAAATAAAACGTAATAACAACTGTATTGATCTAAGTAATTCCTATACAATGTATAATAACGACCTCACCAAACTATCATTTCAATCAGAAATTTATGAAATAACCTTTAAGGACAATAAACATAGTTGCAATATGTTTTTAACGCCAAATGAATTAATTTGTGATACTGATATAGATACCCTTAAAGAAAATATGAATATTAATCTTTGTGGCGACGGAACTTCTTTTGAAGTTTTAGATTATACTGATGATTTTAAAATTGAATTCGATACCGAAAACACCACCTTCGTAAATACTGATTCTGTTACAGATGGGGTTGTTTATTTTTATCAAGAGTAAAAAACAAATAGCTTAAATTCAGTATTGAATTGATAAAATTATTTCAAAAATTATACATAACACAAAAACACTAATGGGAATATTCGATATATTTAAAAATAAAAAGGACGAAGAAAAACACTACGATCCTACTGACATAAAAGTAACCGATTTAGAAAATGGATATTTGTTAGATTACGACTTTGAAACTTGGACAGTTACAAAAATGTCTGAGTATGACTGGGGGAGTAATTTCTTTACACGTGAATTTACAATTATTTCAAAAGGTAAAACACGTTATTTACACGTTGAAGATGACGGTAAACTGATTGTTTCGGTATCTGAAGAAATTAAATTCAGAAAACTAGGTGTTGAAGTTTTAGACTACCTTGAATTGAATGGAAAACCTCCTAAAAAAATCAACTATTTAGGAACAACCTATTTTCTAGATGAGGAATCTCCTGGGTTTTATAGAAATACTGAAAATGAAGATTGGAAAGAACTTATTTCGTTTGATTACCTCGATGATGAAGAAGAAAAATGTTTGACCATAGAACAATGGGGTGATGACGATTTTGAAGCGAGCGTTGGTATTGTAATAAAAAACAGAGATATCAGTAACATTTTACCTACTTATACAGGCTAACTAGAACAATCAATTATCTTGCTGCTTAAATGTCGAGAAAATGAAACTAGAAATAATAAAACTAAATAACTCAATGAAACTACTTACACCTCTTTTTTATGTGTGTATTTGTCTGCTACTCTTCTCATGTGGTTCAGACAAACCAAAATTTGTAAAATCACCTGTCGACAATATCATTACTAATTATATTGATAAAAGCAATTACAGTGTCATTCTTGCCGATATGGATTACAAAGAAGATACAGATAGCTACTATCATAAATATCAAATTTTAATAGATGAAGGCGCTCCTACCCTTTCTCAAATAGAATTAAATGACACTACAGCTGTTGCTTCAGATATTAAAATTGAAAAAACAGATTGGCTAAAAGTATCTCCTATTACTTTTGATGAATACAAAGGTGATTTAGGAATGACAATTTTAAGTAAGAAAAATGGTGTTTTAGATAAAAACTCATCTCCAGCAGGAGTTGATAATTATGTAGGAAATCCACAATACGGTCATTGGCAATCAAATAATAGTGGAGGTTCTTTTTGGGCGTTTTATGGGCGTTACCGTTTAATGTCTGATTTATTTTACGGTCCACGCTATGGAGGATACTCTAGATCACACTACAATGACTACAATCGTAATTACCGAAACAAACAAAGTTATTACGGAGCTAATAAAGAACATGGTACTAAATCTAACAAAAATGGCGCTAGTTCTTGGTCAAAAAAATCAAGTACATTTAAGAACAATGTAAACAGTAAAGTTAGTAAAAGCGCTTCTTCACTTCGCTCTAGAGGATATTCTTCTAGTAAAAGTTATAGTAAATCTAGTCGTACTAGCCGAAGTGGTTCAAGATATAGTAACCGTTCGTCACGATCAAGAAGTGGTGGATTCGGGAAATAATAACTAAGTATTAAAAATTTACATCATGGAAACTATTCAAGAATACCTAGATAGTACATCAATCATACATTCCTTAACTTATATTCTTACAAGTGTTATTGTATTTGCTATTGGTAAATTTATCTATAGTATAATACACCGAAGTATTAATATTAAAAATGAACTTGTAGAAAAAGACAACTTTGCATTTATTCTATCTTATGTAGGATATTTCACAGGTATCGTTATCATTATTGGAGCTGCCATAAAAGGTGATTCATACGGGCTAGGAAATGATATCGCACAAATTAGCCTATATAGTTTTTTAGGTATCCTATTGCTACATCTTTCAATTTGGATAAGCAATAAACTAATACTCCCAAAGTTTGATATTAAAAAAGAAATTATTACTGATAAAAATGCAGGAACTGGAATTATAGAAGCTAGTATTTACATTGCTAATGGATTGCTATTATACGCAGCTTTAGTTGGGGAATCAAATAGTTTAGCTGAAGGGATCACAACATTTGTAATGTATTGGTTCATTGGTAATGTGGTATTAATTCTTACATCTAAAGTATTTTCTCTTTGGATGAAATATGATATTCATAATGAAATTGAAAAAGATAATGTAGCTGCTGGAGTTAGTTTTTCTGGAGCTATTATAGCTATGAGTATCATAATCATGAATGCACTAATTGATCCTTTTATTGATTGGACTACCACCTGTACAGATCTAGCAATTCACACGGTACTTGGTTGTTTTTTACTCCCAATAGTACGATGGTTAGCCGACAAACTATTATTACAAGGACGCTCGTTAACGGATGAAATCAGTAATCAAGAAACACCAAATATAGGAGCTGGATTATTAGAAGCCTTTGCATATATCGGGGCAGCATTATTGATTGTATGGAGTTTGTAAAAAAGAATTCTTTTGTTTTAAAAGCAGCCATATTTGCTACCGGGTTTGCTGGTATTGTAGCAGAATATGTACTTTCTACTTTAGCGACGTACTTCATTGGGAATTCTATTTTCCAATGGACTATGATTGTTTCTCTTATGCTATTCTGTATGGGACTAGGAAGTAGGCTAAGTAAAGGAATCACTAAAAATTTGATTCAGAATTTCTTATTATTAGAAATTACGCTTTCTCTTTTAGTAGCTTTCTCCTCTGTTTTAGTATATACATTAGCCGCTTTCTCTACTTATTATGAAGTAGTCATCTACTTGTTGAGTATGCTTATCGGATTACTTATTGGTTTAGAAATACCACTAGTAGTACGAATTAACACAGAGTATGACGATTTAAAAACCAACATCTCTTCAATTTTAGAAAAAGATTATTACGGAAGCTTGTTAGGAGGTGTATTTTTTGCATTTATCGGCTTACCTATTTTAGGGTTATCCTATACTCCTTTTATTCTAGGCTTGATTAATTTCTTTGTTGCTTGTATTGTTTTATACCGCTTTAAAGACAAGCTTATAAAGTCGAAATTGCATCGACTATATTACATATTAAGTATCGTATTAGTAGTACTCATAACCGGAATTAGTTTTACCAATCCTATTATAGCTTGGGGGGAACAAACAAAATACAAAGACAAGGTTATTTATTCTGAGCAAACAAAATACCAGAATATCGTTTTAACCGAATGGAAAGAAGAACATTGGTTGTACCTAAACGGTAATTTACAATTCTGCTCTATAGATGAAACTATGTATCATGAACCTTTGGTACATCCTGTAATGCAACTATACAGCAAACCTCAAAATATTTTGATTTTAGGTGGTGGTGATGGTTGTGCAGTTAGAGAATTGCTAAAATATCCATCAGTCAAAACTATTGACATGGTTGACTTAGATGGCAAAATGACCGATTTAGGAAAGGAACACCCTGTACTTATTGATATTAATCAAGGATCTATGAGTAGTTCAAAACTATCCATTTATAATAAAGACGCTTACATTCATTTAGAACAAGATAATAGTACTTTTTATGATGTAATCATCATTGATTTACCTGATCCTAGAAGTGTAGAGTTAGGAAGATTATATTCTCATGAATTTTACAGTTTATGCAACAGAAAGCTACGTCCTAACGGGGTTTTAATTACCCAAGCAGGAAGCCCGTATTTCGCTACAAAAGCATTTAAATGTATTGAGAAGACAATGGCTTCAGCTAGTTTTACAACCTTACCAATGCACAATCAAGTACTCTCAATGGGAGAATGGGGATGGATCATTGGAATGAAAAATAATTCTGTTTCAAAATCAGAATTAAAAAAACGTTTAGAAAGTTTGAGTTTTTCTAATGTTCCAACTAAATGGATTAATACAGAAGCGATGAAACTGTTAACTTCATTTGGAAAAGACAGCTACTTAAACAAATCTGAACAAGAAAGTATTGAAGTAAATAAAATACATAACCCAGTTCTCTATCAGTATTACTTAAAAGGAAATTGGGATTTATATTAAAATTATGACAACATCTTATAAACAAATAGAGGCACGTATTTTTAACCATCAGCATTGGATTGACACTACAGACCCTGAAATATTAAAAAAGAAGTACACCACTTATTTACAAAAAAGTGGTTTTACCATTCTTCAATTTAACGAACATCATTTTGAACAGCAAGGATATACTTGTTTTTGGCTATTAGCAGAAAGTCATTTGGCAATTCATACCTTCCCTGAAAACAATACTGCTTATATAGAATTGAGCAGCTGTAACGAAGATAAAATGGAGTTATTTAAAAGCTTAACTAGTTTATAATAAAATCAAAAAGAACACTCTTATTTCTAAGTACTATTCATATCTATAAAGTTTTCTCATGAAGTCCATCTCTCCAAATAACTTTTTCAACTACTTTAAAGAATGTTATAAAATAGATAACAAAGAGTTTTTGGTGGATAATATTCTGACTGTAAAGTATAAATATAAATGGTTTACTAGGAAACAAGAAGAATTACTCAATAACCAGCTTCCAATAATTCCTTACGACAATAAAAGTATTGAAAATTTAATTAAGGACTTAACGCTGTATAATTTAGAAAAAGAGCTCTATTATGGGAGCTTCTTTATTATAGGAAAAACAACACCAAATGGATTAAAAAAAGACAGTTCCATTTGTAGTCCATTAATATTATTCCCCGCAGAGGTTAAAAAAAATGATGACGATTACTTTTTAAGTATTGATGAATCTAGCTTTATTTTAAACCAAAGTATCCTTAGTAAATTATCGTATAACTCCGATAAAGACAAAAAAGTCCTTTATGAAGCTTTAACTAATATCTTTAACAACCCAGTGCTTGATGCATTCGAAATAAAACGATTACTTGTTAAACATGTATTAAACCTACATACAGAAGAGCTTAGTTTTTACCCCAGTTTATGGAGTGAATCAAAAATTAAAAAACAGTTAAAAGAAATTACTGAAGTCGATGCATATAAAATCGTCCCTAGTGCTGGTACTATATATTTAACAAAGTCATTATCAAGCCTGAAAGTTGTTACTGATCTAGAAAATATTGCCAAACATAATACGTTCAATAATTCTTTAAACGAACTTATACATCAAACTACTAACGAGTTTGAAACTAATCCCAGCTATTTAGAACACCGTTTAAACAAAGACCAAACAGATGCATTGGCTGCTGCTCAAAAATTTAGAAATTCAATTATTATAGGTCCTCCTGGCACTGGAAAATCATATACTATAAGTTCTATAGCAATAGATGCGATTTTAAACAACAAATCAGTATTGATTGTATCTAAAACTAAACAAGCTGTTGAGGTAATAAGACAAATGTTGTTAGATGATTTTAAAATTAAAGAATACCTAATCCATACTTCAGGAAAAAGATATAAAACAAGTTTAAAAGCTTTAGTAAAAAGGAAGTTGAGTAACATTACAAAACGTCATCAAATTTATAATCATAATATCAAATCACTTGATGCTGAATTAAAACATGCAGAAAAAGAGTTTTACAAAATAATTGAGCAGGAGTTACAGCTATCAGAATTAAACTTTAATGAAGACCCAACGGTTAAAGAGAGAATACAACGGTTATTTTTAAACAACTTTAATTCGTTAGATGAGTCTATTTGGCATGAAATTACTAAAATTAACAATAGAAATGCAGTCGTTCAAAGAGAATTAAAAAAATACGCTTTAGCAACACTTAGTAAGTTAAATAAAAATAACACCTATGAATACCGAAGAGAGTTATCAGCATATTACGAAGCATTAATTAGTACCAGTTTCACAGAATCTCAGGAAATAATTGATACTATAGCATTTGATAGAGTTTTAAAAATATTTCCATTATGGCTAGCTAATTTATCCGAACTCAATACCGTTTTACCCTTACAAAAGGAATTGTTTGATTTGGTAATTATTGATGAAGCCACCCAATGTGATATTGCTACAGCATTACCTGCCATGTATCGGGCTAAAAAAGTTATTGTTGCTGGCGATCCAAATCAATTAAAACATTATTCATTTGTTTCACGAAGCGCACAACAGGAACTTTTAGATAAGTTTAAACTCCCTAAAACAACTTTATTTAACTACAGAGATAAAAGTGTCTTAGATTTATTTTTATCAAGGCTAACGAACCAAAATCAAATTAACTTTTTAAGAGAACACTACAGATCCACTCCATCATTAATAGAGTTTAATAATCAAGAGTTTTATGATAGTCAGCTTGAAATTATTAAATCTACTCCTGAATACACCAATAAGAATCAAATAGAAATAGAACTTCTTGAAGGAGCTAGAGATAAAAAAGGAGTTAATAACATAGAGGCCAAACGGGTCCTTTCAAAAATTAAGGAACTCATCAAATCATATAAAACTTATGATGACGTTCCTACTATAGGGATTATTTCCCCTTTTAACAGTCAAGTAAAATACATCAATTCACTTATTAGTGATGAAATTCCATATGAAGCTATAAAACGATTTAAAGTTATTTGTGGTACTCCATATACTTTTCAAGGTTCCGAAAGGGAAATTATCCTAATTTCATTTACAGTATGTAATAATACACATCATTCAGCATACACACATTTAAACAAAGCTGAAGTGCTTAATGTAGGAACTACAAGAGCTAAATCATTTCAATACATTTATACGTCAGTAGATAAAAAGGACTTAAATAAAGAATCTTTATTCTTTAAATATTTAAACTTCATTGAAAATTATCAATATGAAACAAAAAATAGTTTCGCAGAAAAAGATGATTTTCAAGATGAGGTTGTAAAGGTATTGAGCAAATTAAATATTGAAAACGTTAACCTCAGTTATCCATTGGCAGGAAGTATATTAGATATCTTTTTCATTCATAATCAGCAAAAATATTTTATTGACTTAATTGGATATCCAGGAGCACATTATAATGCTTTTTCAATTGAACGCTATAAAACTTTTAGTAGAATTGGCATTAAAACTTTCCCTTTGCATTATAGTTTCTGGGCTAAAAATAAATTAAAAGTTCAGAATAAACTAAAAAGATTTGTGTCTCAATAATTATTTGGCTTAAACAATTTTCATCCTACAACTCCTTTAGCATCCATTCTGAACAACTATAATGACCCGTATCTCCAAGTGGAGCATCTAAAACTTTAAAACCTGCTTTTTTATATAATTTCACAGCAGATTTCATATAAGGTAAGGTTTCTAAATAACATTTTTCATAACCTAAATATTTAGCTGTTACTAAACATTTAAGAATCATTTTAGCTCCAAAACCTTTGCCTCTAGCTTGAGGTAAAAGATACATTTTCTGAAGTTCACAGATGTTATCCGTAGTATTTTCTAATTGAGAAATTCCAGCACCACCCACTATAACTTCATTAACTTCTATAACAAAATAAACAGCCTTATCGTTATCATACACTTCTGACAAAACATCCAACGATTTGTCTTCATATGCAGTTCCAACTTTTGGAGCACCGAACTCTACTAATACCTCACGTATTAAATTCGCTACTGCTTTATTATCACGAGCTTCTATTTCTCTTATTATTATTTCAGACATCAATATAAAAGGCTATTTTTGTGACTCCAATTTAACAATTATGAAGCAAATTGCCATACTTTTATTCTTATTCTCTATAATAACCTCTTGTGTTTCAAAAAAAATTGAATATCAAAAAGTTGAAAACATAAAAATACTAGCCTTAAATTCGAAAGAAATCACACTAAGTGCTGATGCTATTTTCAAAAACCCAAACGTTTTGGGTGGAAAAGTAATTCCAGAAAACATTATCGTTTATATAGATGAAAAAGAAATTACCACAGTAAAATCAAAAGAGTTTAAAGTTCCTGCTGTAAAAGAATTTGCAGTTCCCTTAGAAGTTACCATTCCCTTTAACAAAATACCTGGTAATGAAAACGGAGGGCTTTTCGGTGCCGTTTTAAGTAGTTTCAACAAAACACATAAAGTGACCTTTAAAGGAAACTTAAACTATAAAGTAATAGGTATAAAATCTACTTATAAAATTGACCATACTGAAGACTTAAAACTTTCGTTATAAATCATCAAGTATATATACAGCGTTGCATTCAACTGGCTAAAAACGGCCTAGGAACCACAGGTACAAATCCTATGGTTGGTTCAGTTATTGTTCATAATGGAATAATTATTGGTGAAGGATGGCATTATCAAGCAGGTCAACCACATGCTGAAGTGAATGCTATCAATTCTGTAAAAGATAAAACACTGTTAAAAGAAGCTACTATTTATGTTTCTTTAGAACCTTGTAGTCATTTCGGAAAAACTCCCCCTTGTGCTAACTTAATTACCGAACATCATATCCCAAATGCGGTTATTGGCTGTGTAGATAGTTTTTCAGAAGTTTCAGGTAAAGGAATTGAAAAACTAAAAAACAATGGCTGTAAAGTCACTGTAGGAGTTTTAGAAAACAAATGTATTGAATTAAATAAACGATTTTTCACATTTCACAACAAGAAACGTCCATACATCATTTTAAAATGGGCTGAGAGTCATGATGGATTTATAAGCCCTCTCCCAAAGGGTGAGAAAGCTATTGGACCAGTTTGGATTACAAATACTTATTCCAGGCAATTAGTTCATAAACTACGTGCAGAAGAACAAGCTATTTTAATAGGAACTAATACTGCTATTACAGATAACCCAAAATTAAATTGCAGGACTTGGCAAGGAAATAATCCTGTTAGAATAGTTTTGGATCGTACGTTAAGGATACCTACAGACTACCACTTATTTGATGGAAACATCAAAACGATTGTCTTTTTTCAAGAAGATCAAAAAGAGAAAATTGCAAATAGAGCAACAACTTCTCTTTTATTTGAAGCTATTGATTTCTCAAACAATGTTGCTACACAAATCTGTGAGGTTCTCTACAAACATCAAATACAATCTGTAATTATAGAAGGGGGAAGTAAAACATTACAACATTTTATTGATATAAATTTATGGGATGAAGCTCAAGTATTTAAAGGCTCTTCTGTTTTCATAAAAGGAGTTAAAGCACCTCTTTTTAATGGAACACTATTAAAGTTAAAAAACATTAAGGAAGATAAAATAAGTATTTACAAGAATGATTAGAAATATAATTTTTGATTTTGGAGATATCTTCATCAATTTAGATAAGATTGGTGCTATAAAAAATACTCTGAAATTATTTGAAATATCTGAACTGACTCCAAAAATGATTCAGGTTAATATGGATTATGAAAAAGGACTAATAACCACCAAATCCTTTATACAATTTTATACAACTGCCTTTCCAAATATTTCAATAAAAGAAATCATAAGAGTTTGGAATTGTATGTTACTTGATTTTCCATTGTATCGTTTAGACTTCATAAAACAAGTGAGTAAAAACTATCGTTGCTTTTTATTGAGTAACACTAACGAAATGCATATCGATTGGATAAAAAATGATTGGGGTATGGAGCTTTATAATGAGTTTAAAAATTGTTTTGAACAATTTTATTTATCTCATGAAATGAATATGCGTAAACCAGATGCTAATATTTATGAGTTTGTATTAAACGAAAACAACCTAATTGCATCGGAAACATTATTTATTGACGACACAAAAGAAAACACCTATACAACTACAAAACTAGGTATCCATTCATGGAACTTAATTCCTGGAGAGGAAGAAATCACAGACTTATTTAACGTCAAAAAAGCACTCTTTTAATATGCTATATCTATTATTAAGTGTATTATTTTCAAGCGCAATATTTATCATTTTTAAATTATTCGGTACTTATAAAATCAACACATTACAAGCCATTGTATTTAATTATTTTACCGCATTTACAATTGGAATCCTGTCACACGAAAATACAATTAACTATATTGAGTTACCAAGTAAACCATGGTTTATTGGAGCTATAGTGTTGGCTTCATTATTTATTAGTGTCTTTAACGTGATGGCGATTACGTCACAAAAAAACGGAGTTAGTGTTGCTGCTGTTGCTGGAAAAATGGCAGTTGTAATCCCTGTATTATTCAGTGTATTTCTTTACAAAGAAAAACTAACTACTCAAAAAACACTAGGAATTATCTTAGCCTTATCTGCGGTATACTTCATTACGTTAAAAAGTAAAACAAATAACACTCAAAAAGCATCTCTTATATTCCCAATACTCCTATTCTTAGGAGCTGGTATAATAGATACCACATTAAAGTACGTGCAAACTAACTATGTACCAAGTAACGACACTAATTTATTCTCTGGTATTTTATTCGGCTTGGCAGGTATGTTAGGGATATTCGTTTACAGTATAAAACCATCTCCTATTACACTTAAAAACGGAATAGCAGGTATCATATTAGGGGTTATAAACTACTATTCTATATACTATTTACTAAAAGCACTTGACATTAAAAATATACCTAGCGCTGTGGTTTTCTCTATTAATAATGTTACCATTGTTGCATTATGCACATTACTAGGATTATTTATATTTAAAGAAAAGCTAACTTCAAAAAACTGGATTGGCATCGGAATTGCAATTATTTCTATACTTTTGATTACTCAATAACACAAAACTATTTTGTCTGAACTAAAAGATACATATAAAACAATTGACACACCTGCTAAAGGAGGACTATTTAAAGATCGAGGTAGTAAGTTTTACGGATATACTTATCCAATAACTTCTGAAGACGAAGTAAAACCTATAATCGAAAAATTAAAAAAAGAGCACCACACTGCAAGACATTGGTGTTACGCATGGCAATTAGGGACTGATAAAATCAAATATAGAGCAAATGATGATGGTGAGCCAAGTAATTCTGCGGGGCCACCAATTTACGGGCAAATACAAGCTTTTGGCGTCACAAACATCCTTGTTGTTGTCGTGCGATATTTTGGAGGAACTAAATTGGGTGTAGGCGGCTTAATGAATGCAAATAAAACAGGATCCAAATTAGCCTTAGAAGCATCAATTATTCTAGAAAAAACTATTGATCGTGTATTTCTAATTACTTTTCAATATAAAGACATGAATAAAGTAATGCGTATTGTAAAAGAAAAACAATTATATATCTCACATCAAAAATTAGAATTAGATTGTCAATATACTATACCTGTGCGAAAAAAAAACGCTGAACAAATTTTTGAACTATTCACAAACTTATTTGGAGTAGCTATAAAAGAATTAGATTAATATATACGTTTTTATTTAGCCTAAATTACCCTATTGAATGAACTTATTAAAACCTTGTGCCGTGAACTAAAATTTAACACCGAAAAAACTATACTCTTTTTAAATTCAATATTAAAACCCTAATTTTCTCAAAAGAGTCTCTGGACAAAGCATTGGTCTTTTTGTTTTCATATTAACAAATACCAAAGTTATTTCAGATGTCGAAATTAATATACTCTTTTGATTATAAATTTCCTGATCAATGGTAATCTTCAAACCTGGTTTTTCGCGCAACTGAGTTTTAATTGTAATAACCTCATCATAAATTGCTGGTTTTTTAAAATTAATATTCAAATTAACCACAGGAAGCATTACCCCATCGTCTTCCATTTTTTTATAAGATATACCTATAGAGCGTAACCATTCTACTCTAGCCACTTCTAAGTATTGCGCATAGTTTCCATGGTAAACAACTCCCATTTGATCTGTCTCTCCGTAACGAACTCGTATTTCAGTTTTGTGTTTTTCCATATAATTATATTAATTAAACTATGTAAGCACAGAAATTATAGCTTAGTATGAGAAAAAAATATTAAATATTCAACAGTAATAGGTTTTTTTTTTCACTAATTTGTTCACATATTTGTCATCCCCAATAATACTTAATGAGAATAATATTCTCAGCAATAAAAAAAACAAATATAACCAATATATTCAATGAATAAAACTGCATTATCAGTTTGGGAAAATTGCTTGTCTTTCATAAAGGACAACATACAACCTCAAGCTTACAAAACATGGTTTGAACCGATTAAACCGACAAAACTCACTGATAATGTGTTAAGTATTCAGGTACCCAGTAAATTCTTTTATGAATGGCTGGAAGAACACTATGTGAAGTTGTTAAAAGTTGCACTGACAAAAGAATTAGGGGAGTCAGCAAAACTTGTGTACAACATTAAAATGGAAAATACTTATGGTAATAAACAACCTTTTACAGAAAAAATACCTAGCACAAACAGGTCAGCTGTAAAACCACAAAATGTTGATGTACCGTTAAAAAACAAAAGTCCAGAATTAAAAAATCCCTTTATTATTCCAGGAATAAGAAATGTAAAAATTGAATCTCAATTAAACCCGAGTTATAATTTTGAAAATTTCTTAGAAGGCGATTCAAATCGTTTATCACGATCTGCAGGATTAGCAGTTGCTAATAAACCAGGAGGAACCGCTTTTAATCCTTTATTAATTTTTGGAGGGGTCGGACTTGGAAAAACACATTTAGCTCATGCTATTGGTGTTGATGTAAAGGACAAATATCCAGAAAAAACCGTGCTATATATTGCTGCTGAAAAATTTATTCAACAATATACTGATGCTGTACGAAAAAACAATAGGAATGACTTTATTCATTTTTATCAAATCATTGATGTATTGATCATTGATGATGTACAGTTTTTATCTGGAAAAGCAGGAACACAAGATGTATTCTTCCATATTTTTAATCACTTACATCAAAACGGAAAACAGATTATTCTAACATCTGACAAAGCTCCTGTTGATATGCAAGATATTGAGCAACGTTTATTATCGCGTTTTAAATGGGGATTGTCAGCCGAAATACAGAAACCTGATTTCGAAACACGTGTTGCAATATTGAAAAACAAATTATATCGTGATGGTGTTGAAATGCCAGATGATATTGTGGAATATGTTGCTAAAAACATTAAATCAAACGTTAGAGAACTTGAAGGTGCAATAGTCTCATTAATTGCTCAATCTTCTTTTAATAAAAAAGAGATCACAATTGATTTAGCACGCCAAATAGTAGAGAAATTTGTTAAACATACCAAACGTGAAATATCTATTGACTATATACAAAAAGTAGTTTCTGATTATTTCTCTATGGATGTTGGAACTTTACAATCAAAAACTAGAAAACGTCACATCGTACAAGCAAGGCAGTTAGCCATGTTCTTTGCTAAGAGATTAACAAAAGCCTCTTTAGCAAGTATTGGTAGTCAAATAGGTAAACGTGATCATGCAACTGTATTACATGCCTGTAAAACCGTTGACAATCTTGCCCATACTGACAAACAATTTAAGAAATACGTAGAAGATTTACAGAAGAAACTAACACTGTAACATTTTCTTATAAAGACATATCTATTTCGGTAAAAATCATCAACTATTCTAGTTGATGATTTTTTTTATACTTAAATTGTACTAATAGAAATTATATGATACAAAAAAGAATCCTAATGGTATGCCTAGGTAACATATGTCGATCACCTTTAGCAGAAGGAATACTCAAAGCTAAAGTAAATTCTGATTTTATTTATATTGACTCAGCTGGAACTTCAGCTTTTCACAAAGGTGAATTACCAGACAAACGCTCAATAGAAATAGGAGAGAAACACAATATTGACATTACCGACCAAAGAAGTAGACAGTTCATAGCTGCTGATTTTGAAATATTTGACACAATTTATGTAATGGATCATTCCAATAAAAACAACGTTCTGGCTCTAGCAAAAAATTCAGATGATAGAAATAAAGTGATACTAATACTTAACGAAACAAACCTTAATCAGGATTTAGATGTACCTGACCCTTATTACAATAATGGCTTTGAAAGTGTGTTCCAAATGCTAAACGAAGCTTGTACACACATTGCAAACAACCTATAACACAAACAACAATGAAACTTAACGGAAAACTATATTTAATACCTACAACACTAGGAGATACTGAACCTTTAGAAGTACTTCCTATTTCAGTGAAAAATGTATTAGAAATGACAAATGAATTTATTGTTGAAAATGAAAAAACAGCAAGAAGATTTATCAAAAGAGTTTGCCCAAAAAAATCACAACCTGATTTAATACTTCACCCCCTAAATAAATTTACAGATCCAGCTGATATACCTTCTTTTTTAGACTCTTGTTTAGAAGGGAAAGTTGTAGGCTTACTATCCGAAGCTGGCTGTCCTGCAATAGCTGACCCTGGAGCTGATGTTGTAAAAATAGCTCATGACAAAAATATACAAGTAAGACCCTTAGTTGGTCCCTCATCGATACTACTTGCAATGATGGGATCTGGTTTTAATGGTCAAAACTTCACCTTTAATGGTTATTTACCAATTGACAAGAGCGAAAGAAAAGCAACCATTAAACGCTTGGAGAAGCTTTCACACGATCACAACCAATCACAAATATTTATTGAAACACCTTATAGAAATAATAAGATGCTAGAAGACCTAAGCACTACTCTACACCCAAACACCAAAATATGTGTAGCTTGTGACATCACACTACCTTCCGAACTGATTATTACAAAAACAGCTCAGTTTTGGAGTAAAAAACCTGTAGACCTACACAAGAAACCTACTATTTTTGTAATTCAGAAGTAAACAAAAACATTGGAATTAAAAAAAGGAGCACATGTACTTGCGCTCCTTTTTCTCAACATTATACCCAAAAGGGTGAAATAACTTAATCTAACATTACTTTTGCTTTTTTATTCTCTTCAATAGAAGACGTATCATATCCAGCAAATTTTTTCATGTAATAACGCACTGAACTTCCATAAGCATCAGAGAACACAGTAGCCCCATAACTTCTTAGGAACTTCTTTACATTTCCTGGGCCACCTAAGTGCGCTGCAGCTAAAATACCTGACTCAGTAACTTTAACCCCTCCTATTACTCTACCAACAAAACGCTTGATGTCTCTTCGTAAAACCCATTTATTTCTTGAAAGGTTAGCTTCAAAAGCTTTTTCTTGGATATTTGGGTCATTCATGAAAGTTCGTGTATTATAAACTCCTATCAATTTTAGAGTACCCCTACCAAACTGGTATTTCCCCATGTACCCGAAAGTATTCACTACTGAATATCTTCCTTGAGATTCCTTAAAACCAACAGCTTCTTTAAAGCCAATAAACGATTTTCCTAAAAATAAAGAAAACTCTTCAGCCTCCTCTTGAATCTCATTTTCGCTTAAAACCGTATAATACAATCCTAAACTTTCTTTCACTTCAGAGTTATTTACATTTGATGCAGCTAACCCTTTCTTTGATGTAAATCCTGTAGCGGTAATAAAAATTGCTCCAGCGATAAACAAAACTTTCATAAATTTCTTTATCATATAATAGATTTCTTAAGACTAACTTTCTTCGCTTATTAGGCGAAATAATGAAATGCTTAAAATTTCAGTCGGCAAAGATATTAATATTTTTGGAACAACAAAGATAAAGTGTTTTTATTTTAAAACAAAGGAAATCAGCGACTTAGTATCTTTCTGAAACCCAATTTCGGTACGCAACCGCATTGTTATTGTGCTGGGACAAGGTTCTAGCAAACTGATGATAGCCCATTTTTTTAATGTTTGCTACGAAGTAATAATATTGATGCTTTTCATAATTCAATACAGCGTCAATAGCAGAAACATCAGGCATTGTTATTGGCCCTGGAGGAACTCCTGCATGTACATATGTATTATATTTTGAATTTATTTTTAAATGCTCAAACAAAACTCGTTTCAATTGAATACCTGTAGCTTTTTTAACCGCATACACCACTGTAGGATCTGCCTGTAATAACATTCTTTTTTTAATTCTATTCATGTAAACCCCTGCTACTCTTGGTCTTTCATCTATTTTTACAGTTTCTTTTTGAACTATTGCTGCTAATGAAATTACTTCACTTTGGGTTAACCCTATCTTTTTAGCTTTAGCAATTCTATTTGCTGACCAAAATCGATTATATTCCTTTAACATTCTATCCCTAAACTCATCTGCAGATGTATTCCAAAAAAACTCATAACTATTAGCTACATACATCCCTAAAGCTGTGTTGTTAGTAAACTTGTTCTTTTTTAAAAAATCACTCTCTTTAAATGCTCTTAATAATGAAGTACTATCTGCTTCGATTTGAGTTGAAATTCTACCTGACAAACTTTCTAAGGATTCTTGATTATTAAAGGATACACGTATTGGAATATTATTTACTCGTAAAGAATTTATAATATCATTATTACTCATTCCTTTCTTAATTTCATACTTCCCTGGTTTTATATTAATTGAGTATTTCTTTTTATTTGCTACAACAACAAAAGTTTCTATATCAATTAATAAAGGAGTTAAATCACCCAACACATCATTAAAAGAGGCGTCAGAAGGAATAAACAATGTTGCTTTATCATTTTCAAAAGCCGTATTAGGTATAAAAATAGCATTGTATATATAGTATGCAAAAAAAGCACAACCAACCAACCCCAACAAAGCAATAATTACTAATATTTTTTTAATGTACATCTTTAATTAATTGAAATAAATATTCGTTTTTATAATGTTTTCCTTCTAAAACCCAATCTTTTTTCACACCAGATTTCACAAAACCTAAGTTTTCAAACAACTTGATACTTGCTATATTATCTTCTAATACATTAGCGTAAATTTGATGAACGTATAAGTTTTTAAACGTGTACTCAATAAGCAATTCTAGTGCTTCACGCCCATATTTTTTCCCACGAGCATGATCCAATACCAATACTCCCAATCCTACTTTATCATTTTTGGGATCAAAGTCAAATAAATCCACAAAACCTATCGCTTCATCATCCATAGTTACAATCACTAAACGCAATTGCTTTACCTCATAAATGTCTTTATGACAGTTTTCTAAATACTGTTTTATCAAAAAACGAGAATACGGAGTTTGTGTTTGACTCACCTCCCAAACTAACTCATCATTTTCAATAGCATATATCAATTCTAAATCCCCCGGCTCCAAAGCCCTTAGATAAATCCGTTCTCCTTTTAATGTTAACATGATATTTCTCCTTTAAACACCTGTACTGCTTTTCCTATTAAAAACACATTAGTGTACCCCCCTCCCTTTACATTAAAAGACACTTGAAGTTCTCCTCCTTCTACCATCAATTTAAGATCCTGTTCCGATGTTTCTTTTAAATAATTCATTGCGATAGCTACAGCAGTTGCACCTGTACCACAAGCTAAGGTTTCGTCCTCTACACCACGTTCATAAGTGCGCAATCTAAATATTTTATCGTCTATTTTTTTTACAAAATTCACATTACTTCCTTCAGTTCCATAAACTTCATTCCTGATATTTCTTCCAATGGTTTTTATATCAAAATCAGAGATTGATTCTTCAAATTGGACATGATGTGGAGATCCAGTATCTAAAAATACACTATCTCCTTTATCTATAATTGTAAAAACATCTTGCATTTGTAAACTCACTACATCTTCAGAAATTGTTGCCGTATGCAATCCATCGATTGCTTCAAAAGTAGCACTCTCATTTATAATATTTAAAAATTTAGCAAATGCAATAATACACCTTCCTCCATTACCACACATAGTACTTTCATTACCATCTGCATTAAAATACACCATTTTAAAATCAGAAACACTACTATCTTCTAACAAAATTAATCCATCAGCCCCTATCCCAAAACGTCTATCACACAACAAATTGATAAGAGATACATTCTCCTTAGCAAACACTTGCTGACGATTATCAATCATCACAAAATCATTCCCTGTTCCTTGGTATTTATAAAATATCATCATAAAACTATTAGCTTACTTAAACCACCAAGATACAACTTGGTTAAGCATATATTACCAACTCAAACCTCGGTCATTACACCAAGTAATTTGGTTGTTTTACAAATGTAAGCAATCACATGAAAAATTAACTAAAATAAAACAGCATTATGCAACGTTATTATAGTAAATCTAGCAATATCTAATTCATGAACAACATAACAACCTAAGTAATACGTTTTCATCTAAAACAAACCATTAACAATCAAACTCACGAGTAGATTAACACTCTTTAACAACACGTTAATAACACGTTAAAGTCAATTATTGAATTAAAAAATAATTTAACTTTACAATACAATAACCTAAATCACAATACATCATGAAGGAGATACTAAAAATCACATTATTTTCTATTCTTGGCGGAACACTAAGTTTAGTTGGCTATAAAACTTTTATAGAAGATGATTATAAACAAAAAGTTAACTCTATTACACAAGCTACATCTTTTTCCACACCTGTTGCTTACAATTCAAATACAACCAATACTTTAACTGAAAATACAGACTTTACAATTGCAGCAGAAAAAACTATCCATGCAGTTGTTCACGTCACAAACACCACAACTTATACTCAACCAAGAAATATTTTTGAGTACTACAATAACCAAGGAGAACAAATACAAAAGGGGTCGACAGGATCAGGTGTTGTTATCTCAGAAGACGGCTATATAGTTACCAATAATCATGTTATTGATAATGCTGATGAATTAACCGTAACCCTAAACAATCAAAAATCATACAAAGCAAGAGTAATTGGTTTTGATAAAAATAGTGACATCGCATTGTTAAAAATCGAAGCTCAAGAAAAACTACAATACATCCCATTTGGAGATTCAAACAATGTGAAAATTGGCGAATGGGTACTAGCTGTTGGAAACCCATACAATCTTAACTCAACTGTTACAGCAGGAATTATTAGTGCTAAATCTAGAGACTTAGATGGTGATAGTAATATCCAGTCTTTTTTACAAACTGATGCCGTTGTAAATCCAGGGAATTCAGGTGGCGCTCTAGTAAACACTAGAGGTGAGTTAATTGGTATCAATACAGCTATATCCTCAAAAACTGGCTCATACATAGGCTATTCTTTTGCTGTACCATCAAATACTACCAATAAAATTGTTCAAGATATTTTAGAATACGGTAATGTACAACAAGCTATATTAGGGGTTGGTGGACAAGGCCTAAACAACAATGTTGCGAATCATTATGATCTAAAAGATACTGAAGGCTATTATATTTCGGGAATTGAACCTAATTCTGGGGCAGAAAAAGCAGGGTTATTAGTAGGTGATATCATCAAAAACATTGATAACACTAAAATAGCCAAGTCATCTGATTTAACTGGATACTTAAGCACTAAAAGACCTAACAACACAATTAACGTAACTGTATTAAGAGATGGGAACTTAAAAACTATGTCCGTAAAGTTATCAGACAAAAGTATCCTTACTCTAAAAGCATTTGATTTAGAATTAAAAAACTTGACAAGCAATGAAATAAATGATTTAGACATCAAAAGTGGAGTGAAAATTGTTGCTATCAATAGAGATTTCCTTTCTAAAGAATTAGGACTCACAAAAGACTGCATAATAATAAAAATTAATGAAAAAGAAATTGAAAGCATTGAGGATTTAAATAAACTTAAAAGTCTGAATTTTAAAAACCTATATAATTTAGAAGTAATCTACAAAAACGGGAATTCAAAAAATTGGTGGTTACGTTAAAAAAACTAATAATATATTCTTAAAAAATCCGCTCAATTATAATGGAATAAAAAAACGCTCTATATGAGCGTTTTTTTTAGTTAAAATTAGTAATTTTGCACTTTCAAAACAACAACACAAACAACAATAAGAATGATTGCAAACAATGATACTTACGAAAAAGAACTAGCCTTTCAAGCAGACAGAAGAAGAGCCTCTGTTGATTTTATTAAGGTAGTTAGTGATTTATGGTATGACAAATCAATTGAATTAGTTCTTTTCAGAAACCAATTGATTGACAAGAATGTAAGTGATATTTTAAACTTACATGAATACGCAGGAGAGTTTGTTCAAAAGCCAATTTCTATTTTTGATTCCGTTGAAATAGCAAAAGCTATACAAAATATTGATTTACCACCATCGAAGCTAGATATTGGTAAATTAACCTATGAATATCATTTAGAAGACGACAAATATAATGATGCAACAGCTTTTGTATCGGATAAATTAAAAGACGCTAGCAAATCTGAAGAGATACAACCTAAAGATGTTGTTTTATATGGTTTTGGTAGAATTGGACGCTTATTAGCCAGAGAGTTGATGTCTAAAACAGCTAAAGGTCAACAAATGCGCTTAAGAGCAATTGTTACTAGAGGTAAAATTGACGAGGTTGTTTTAGAAAAAAGAGCTTCTCTTTTAAGACAAGATTCAGTACATGGTGACTTTGCTGGAACTGTAACTACTGACATAGAAAACCAAGCGTTAATCATTAATGGAACAACTGTTAAAATGATTAGTGCTAATGCACCTGAAGATATTGATTATACAACTTACGGTATTAACAATGCTTTAATTATTGACAACACTGGTGCTTTTAGAGATAAAGAAGCGTTAAGTAGACTATTAGCTTCAAACGGAGCCGATAAAGTTTTACTTACTGCGCCAGGTAAAGGCATCCCTAATATTGTACACGGTGTAAATCACCTAGAAAACAATCCTGATGAAGTAAATATTTTCTCTGCAGCATCTTGCACAACAAATGCCATTACTCCGGTTTTAAAAGCTATTGAAGATAGTTTAGGAATCGTTCATGGACATTTAGAGACTATTCACGCATATACAAATGATCAGAATTTAGTAGATAACTTTCATAAGAAATACCGTCGTGGTAGAGCTGCCGCTTTAAACATGGTAATTACTGAAACTGGAGCTGGACAAGCAGCTTCAAAAGCACTACCATCTTTAGAAGGAAAATTAACATCTAATGCGATTAGAGTTCCTGTTCCAAACGGATCATTAGCCATTTTAAACTTAGAGGTTGAAAACACCACTTCTGTAGATGGTGTTAATTCTATCATAAAAAAGTACGCTTTAGAAGGTGATTTAGTAGAACAAATTAAATACTCTTTAGATAACGAATTAGTATCTTCTGATATTGTTGGTTCTTCTGCTCCATCAATATACGACAGTAAAGCCACTATTGTCAGAAGTGACGGAAAAAACATTGTTTTATATGTTTGGTATGATAATGAATATGGATATTCACATCAAGTTATTCGTTTAGCTAAACATGTATCTAAAGTAAGAAGATTTAGTTACTACTAGTAGCACAAATCAACCACCTCAATACAAGTACTAAAGCTGAGCGTTAACAACAATTACAACCCCACTATGTGGGCAAAAATCCGTGTTTTAATATAGCACGGATTTTTTATCAAAAAAAAACAGATATCATGAAGAGGTTTTACTTTTTTTTACTTGCACTTTTAATAAGTGCCCCAACTATTTCAGCTCAAGAAGTTGAAAAAGAATTATCGCTTACAAACAGTACTGTTAATGAAAAGTTTGACTATATCATTACAAAATCTAATAACTTTCAAGAATTTAAAGTTGTCAAAAGAACATGGATACACACCATAAAAAAACAAGTTTTAGATTCTGTAAACAAACAAAAAGAAGAGATTAAAGCTTTAGCTATTATTATTGAAGATCAAAAATCTAACACCAATAAATTGGAGTCAAAAATAACAGCTTTAAACAATGAAATCGCTACTGTAAATACCGACAAAGACAATATTTCTTTCATCGGGAGCGACATGAAAAAAGGTGCTTTTAAAAACCTATTCTGGGGAATAATTTCAGTACTATCAATATTGCTATTATTCTTTATATATAAATTTAAAAACAGCAATACGATTACTCAAGAAGCTAAATCTCAACTTTCAGAAGTAGAAAAAGAATACGAAAGTCACAAAAAAACTGCTTTAGAACGAGAGCAAAAAGTAATGCGTAAACTACAAGACGAATTAAACAAAAACAGGAACTAATTCGTTTTTATGAGAATTGATATCATTACAGTTTTACCAGAACTAATGCAAAGTCCGTTTAACGACTCTATACTGAAACGTGCTCAAGAAAAAGGAATTGTAGAAGTACATTTTCATAACTTAAGAGATTACAGTACTAATAAACAAAAAAGTATTGACGACTATCAATTTGGTGGTGGAGCCGGCATGGTAATGATGATTGAGCCTATTGATCTTTGCATTTCTAAACTGAAGTCCGAACGTAATTATGATGAAGTAATTTATATGACTCCTGATGGGAAAACCTTAAATCAAGGTACCGCAAATGAACTTTCTTTAAAAGAAAATATCATTATTTTATGCGGTCACTATAAAGGTGTTGACCAACGCGTACGTGATTTGTTTATTACAAGAGAAATTTCAATTGGAGATTTTGTCCTTTCTGGAGGTGAATTAGCCGCAAACGTATTATGCGATGCTGTCATCAGACTTATCCCTGGCGTATTAAACAACGAAACTTCTGCTTTAACTGATTCTTTTCAAGATGACTTATTAGCACCTCCAGTATACACTAGACCTGCTGACTATAAAGGAGTAAAAGTTCCAGATGTATTGCTTTCAGGTAATTTCCCGAAAATAGAATCCTGGAGAGAAGAACAAGCACATCAAAGAACAAAAGAAAGAAGACCTGATTTATTTAAAAAATAGATCTAATTATAAAAAAAACAGTGAGATTAATTGCCAATTACTAATTATTGGTTAATTTCGCAGTCAAATTTAGACTAACCTCTGGCGATAATCGTGTATGTTACTTTAAATCAATTATTTAAATAAAACACAATGGAAAGTTTAA